>Ga0214474_1000936_pt1 | contig 13829 bp, 5 predicted proteins | sample RVTome_2_FD_187335 | JGI IMG/M metagenome (GOLD analysis project Ga0214474, IMG submission 187335) | Soil microbial communities from uranium-contaminated site in the Upper Colorado River Basin, Wyoming, United States - RVT95D214 HiSeq ...
AGTTTTAAATCCCTTTATTGACCAGCTAAACGTAATTTAGTAGAATCCCATAAAACCCAACCAAACATATTTGAAATTTTCCCGACCTAACCCCTCACCCTGACCCTCTCCCCCAAGGGGAGAGGGGAGGTGAATTTTGATAATACGGGGGGATTTTTTTGGGGGAGATATGAAACTGATCACTTGGAGTCTTTGGTTGAGGAGAGAAGCTTTTTGGAATAAAACAGAGAGTTAGGGGCATGCATCGATGAAAGATGAACGGTTACGGATCCTGAAAGAGAAGTTTCGTTTCTCTGGTTTTCGAAAGTGGCAGGAAGAGATTATTGATACCCTCTTGCGAAAGCGCGATGTGGTCGTGGTCATGCCCACAGGAAGCGGCAAATCTCTCTGTTACCAATTGCCGGCACTTCTCTTGGACGGGGTGACGCTGGTCATCTCACCCCTGATCGCATTAATGAAAGACCAGGTGGATGGACTGTTGGAAAATCAAGTCCCTGCCACTTTTATCAACAGCATGTTGACTCCATCAGAACAAAGGGAGAGACTGAGAGACATTCAGCAAAGCAAATATAAGCTGGTTTATATTGCCCCTGAGCGGTTTCGGAATCCGGGATTTATGGAGGGGATTCAATCCTGTCGTGTTTCACTGTTTGCCGTTGATGAGGCACACTGCGTTTCTGAGTGGGGGCATGATTTTCGTCCTGATTACCTTCGTCTCAAAGGGGTTGCGGAAAAACTGGGCCATCCCCCTGTTGCTGCTCTCACAGCTACGGCAACTCCTGATGTCTGCCGTGATATCATCACCCAGTTAGGCCTCCAACAGCCGGTTACTTTTATTGCTGGGTTTGATCGACCCAATCTCCGTTTTCAGGTTAAGAAGGTGGATGGTGAGGAAGATAAGATTGATGCCATTTTGGGCCTGCTTAAAAAGGAGACAAAAAAGGGAATCATCTATGCCGCTACACGCAAGAATGTGGAAACCTTAACCTTGGCATTGCGGTCCCATGGCTACAAAGCAGGAAGTTATCATGCCGGTATGGAGATGGAGGCCCGTAAGTTTGTACAGGATTGTTTTATGGATGAAACCTTGCCGGTAGTGGTGGCGACAAATGCGTTTGGAATGGGCATCGATAAAGCAGACCTACGTTTTGTCGTCCACTATGACATCCCCGGCTCCCTCGAGGCTTATTACCAGGAGGTCGGCCGAGCCGGGCGTGATGGGAAGCCTGCGACCTGCCTGCTCCTCTTCAATTATGCCGATACTTTCACCCAGGAATTTTTTATTGATGGCAGTTATCCACCCCGAGATATGATAGAACGAGTGTACCAGGTCTTATGCAGTATTGGGATGGATGAAATTGAGATGACCCAGAAGGCCCTGTCCGAGCGCCTCGGCCGTACGAAATCGAATGAGAAGGCCGTCTCTTCGTGTCTGAAGATCCTGGAAAAGGCCGGTTACATTGAGCGTGGATCAGAAGGAGAGCATCAGGCCAGGGTGACACTACGTATCGAGTCTGAAGATCTTCAGCACCAGATTGAGAGAAAGAGTAAATATCAGAAAGAGATTGTCAATTATTTCCTGGATGTCTTGAATGGATCGAAAGACAAGACCCTTCTTGTGGATCTGGATGTGATGGCTGAACATCTGAATATTACACCAGAGCAGGTAAGACGACATCTCTCTTCACTTCATCAAGAGGACTCAGTGGAATATCGACCTCCGTTTCGAGGCAGGGGTCTGAAAATGTTGTCACGCGTTCCTGTCTCCGAACTGAATATCAATTTTCAGGAGATTGAACGCAGGAGTCTTTTTGAGCGGAAGAAGCTCCGAAAGATGATCGATTACGCCTACACCGACCAATGCTTAAGGCGGTATATTCTCGAATACTTCGGGGAACGGAACATCAGAAAAAATTGCAGCAATTGTTCTAACTGTCTCCATGAGAGTAAGACTCACATGTCCAGTACCTCTGCCCTGTTAGAAAACCCCGCCATTTTTGACAGGGATGATATAAATAAATCCTCCCTCCAGGCCAGAAGGCCCTCTGGGCTGGCGGCAATTCCTTCCAGAAAGGGTGGAGTCAAAGCCCCGTCTTTTCTAACGGGGTCTGCCAAGAAAGAAAGGATCATTAAGGGGAAACCTCAAGAGAATCCCGACCTCCCCTGCCATGAAAACCTTTTTACTTCTCTGAAGGAGATGCGTCTCAAACTCGCTCAAGAATCCAACCTCCCCGCTTTCGTCATCTTCCATGATCAGACACTCAGAGCCATCAGCCAGCGACTGCCTCAAACAACCTCTGAATTGCTGACCATCAAAGGCTGTGGGGAATATAAAGTGTCGGCTTATGGGGATCAGACTCTTAAAGTGGTTAGAGCTTATCTAAAAGAGCATCCGGATGCGAAGCTCATGAGTGAGCCTAATGGAGCTGGGATAAAACAGCCTGTCCTGAAGAGATCTTCGGGAGGAAGTACAATTGAGATCACATGGATGCTGTGGGGGAAGGGGATGAGGGTGGATGAAATCGCCAGGAAACGGAGCCTTACTCCATCGACGATTATCGAACATCTTGTGCAACTTATTGGTGAAGGCAGGTCGATCGACCTTAACCGGATTCTTTCAAAGGAGCGCATCACTCTCATTGAAGAAGCGATTGCCCGGACCGGAAGTGAACGATTGGCTCCGATCAAGGCCCTGCTTCCCCAAGACGTGGGTTATGATGAAATCCGCTTGGTCACAGCGCAATATGTTCAGAACGCGAGAAGCAGAGATAAAGAGAGATAGACACTCTATTATCTGGAATGACCTGCAAAGGAAAAGGAGGTTACACCTGTGAATAAGACAGTGATTATTACCGGTGCTTCATCAGGAATCGGTCTGGAAACGGCACTCACTTTTTTTGAAAAAGGTTGGAATGTAATTGCAACAATGCGGAATCCTGAAAGCCGGAAAACAAAACTCCATGAGAAAAAAATGGACCTTCAGCACCTGGATGTTACGGATAAGGAATCGATCAAGAAGGTCAATCAATATGCTCTGGATAAATACGGAAGGATCGATGTCTTGGTCAATAATGCCGGTTATGCCGTCCGGGGACCTTTTGAGCTGTCAGAGCCCACGCAGGTTAAAACACAGTTTGATACCAATGTGCTGGGATTGATGGATATCTGTAGAACCATTATTCCAATATTCCGCAAGCAGAAGGAAGGAACTATCATTAATGTGGCCTCAGTCGGCGGAAGGGCTACCGTTCCCTTCTACAGTATTTACAATAGTTCCAAGTTTGCGGTTGAAGGATTCTCCGAAGCTCTCCATTATGAGCTCCGACCATTTCATATTAAAGTAAGAATTATTGAGCCGGGTGTTATCCGGACCGATTTTTACGACCGTTCTATGGTCGAGACACAAAATAAAATAAAAAACGACTATAGTAAAATGTACGAAAAGTCTCTTGAGAAAACAGAAGCGATGGGGAAAGATGCATCCCATCCGATAGTCATCGCAAAGCTCATCTATAAGGCTGCACGCAGCCAGGGTTATAAATTACGCTACCATGCCGGAAAGAGCGCAGGGTTGGTATTATTTTTAAGAAAAATCCTGCCGGACCGACTGTTTTTTATCCTGATTCGGCTGTTTACGATGTAGATATAACAAGCCACTTCGGAACAAAGACCTGGGTATCGGACCACTATGTGTAAGCATTGAAAGGACTTTCTGCGGCAATATATTCAACAGTCTAGCTGAAAGGTGCGGCGCACCTTTTGCCGCATCCCTCTTCAGCCAGGTTAGATGATTTTCCAATCCTAAAGTATTATTAGGACCTTAATCCTTCCGGAAACAAAGAAATGAAAAAACCATCATTCCGAGCGAAGATGGGATAACAACCAAGAATCCTCTGCCAGGATAAACATGCATTATTACAAGAATTGAGATCAGAGCAAAATGGACTAATCCAAAAATAGAGCCAGATAGGTATGCCCATCTTTTTCTCATAAGGGAATAAATAATAATAGAAATAAGAATAATAATTGACGGGTAAACAACAAAAGGAATAATCGTTGACGCAAATTGAGCTAATTCACCCATCTGCTGAGTTTTAGCGGCTGCTCTTTTTGCACCGTGTGGTTCAAAAACTACCAGTCAAAAAAGCCTGATTAACATAGAAACTATCATTAAATAAAATATTGTGCCTCTGTTCTTCATTTCTTTCACTCCCTAAAATTTCTGTTTCATCTAACGAGCCTGTAGAAAAAGTCCTTTTGACCAGTGAGAACGATGTTTTCGGGGGTCGCTTGACCCTTCCTAAATATAAGATCGTTGATTGCGGCGTATTCTATGGGGTCACTTTTTCCTGCATCTCGCCCAAGAATCTGCTTGGGGACTTTTTCTACAGACTCAACGCTAAGGCTCACCGGGAGCCGGATTTATCAGCGATCCGGTGCAGTTATGATTTGTTAGGTCAAGATCTTCAGAATATGCTTTGCAAGGATCTCGTCTATCTCCCGGTGCCTCGGAACGGCCTGCTTTTTCCCGGTCTGTGGATTCAAGTACACGTCATGCCGTGCCCCGGGACGGCCTGCTTTTTCCCGGTCTGTGGATTCAAGTACACGTCATGCCGTGCCCCGGGACGGACAAATAAACATCCGGCATCGGTTAATCTCTTTATGAGTTCCTTTCTTTTCATACTGCAACCGCGATCTCTTTGATTTCGTGGTTTTCGGGAACTTCATCTAAGACTAAAAGCTTATAGGCATCAATGATATTCTCTTCCAGTTCTTTTAGCGTTTTCCCCTGGGTCATAACTTCCGGATGGTCGATAAGCTTGCCAACCCAGAATTTTTTGCCTTTCCAGTAAACCATCTTAAGTTTAGTTTCCACCCTTTACTCCTTCTTGGTTGATTAGGACCTAACGATTATTAAACTGCAAGTTATATTTTGATAAAATGCTACGCTCATAAATATGTATTGTCAATTAATATTTCGGGGGTTGTCGTATTTTATAATAGTTCAGTAAACCCCGTTAGAAAGGACGGGGCTTTGCCCCTGCCCTCAATAAGAAACTGAGGCTTTACATTTATGTAGCCTCCCGGCTTAAATACCAAGGCTTTTTAACGGGGTAAAAAGCCCGGCGGATCTCTGAAAAAGGTAAAGAATAGTGATATAACAGGGCCCCAGGAACATCCAGCCTCGGTCTTCTTACTATAACAGGACATTATCAAAAAAGGATACGTTACCAGCAATGAAGCTTTTAGGCCCATACGATTTCATGAGGACATTTATTCCCTTCAGGCTTGATTGACCTAACTGTTCTCCACATTTGCATTCAATGGCAATGAATTGGCCTCCTCGTTCTATTAAAAGGTCTACTTCTTCTGCTTCTGTAGTAAGGCTCCAGTAAGAAAATCTGTACCTCTTTATTGACCGGAATATTGTAATTTAGTAGAATCCAGTTAATTCTTGAAAATCACGAATGTTAACGAATTACTCGAAGGGGATGGAGGTAATTATGAATTCTAAACAAATAGGATTGTTTCTATTAATATGTATTTTCATCAGTCCTGTTGTTTATGCAGAGGATGGACCATCTGTTGAAATGTTTTCTCCACAGGGGACGATTAAGACTGTTCGTCAAGTAAGCATCCGATTCTCAGAGCAGATGGTTCCATTCGGTGATCCTCGGGGACTCATCGAACCATTTGATATCGATTGTTCGGAAAAGGGATCCGGTCGCTGGGCAGATGGAAAAAATTGGGTCTTTGATTTTGAAAAAGATCTTCCTGCGGGGATTCGGTGTGAATTCAGACTGAAGCCTGGGCTGAAGACCATTTCGGGAAAGGAGATTGAAGGCCAAAAGGTCTTCTCTTTTTCTACGGGTGGTCCTTCAATCATGGAGGGTTCTTATCCCCGTGAAGGACATCAAAATATTGACGAGGAGCAGATATTTATTCTGGTGTTAGATGGAGATCCTGACATGGATTCTGTGATTCAAAATGTCTTCTTCTCCGTTGCAGGCATCCAGGATTATATTGGGATCAGGGTAATCGAAGGGAAGGAGAGAGAAGAGGTACTCAAAACCCGCTACAAGAAAGAACTGCCTCCCCATTTAATCCTAATTCAGAGTAAGCAGCGCTTCCCTTCCGAGACCATGGTAAGCCTGGTCTGGGGGAAGGGTGTAAAATCGAAGACCGATAATGCAACAGATCAGGACCAGATCCTTCGCTTTAAAACGAGAAAGCCCTTTTCAGTGACCTTCCATTGTGAAAGGGAGAATCCAAAATCAGGATGCATTCCTATATTACCAATGACCCTAAATTTCACAGCACCCGTTTCCAGAGATCTTGCAGAACAAATCGTATTAAGGGGACCTGAAGGTAAAATATGGAAACCAGATTTGATAGATGAAAGGACAAAAGAGTTTTTATATGAAGTTATTTTTAAAGGGCCTTTTCCGGAAAGCACGAATTTCATCATTGAGCTACCAGCCAAGCTCAAAGATGATGCGGGAAGATCACCTATTAACGCGGATAAATTCCCATTATCGGTAGGGACAGATAAATTCCCTCCCTTGGCAAAATTTGCAGCAGATTTTGGAATCTTAGAACTGAAGACTGGACCAATGCTCCCGGTGACCTTGAGGAATCTGGAGCCTGAAGTGAAAGCACGAATGAAGAAGGTGGGGGAAGAAGAAGGGATTGCCGGGAGAGTGAGGGGAAAGATCTTCAATATTCCGCCTCAAAGAGGAGATGAGGTGCAAGCCTGGCTGAGAAAGGTAAAATACGCTTCCAGGGAGAGTTCTGTTTTTGGTGGGGAGAGAGGGGTAAAAGATTTCAAAGTCCCGAAGCCAATGGGTGCAAGGGCATTTGAAGTTGTCGGGATTCCCCTAAAAGACCCAGGATTCTATGTTTTGGAGCTGGAGAGTACGATTCTGGGATCATCGCTCCTTGGATCACTGAGACCGATGTATGTCCCGACTGCTGTCCTTGTAACTAACCTCTCTGTCCACTTCAAATGGGGTAGGGAGTCATCCCTGGTTTGGGTAACCACCCTCGATACAGGGGAGCCAGTAAAGGATGCAACCATTACGGTCAAGAATTGTCAAGAAAAAGTTTTATGGATTGGGAAAACCGATGCCTTCGGTATTGCCCGAATCGAAGAACACCTACCTTCGATCATAGAACTACCCCATTGTAAATATGATAGCGGTCTCTTTGTTATGGCCCAGACCTCTGACGATCTATCCTTTGTTCACTCCAACTGGGATGAAGGAATTGAACCATGGAGGTTTCAACTTCCTGAAGAGTCTTACCTGGGGCCATTCATTGCTCATACCATTATTGACAGACCACTATTCCGTGCAGGCGAAACCGTTCATATGAAGCACGTCTCTCGGCAACATACGAGGAAAGGTTTTTCGTTCCTTCATACAGACCAGTTGCCCAACTTCGTTCTGATCCACCACTATGGCAGTGAAGAAAAATATGAATTTCCCCTCAAATGGGATGTGAATGGAATTTCAGAGACTAACTGGACAATACCCAAAGAAGCAAAACTTGGCACCTACGGGATAGATTTTGTAAGAAAAATTGAGAAGACCGGTCAGAGATGGGAATGGACTTCAGGGGAATTCAGGGTGGAGGAATTTCGGGTTCCTCTATTAAGGGGGACCATCCAATTCCCTGCTGAAGCCTTAGTTAACCCCAAAGAAGTTCCTCTTAATATAAGCGTGCAATATCTCGCGGGCGGTGGAGCAGGTTTCCTTCCTGTCAAATTGAGGAGTGAGGTCAGGCCCAAATTGATTCCTTCTTTTGAAGGGTTTGATCGTTTTTTATTCGGTAATGGTCCGGTGGAAGAGGGCATTGTTCGAAGCGGCCAGGCCCTTGAGTTCGAAGAGAGCGAGGAATTTGAGGAGGAGCCAGAGAGAGAGGAAAGAACAACTGAAAGAAAAGAGTTGAAACTCCCAATCATCGACTTGGTTCTGGATAAGTTCGGGTTTTTCAGTACGAAGCTCTCAAATTTTCCAAAATCTGAAACCCCTTCAGAAATCCTGACTGAAATGGAGCTCAGAGACCCGAATGGTGAGATTCAGACTGTTTCATCCAAGATCCCCCTGTGGCCTTCAAAATACCTGATAGGCATCAAGCCGGATTCATGGGCGGTTTCGAAAGATGCTTTCAAATTCCATGTGGCAGTCCTTGACCTCTCAGAGAAACCTGTTATGGATGCGCCAGTAAAAGTGCATCTTTTTGAGAGAAAGATTTATACTCACCGGAAGCGTCTTGTCGGAGGATTCTATGCTTATGAGCATACGGTTGAAACAAAAAAAATCACTACTCTTTGCGAGGGGAAAACTGATAAAAAAGGGCTTCTCATCTGTGAGGTCAAATCACCCATTTCCGGAAATGTAATCCTTGAGGCGGAGAGTTTTGACAGGGCCGGACACCGGACAGTCGCTCATCATGAGGTTTGGGTGGCTGGAAAAGGTGAGTGGTGGTTCGAGGTTGGAGACCATGACCGGATCGACCTTCTACCGGAGAAGATGAGGTATGAACCCGGCGAGACCGCAGTATTTCAAGTCCGGATGCCTTTCAGAAGTGCAACTGCTCTTATCTCTGTAGAACGGGAAGGAGTTATGGAGACCTGGGTTAAGAGGATCTCGGGAAAGGAACCGGTTATTGAGGTGCCCATAAAGGGGAATTATGCCCCGAACATTTTTGTTTCGGTCCTGGTTGTGAGGGGTCGATTGCACTGGATAAAACCAACTGCACTGGTCGACCTTGGGAAGCCTGCCTATAAACTGGGAATTGCTGAGATCAAGGTAGGATGGAAGGAACATGAACTGAAAGTGAGTGTCTCCTCAGATCGTAAAATTTATAAAGTCCGGCAGAAGGCTCAGGTCAAGATCAAAGTCACGACGGCAAATGGAAAGGTTCCTCCCAAGGGAAGTGAATTGGCTATTGGCGCTGTGGATGAAGGGCTCCTTGAACTGATGGCAAACAGGAGTTGGGAGATCCTTTCCGCCATGATGGGACAGAGGGGATATGCGGTTCAGACAGCAACGGCCCAGATGCAGGTCATTGGGAAACGTCACTTTGGTTTGAAGGCATTACCCCAGGGTGGAGGGGGAGGAAGGCAGGTCACACGGGAATTATTCGAAACTCTCCTTTTCTGGAAAGGGCGTCTCTTGCTGGATGCAAATGGAGAGGCATCGGTTGAAGTTCCCCTGAATGACTCTATTACCAGCTTCAGGATTGTGGCAGTGGCAACCGGAGGACCGGGCTTTTTTGGAACAGGCTCTACATCAATCCAGTCGACACAAGATTTGATGATCTTATCAGGATTGCCACCTCTCGTGAGAGAGGGGGATCGGTTCAAAGCAGGATTTACCCTTCGCAATACGACCAACCAGAATATGGATTTAAATGTTTCTGCAAAAGTGGAAGGTGTTTCCAAAATTTTAAGCCCCATGGAGGTTTCCCTAACTCCGAGTGAGGCAAAAGAGGTTGGATGGGATGTATTGGTTCCACTTCCCATTGAAACACTCCGATGGGAAGTGGAGGTAAAGGAAAAAACCTCTGGAGTGGGAGATCGTATCAAAGTGACGCAGAAGGTCATTCCTGCTATTCCGGTAAGGACTTTTCAAGCGACCATTGCCCAAGTGGAGAAAGAACTTAAGACCTCTGTTGAACAACCAAAGGATGCACTTCCGGGTCGAGGGGGTGTAAGAGTAACCTTGAAGCCCAAGATTGCTGAAGGATTGAATGGTATCATTGAGTATATGAAGTGGTATCCCTATGGGTGCATGGAGCAGAAGATCTCAGTGGCTGTGGCACTGCGTGATGAGAATCTCTGGAAGAAATGTATGTTTGAGCTTCCTTCCCATCTTGACTCCGATGGGCTGGTGAAGTATTTCCCCATCTGTTTATATGGGAGTCCGACTTTGACCTCCTACATCATGGCCATTGGTCATGAAGCAGGATGGAATATCACTGATGAGATCAAAGAGAAGATGGAAACGGGTCTCAGAAGATTTATCGAGGGCTCGATCATTCGACATTCATCCATTCCAACAGCGGATCTTTCCATTCGAAAATTAGCTGCAATAGAAGCTTTATCAAGAGTTGGAGAAGCAGAACCGAAGTTGTTAAGTTCCATCTCTATCGAACCCAATCTCTGGCCAACCTCTGCAGTGATCGATTGGTTCAATATCCTCTTGAATCTTCAGGCCATTCCGAATCGGGAAGAACAAAGAGAGGAAGCAGAACAGATCATTCGATCTCGCCTCAATTTCCAGGGAACGACCATGGGATTTTCCACGGAAAGGACAGATGGTTTATGGTGGTTGATGGTGTCGAATGACGTGAATGCTGTTCGCGTTGTCTTGTCATTTCTTCGCTCAGAAAAATGGAGGGAGGATATGCCAAGATTGGTTCAGGGAGCATTGGCCCGACAGAAAAGAGGACGATGGGATTTGACCCTTGCCAATGCCTGGGGCGTTCTTGCCATGGAGAAATTTTCAAAAGCTTTTGAGAGCGTTCCGGTTTCTGGCTCTACCCGCACCTCCTTATCTACAGAATCGTTTAAGACTGATTGGAATGCTTCCCCCAAAGGGAAAACGTCTTTATTTCAATGGCCTGCCAAGAAAGAAGAACTTTCTATTCACCATCAAGGAACAGGGAAGCCATGGGCCACCCTCCAGAGCCTTGCTGCCATTCATCTGAAAGAACCCTTCTCCAGTGGGTATAAGATTAAAAAGACGATCATTCCGATTGAATCAAAGCAGCCTAAACAATGGAATCGTGGAGATATTCTCCGGGTACGACTTGAAATCGAAGCCCAGGCAGACCAGACCTGGGTGGTGGTCAACGACCCTGTTCCTGCTGGTACCACAATTCTCGGAAAAGGTCTGGAAAGGGATTCGGAACTCTTGACAAAAGGAGAAGAAAGGAAGGGGTGGGTCTGGCCCACCTATGAGGAGCGTTCCTTCGAGGCATTCAGGGCCTATTATGAATATGTGCCCAAAGGAAATTGGACGGTCGAATATACCATCCGTTTGAATCAGAACGGTGTTTTTCAGTTACCTACAACAAGGGTCGAGGCTCTCTATTTCCCAGAGATGTTTGGAGAGATACCTAATAAAACGGTTGAGATTAAACCGTGAGAGCAGTAATCCAAATGTCAAATTTAAAAATCCAAAATAAATCCAAAATCCAAATATCCAAAGAAGGGACAAGGAAAGTTTTATTCTCAGAGGCAGGGAAATTCACCATGTTCTGGGCCACTGGATTCCTCCTGTTCTTCCTTCCCATCGCTCTTATTCTCATCGGAAGGGCTGCGAATGCTCTGCCCACTTACCAAGAGGTGCAGAAGGCCTATGTCAAATCCGATTCTCTTCTACTCGATCGCCATGGAGAAATACTTCATGAATTAAGGACAGATAAAAATCGAAGGAGACTTGACTGGACATCCCTTAAAGAAATCTCACCTCCTTTAAAAGAAACGGTGATTCAAGCTGAAGACAAACGATTCTATAACCATGGAGGCGTGGATTACAGATCCATAGGTGCTGCTTTAATCCAAGGACTTACATCTGAGAGCCTTCGCGGGGCGAGCACCATCACGATGCAATTGGCCTCCATCCTGGATAAGGAGCTTCAATCAAAAAAGGGAAGGCGATCCATCTGGCAAAAAGAGAGGCAAATCTTAAATGCCTGGGAAATTGAAAAGACGTGGTCAAAAACAGAAATATTTGAAGCTTACTTGAATCTTGTAACATTCCGTGGAGAGCTACAGGGGATTGCTGCCGCTTCAAGAGGGCTGTTTGGAAAAGATCCCCATGGCCTCGATCAATCAGAATCTATGATTCTGGCTTCTCTGATTCGGTCACCCAATGCCACCGCGGCAGAAGTCTCCCAAAGAGCTTTCCAACTTAATAAGGTGATGAAGTGGGGAGTTGAAGAAGAGGATATCCATGCAAAGGTAAGACAAGTATTTTGGGGACCTCGGTTCCTTCGGCCACAAGCAGCCCTTGCTCCTCAGGTTGCCAGGCAATTATTACAAGGCCAGCCCAATGGATGTACGGTCACTTGTACTCTTAATGGAAATATCCAGCGCTTTGCCATTGATCGTCTAACACATCATCTCGTCTCTTTGAGGTGGCGAAATGTAATGGATGGAGCAGTTCTCGTGGTGGAGAATAGCACAGGAGATGTTCTTGCCTATGTGAGCTATAGCGGGGAGCCTTCTTATAGCAAGTTCTTGGACGGTGTCCAAGCCAAAAGACAAGCTGGCTCCACATTGAAACCCTTCCTCTATGCCCTTGCCTTTGACCTGCGCATCCTAACGCCAGCTTCTCTTTTAGATGATTCACCTTTGGACATAGCTGTATTTCGTGGAATTTACCAACCCGGGAATTATGATCATCGATTCAGGGGTCTGGTTACTGCAAGAACCGCTTTGGCCTCGTCCATCAATGTGCCTGCAGTTAAGACTCTAATGATCATTGGCATTGAGCCTTTCATGAATAAACTGAGACAACTCGGAATGAAAGGGCTTCATGAATCCGGAGATTTCTATGGCCCCTCTCTTGCCCTTGGGACAGCGGATGTTACTCTTTTGGAATTGGTCCATGCTTACCGGACTTTGGCGAATGAAGGAACTTGGAGTGAATCATGCCTCACAAAAGATCAGCATCGTTCACTTCAGCGAAAAAGGGTCTTTTCGAGAGAGGCGGTTTTTCTTGTTTCAGATATATTGTCCGATCGGGATGCACGGAGCATGACATTCAGTCTTGAAAACCCGCTCAGCACCCGTTTCTGGACAGCCGTGAAGACCGGTACCAGTAAGGATATGAGGGATAACTGGTGCATTGGATATTCAAGAAAGTACACCGTGGGGGTTTGGACAGGAAATTTTTCAGGAGAGCCAATGTGGAATGTGAGCGGAGTGACCGGAGCGGCTCCTATCTGGACTGAGATCATGGATTTTCTTCATCGGGATGTTCCCAGTATAAAAAGGGAAGATCTACCAGGTCTTGTGCGGAAAACAATGGTTTTTTTCCAAGACAGTGTACCCTCAAGGGAGGAATGGTTTATCCGCGGGACAGAACCCAATTCCGAGGATCAGAGAGCAGGTCAATACAACACAAGAATTGTTTATCCTCCATACGGAACAATCATTGCCATGGATCCGGACATTCCTCAAGAGCTCCAGAAAATCTTCTTTATCTCACAAACCAATGAGAACGACTTTCGATGGATCTTGAATAGCTTACCTATGGAGGCAGTGGGTAAAACAATCCCTTGGACTCCAAAAGCTGGAAAATACTCACTCGCTATTGCGGATAGGGAAGAGAAAATTTTAGATTATGTATATTTTGAAGTGAGAGGGGCAGAGGTGGAAGGAGAAAAACCTGAATGATAGTAGAAACTCAAAAGAACGATTGGAAAATCCGTTGTGTGATTTATGACTGTGATGGGGTTCTGTTCGATTCTCTCGAAGCCAACACAATACTATATAACGATCTCTGCACGTTGGCGGGGAGAGGCCATTTAAGCCAGGATGAGATACAGTATGTTCACACCCATACGGTCTTTGAAGCCATCCACTTTATTTTTGGGAAAGAAAACGATTTGGAAAAGAAGGCATTAGAAATCTTGAAAGAAAAAAAGATCGATTTAAAAGATTATGTTGACTACTTAAAGATGGAACCCCATCTGTTCCAAACTTTAGAGAAACTGAAAGAGAAGGGGATTCTTCGGGTCGTCAACACCAATCGGACGACATCGATGAAATATATCATGGAGAGATATAATCTCTGGCCCTATTTTGAAAT
>Ga0214474_1000938_pt1 | contig 13813 bp, 12 predicted proteins | sample RVTome_2_FD_187335 | JGI IMG/M metagenome (GOLD analysis project Ga0214474, IMG submission 187335) | Soil microbial communities from uranium-contaminated site in the Upper Colorado River Basin, Wyoming, United States - RVT95D214 HiSeq ...
TTATAAAATAACTCGAACAAAATGCTATACTTTTGTCAATTATAGCATCAATAGTATACATTTCGATGATCACCTTCAGGAAAGTACACTTAGATAACAATGAGTTCATTAGTAAAGTCTCGTAATCGGTCATTCCTGCGAAAGCAGGAATCCAGGGAAACCAACGAAAAGACTGGATTCCCGCTTAAGAACTGCGGGAATGACGGAAACATAAGCAATGTGGCCTTACTTTTGAACTCCTTAGATAACAAGGAGATTATCGCTTTGATAATTATTACACCCTGTGGTCTCTGCCACAGTTCTAAATTTCTGTCATTCCGGCTTGTCCGGAATCTTTCCGGAAGGATTCCCGACGTGCTTTGCTTGCGGGAATGACACAAAAAAATAAACATTCAAATAATGGACGCCCTGCGGTCTCTGCCGCCGGGTTGTTCAATTAGAAAAAGTGGATATCATTAATGGAAATCCCATTTTCCAGTTGGTACGCTGCGATTGCAAGACGCAGGTCTCGACGTCTATTTAGCCCTAAGCCAGTCGAACCCGAACTGCTCGCAAGACTTAATACAGTATGTAAGGAATTCAACCCTTTCACAGAGGTCCGATCTGTCGTAGTAACCCACTCACCCGAAAAGGTTTTTAAAGGCGCCATCGGCCATTATGGCAAGGTCAAAGGCCATCCTGCATTTATTGCTTTTGTTGGAAATATGGAGGACCCGAATATCCAGGAAAAGGTTGGTTATTCAGGAGAGGGTATCATCCTGGAGGCTACATCCCTAAACCTCGGCACTTGTTGGGTTGGCGGGTTTTTCAGGCCGGAAGTAGCTGCCTTTCTTGCCATTATCAAAGAAAACGAAAGGGTTTTTGCAGTAACACCTATTGGGTATGTTATGGATGAATGGTCACTTGAAGAGAAAATCATGACAGGTTTTGGATGGACGCATAAGCGCAAATCCCTCACTGAACTGGTGACAGGGATGGAGGAGCAAAAGTGGCCTGTGTGGGTAAAGACATCTTTGGAGGCAGCCAGACTCGCTCCTTCAGCAGTTAATCGTCAGCCATGGCGATTTAAAGTCGAAGCTCATGGTATTACTATTTCCGTGGATGATCTTAAAGATACCTTCAATATCTCAAAACGGCTGGACTGTGGTATCGCTATGCTTCATTTTGAAGTAGCTTCACTTTACTGCGGTGTACAGGGAAGGTGGGAATTTTTAGAACCTCCTGAAGTAGCACGATTTAAAGTCGAGAGATTTGATAAGGAATAGCAAAGAAAACTTTTGCAAGAGCACTTTCTCTGCTGTCCCGAGTGATGCTCGTCAAAAATATTTAATCAAGTGGCTTTTTCTGCAGCTTAAACGATTCAAATCAGTGGCACGGGGCAAAGTGCCATTAACAAAAATCAAAGCAGGCTTATCCCGCGTCCTCTGGATTTGTTTGTTATGCCCGCCTTCTCATTTTCTGATGCCGTGTAATATCCAGTATTGCTTCAGGATGTGCAGCGGCAACCCGCAATAAAACACGAGCTGCTCCTTCAGGTTTCCGCCGTCCCTGCTCCCAGTTACGGAGGGTGGCTACACTAATTCCCATAAGAGAGGCAAATTTATCCTGGGAAAGGCCATACTGCTCCCGTATCTTCTGAACTTCGGATTCAGGAAACTCAACACTGCGCAAAGGTTTCATTTTGCCTTTCATTATGGCAGCACCTTGTTTAACACTTTCCAGCAATTCTTCAAATAGTTCCTTTTTCATGTATACTCCTTTTCAACAATCTTTTTCAATTGTTTGAGTTGTTCCGGTGTTAAATTGTCCTGCTCACTCTTTGGATAGGCATAAAGAAGAAGAATGATATCCTGAGACACGAACCAATAATAAATACTTCTGATACCGCCTCTTTTTCCATGGCCTCCGGCAGACTAACGTAGTTTTCTTAGGCCACCGCTCCCGGGTATTATTTTGCCGACATCAGGTCTATTGACCAAATGGGTCTGCAAAAGCCGATATTCATCATCAGTTATTAATTCCTGAATTCGCTTTGTGAATATCGGGGTCTCAATAATGACCATAATTAATTATACGTCATTGGCATATGTTAGGCAAGAGAAAAATAGGGACACAACACATCCCAATTTTATTCATTATCCAGATTTTTTCCAGGTCTTCCTCTCGGTCACTGCAAGAGCCTTCGTTCGAGTTTCTCTTCGATTTCAACAACAAATCCCTCGTTACGGTGTTTTTTGCTTCCTGAAATATTTCATGGATAGTGTCGTCTGGATCGACTCCAGTACACATAGTACTCTTCATTTTCAAAAAATCTGACCCCTGTTGATTACAAAAAATAACTAATATATGCTATCTTATTTTAATTTAAAGTAGAGGCTCCTAAAATAATGCAGTTTCAAGGACGAAACAAACATCAAGAAAGGAGCCGATATGAAGAAAGTACTACAAATTAAGGAGAAAAGGCAAGGTCAGGAAGGCAAAGGCAGTGGAGGTGAAGGATTTGCAGACATGTGGGGCGATGAATCTGGACAGCAAGATAGCGCTCATCCACGAACTGATTCCCATAGGACTGAATATTGTAAAAGAGCCCGGGGCTTACGTACACAATTTTAGATATGCAGCCCAATTATTACAGGACTCATATCAAGCTTTGTCAGGTGTTTCCCCACCGGGTGTAAGGCCTTCGAGCAGTGATGACAAAGCGGCAACGATCTATACTTATCCATAAAACAGTTAGAGATTTACTTTTAAGTTAAGCGGGAGGGTCACATGATTTCTAAAAAGTCTTTATTAACATTTTTTCTGGGTTTGTTGATACTTATCGGATGTGAAACCCTTAAGACATCAATGCCCATTATGCCTGTAAGGGAATATGAAAAGATGCTTGTGGGCAGGTTAGACGCCAACTATGTAGGTAATGACAATTGCTTGAAGACATGCCACACCCATGACAAGATAAGAGATGACCTGGCAGCAAGCACGATGGGGGCACAGCTTTCAAAAAAATCAGGGATGCCTCTTGTTGATTGTGAATCCTGCCATGGACCTGGAAACCTTGCCATAGAAGGCCTTACAGAAGAAAAGGTCAAGGAAGATTTAAAGAACGGTAAAGAAACAGCCTGTAATAATAAGACCCTTATTGATATTAAGAATCTGCCAGCCCCCGCCTTATCTCTTATGTGTCTCAAGTGTCATTCTGCTAATGCAACATTTAATCTTCATAACTGGAATGCAAATATACATGCTATAAATGATGTTTCATGTTCTGACTGTCATGAGATCCATAAAGGCCCTGATCTCATAGTAAGCCCAAAGGATACAGCTAAAATGTGCTATAAGTGTCATCAAGAAGTAAAGGCGGAGTTCTATCTCCCCAGCCACCATCCTATTGTTGAGCAGAAAGTTTTCTGTACAGATTGCCATGATTCACACGGAGGCATTTTGACGGAAAATCTACTCAGGATGAGCACTGTAAAAGAACAATGCACACAATGCCATGTGGAGAAAGAAGGACCGTTTGTTTTCGAGCATGCGGAATCTGCAGAGAATTGTAGTACATGCCACGCCCACCACGGCTCTGTCAATAACAATCTCCTCATTGCGAGAGAGCCATTTTTGTGTCTTCAATGTCATGAGGGTCACAGGATATCAGACAATTCTTCTGGAGAAAGGAAAGCAGCATACTATACGAGGTGCACAGATTGCCATTCTCAGATTCATGGAACAGATATCCCTTCAGCAAGTGGTAAAGGAAGGTTTATTCAATGATTCTTTTGTGCAGGCCTGTAAGAGGAGGGGTGAGAATGAAGAGAATTTTGATTTTATTGTTTTCAATCCTGGTCATCTTCAATAATGTAATTTTTGCAGAGGAGATAGAGAAGAATGAGACTGAAGACGAGATTCAAGAAGAGCTTTCTATTTACCAATTTCCTGATATAAAACCCGAGTTCCGTGGCTTTATGAGATACAGATTTATTGACCTCAGTGGTTCAGAAAGAGCAGGCGAGTTTGAATACCTGCATTCTTCCATTGCTGGTAGCGGACTGTTTATTGCATTCCCCTTCCCTCATAGATTACACCTTGAGCTTGATGTCCTAAATAAAAATGACTTCTTTGGCGATGTCCGGTATGCCTATAAAGACACTATTCTGTTTCGCGGTTTAACCAGAAAAGTTTTTCATAATCTTGACAACGTAACCTTGGTAGATTCAGGAACCTCAGATTTATATACTGTTGACCGAGAAGATGCTGGGGAAAAATATGGGATTGAGAAATCAATGAGCAAACTGTTTTTAAGGTTCAAGATGCCTCAGTTTCCCTTCCATATATATCTCAACGGGAACTTTATTACCAAGAACGGTACCCAGCAGCAGAGGTTTCTTGCAAACTATGGGTCTAGAGATAGAAAATCCACAAAAAGGGAGATTGATTGGAATTCGACAGATATTGGTATTGGAGCAAACAGCCACCTTGGTCCTGTAGAGATGGATGTTTCTCACAGTGAAAAGAGACTCGAGATAAACAAAGAGAATATCATGGAAAACAGTTATGACGGCAGGATACTACCCCATAATCTTATGCCTGAAATAAAAGGTTCTACGACCAGCTTAAAACTTCATACCGCATATACCGGTAGGCTTGTTGCTGCTGCTACATTATCATGGATTGACAGAGAAAACATGGACAGCAAGGCAAAGGCCGGGTATTTTATTGGAGCTGGCGATATGACATATATGCCTCATGAAAGGCTGACATTCTTTGTAAAATACAGACACAAGAAAACAGACATGGATAATCCGGATTCAATACCAGTAAACTATTTAGGATACTCAGACTATACCTCATCAATAACAGTGAAGCCTTCAATATCGTCAAATGTGGATAGGCTTTCAAGCACGGTAAGGTACAGGCCGATTAACAGGTTGACCCTGAATGCTGAGTATATATATGAGAGGACAGAAAGGGATAACTCTGATGAATGGAAGTTATCCCGGGTTACTACCCGAAATATCCTATCTTTTTCTCTCAACACAAGCATTATAAAAAAGCTGAATCTGAGGGCAAAATATACACATCAGGAAGCAGATGCGCCTGCATACAATAACCAGCCTGATAGTTCTGATGAAGGCAAAGTCTCGTTATCGTGGAGCCCATTGAAATGGACCTCTGCCCTATTAAGTTATAGTTTTATAAAGGAGAACAGGGACAAGATCTATTATATTGATGAGGGAGTACAGGTCACTGCCAACAATAGAGAAAGGCGGTTAGATAGGCTATTAGGGAGTATTTCTTTTATTGTCTTTGACAATCTTACCATTACTACAAGTTATTACTATCTACGCAATAAAACTGAGCAAGACCTTTTATATGATAATACCGATTTGAATCCCGGATACCACACGGATTCCGGTGTACTGTACAAAGATAGCTCTCATACTTATGCAGCCAATGTGAACTATATACCTAAGAAAAATATAAATTTAAATGCGGATGTAAGCCATACAGAAGGCAAAGGAAATTTTTATCCCGGGAACCCTTTATCTGCAACGTCCCTTTCCGAGTCCGAGACGAATCTGAAGATTAGGGAAACAAATTGTGTTGTCAGAGGAGATTATGAATTTAAAAAAGGTTGGGGACTGGGAGTGAAATATAAGTATGTGGATTATAACGATTTGCTAAATAACTCTAATGATGGAATCTTACATGTTTTGCTGGTTGCAATTTCGAAGAAATGGTGAGATTAACGATGAGAGTAAGCACAGAGCAATAAGCGGATGGCGGTAATGAGTTATGGAAAGGCAGATTATTTCCATTTATAGATTAATAATTTTATTATTATTTTCAATCACTGCATTGGAAGTACAAGCTGCTGGGGAAACCATCGGCGTGATAATGGCAGGGGATATCCCATACTATAGAACTATCCATGAATCATTCGTTAGGGGACTTAAATCACAAGGTATAAAGGCGGAAGTTATCCTGCAAACCCCTTATCCAGAGGAAATGGCGTGGATAAACGCAGCAAGAAAAGTTGTTGCAATAGATACTGATTTTATAGTCGCCTATGGTACTCCCGTTGTTAAGGCTGTGCTTTCGGAGACATCTGAAACGCCGGTGGTATTTGCTGGTGTTTATGATGTTGAAGGTTTAAGTACCAGGGGCAAAAAAGTCACAGGAATAACTGCGAAAGTATCTATTGCAGGCCTTCTGGAAAATCTTAAAGGGATATCCAATTTTTCAACTCTGGGTATAGTTTACAGTAGTACCCAGAAGGAAACTTTAGATGAGGCAAACGAGGCGGAACGTTTTGGAGAAAAGCTTTCATTCAAATCTGTGAAATTTAATGTCAGAAGACAAGAAGATGTGTCAAAGATTAAGGGCGTAGATGCAATATTCATAACCACAAGCTGGAAAGCGATGACTTGGTTGGATGATATTGTGAAAATTGCAAGAAAACAGAAGATTCCAACGGCTACACTTCTGGGTGGAGGAGAAAAACGTGGGATAATACTGACCCTGTATGCTGACCCTGAAGAACAGGGTAAAGAAGCTGCAAATATACTGGCAAGGATTATTAAGGGAGAGAGTCCTGCGTCTATCCCCATAAGAAGCCCGAAAAAGATACATCTGGTGATAAACCTTAAAGAAGCTACTGCTTTAGACCTTAAGGTGCCTTTCGATATACTGAGTTCAGCAACAAGTGTAATTAAATGAGGATGAACCTTCACAGGAGAAGTGTCCTTATCATTGCCTCCATACTTTTTCTTGCCATTGGTATAAACTCTGCTGTTCTGACATACATATCGTACGACCGTTACAAACAGGCAGTACTTTCAAAGGCTACCTCAGTCGGTAACGCTATGCTGAGAGAAATAGGCAAGGTGCTTGCGCTCGGGTTGTCCATTGAAAATATAGAAGGCCTTAGCGAAAGACTGAAAAGTGTGACTGAAGACAGAACAATAGGTTACGCGATGATTCTTGATATGAAAGGTAGAATTCTCTTTCACAGTGATGAGAAATATGTCGGGAAGATATATAAAGATCCCGGTACACTTGAAGCCTTAGCTTCTAAAAAAACACTTGTACAGGAGTGGGGTGATTTTTATGATATCGCATCACCACTTATAAATGCAGAAGGCAAACAGGTTGGTATGCTGAGGATAGGCGTAGTGTCAGCGGTTCTTAAAAAAGAACTTTACAACCTTCTTGTCTGGTCCGGTAGTCTTTTTGTTATAGGGTTTTTCCTGTTTGCAGCGATAATTTATTACTCTGTGTCTCGATTTATTACAAGGCCAATAACAAAGTTGGGTAACGCTGTTGCTGAAATCGCGGAAGGGGACCTGGATGTAAAAGTAGAAGTTACATCTAAAGATGAGATAGGTCAACTATCTGAATCATTTAATAAAATGGCAATGGAATTGAAGGAATCCCGTGATAATTTGTTGGATTACAGCCGTAATCTTGAAACGAAAGTGGAAAAACGCACAGCAGAACTGAAGCATCTTGGTTATCAACAAAAACTGATTTTGTCCTCGGCAGGAGAAGGTATTTTTGGGTTGGATGTTCACGGAAACCACACAATTGTTAATCCTGCTGCTGCTCAAATGCTTGGTTATACTGTTGATGAACTTATAGGCAGACACAGTCATTTTACATGGCATTCCAAGAAAGCAGATGGAAATCCATATCCTGAAGAAGAGTGCCCTATTTACTCAACATGTAAAGATGGTAAAGCCCATCATATAACTGACGAAGTTTTCTGGAGGAAGGATGGTACAAGTTTCTCTGTTGAGTATACCAGTGTCCCTATTACAGAAGATGAGAAAATTATTGGAGCGGTTGTAACTTTCAGTGACATCACCGAGCGCAAGCAGGCAGAGGAATCATTAAAGCAGTCCGAATTGAAATACAAGAACATAATCCGGACGGCGCAAGATGGTTTCTGGCATGTAGATACTGACGGGCGTTTTTTGGACGTGAATGACTCCGCCTGCAAAATGCTGGGCTACGAGCGGGGCGAACTCCTTAAGATGAAGATTTCGGACATAGAAGCGATTGAAGATGAGGCGGATTTCATCCGGCATATGGCGAAGATGAGGGATGCTGGCGGCGACCGTTTTGAGACTAAGCATAAGCGGAAGGATGGCACGATCGTTGAGGTTGAAATAACCACCTCGTTCATCAAGGATGCAGACAACGAACGTATCTTTGTATTTGCCCGAGACATCACCAAGCGTAAAATGCTGGAAGAACAACTCCTTCAGGCACAAAAGATGGAATCTATTGGACAACTCGCAGGAGGTGTTGCCCATGACTTCAACAATCTCCTCACAGGAATAATAGGCTATGGAAAACTCTTAGAGACCAAGGTTAGCCAGGATAATATTTTAAACGCTTATGTAACACAAATCTTAGAATCAGCTGGAAGAGCCGCAAACTTGACCCATAACCTCCTTGCATTCAGCAGAAGACAGATGATCAATCCAAGGCCTTTAAACATGAATAATATTATCACGAGCATGAAGACCTTCTTATCGAAAATCATTGGTGAGGATATTGAATTTTCTATATTTCCTGCCGATCAAGACCTAACTGTAATGGCTGACAAACACCAAATAGAGCAAGTATTGATGAACCTTGTAACAAACGCAAGGGATGCAATGCCAGATGGCGGCAGTCTGACTATAAGAACAGAATACAGAGAGGTAGACAACGAGTTCATAAAGAAGCATGGATATGTCATCAGCACAGGTGCTTATGCCCTTATCTCAGTTGAGGATACTGGTCGAGGAATGGATGTGGAGACCAAGAAAAGGCTCTTTGACCCATTCTATACAACAAAAGAGGTAGGAAAAGGCACAGGCCTTGGGCTCTCAATGGTATACGGAATAATAAAACAGCACAATGGATATATCGATGTACAGAGCGAACTTGGTAAAGGGACAATTCTCAATTTCTATCTTCCATTGACTAAGCCGATAGTTGAGGAATATAAAAAACCAGAAGACCTTCCTACTGTAAAAAGAGGCACAGAGACAATTCTTGTAGCAGAGGATGAGACATATGTTAGAGACTTTATAAAAGAGGTACTTACAGGGTATGGTTATAAAGTTATAGAGGCAAAAGATGGCGAGGATGCTATAAAAGTACTGCATACTCATAAGGACAAAATACAGCTCGCTTTGCTCGATGCAATCATGCCGAAAAAGGACGGGAAAATGGTCTATCAAGAAATAAAGAAAGTAAGCCCTCACATGAAGGTCATTTTTATAAGTGGGTATGCTACAGATATTCTCTATAAAAAAGGAATTATTGAAGAGGGGATAAATTTTATCTCAAAACCTATGTCACCAAATGAAATTTTAATAAAAGTGAGGGATGTTTTAGATAAATAAACGCTATCGGCTGATAGTGTGGGTGTAATTATTGGATTAACTAATTTTCTCACAAGTTATTTCTGGGGTCAAGTCTTTAATCTTGAATTAAGAAGAGCGGATATGATAAATTAGCTGCATGGCAAGACCACTACGGATACAATATGATGGGGCCCTGTATCATATAACCTCAAGGGGCAATGCAAGAAAGGCTATATACAGGGATGACGACGACCGCAGGATATTCCTTGATACACTTCTCAATGTAAACAAAAGATACAACTGGATATGCCATGCATATTGTCTAATGAACAACCACTACCATCTTATAATAGAAACCCCTGACGGGAATCTATCAAAAGGCGCGAGACAGTTAAACGGAGTCTGTACCCAGATATACAACAGGAGACATCATAGAGTAGGACACATATTTCAGGGAAGATACAAGGCGATACTGATAGAAAAGGAAAGCCATTTACTGGAAGTCTGCAGATATGTGGTATTAAACCCTGTAAGGGCAAAAGCAGTAGAGAGACCGGAAGAATGGCGATGGAGCAGTTACAGAGGAACATCAGGGATGGAGAAACCGCATCCATGTCTGACGATAGACTGGGTATTGGGACAATTCAGCACAAGGAAGGGGACGGCGGAGAAGAAATACAGGGAATTTGTAGAGGCTGGGACAGGGGAAGTGGCAATCTGGAAGAAAGTGAAAGGGGGGAGCATATTAGGCGAGGACGAATTCGTTGAAACGTTGATGGACTATATAAAAGGTCAGAGGGACATAAGGGAGATACCAAAAAGCCAAAGATATATAAACAGACCGGGACTTAAAGAGATATTTTCAAAAGAAGTGGTTAATAAGAAATCTAAAAGAGATGAGAAAATAAGGGAAGCAGCAGAGAGGCATGGATACAGCCAAAAGGAAGTTGCCGATTATCTTGGACTTCATTATTCAACAATAAGCAGGCTGGTAAATGAAGATAATAAGAAGACATCAAAATGAAAGACTTGACCCCCATGTTTTGTTTAAAGAGAAACCCAATTTCATACTCTAAGTTAGCGAGTAATATTATTCCTAATTTATGGCGAATGTCAGAGTCGGAGACATAGATTTAAGTTTATTTTTACCTCCCGGAAACTGGGATTATTTGTATCCTCCCGCCGAAGGAGACCCACAAGCCCAAGTTGATTTTTATTATGGGAAGACACCGCTTCAATATGAACATCCCACTTATGACGCATCCAAAAAAAAACTGACAATGATCTGCCCAATTGATAACGACGGTCGGCCATAGGGGTTCAGTGAATACGACCTCAGGCGAAATGTTGCTTTCTTAGTCAGCATTATTTCCAAAAAATTCTGGTTCATTCAGGCCGCCGGATTCATTTATAATAATAAGGGCATCATGTTGGTAGGCACATCTGAATCAGATAAAATAGAATTAATATCACTTTTTGAGGATTTTCAGCTACTTGACGATGACCTTCTTTTTACAGATGGGCACATAATGAAAAGAGTATCAAATACATCTATTGAATATCCTAAACCGCGGCTGACTCATGATAGAACGGAGCATCCCGTAGATTATGTTTTTTTATTAAATAAAGAGCACCAGCCAAATTACTTAATACAAAAAAAGGAACAGAAGATACCATACGAAATTGCTTTTGATAATTCATTACCTGATAATTTTTTTGAACTTTATAAAGAGAAACCTCCTGTAACCTTTTCTTGTCCTGTCTATGAAGTGGGCACAAAAAATGAACCGATAAAATCTAAGGAGTTAATAGAATCGGTAATAAGAACTCCTGGCAGAAAATAGGATATTGCGAAGCTACAAGATAGGAAGGACATAAAGAAAAAAACTCTCCTATATCGACAAGGAAATGTCGTGCATCATCCCGCCATGGTTGCCTGTGAAAACAGAAAAGGGGACGGTTGTTCTACTTTTAGTTTTCCAACAAATAGCCACATGGCGCCTGCAAGAATAAAGACTTGACCCCAATTCGTAAGCGGGAATCCAGTGTTTCCAATAGTTTCTGGATTCCTGCCTCCGCAGGAATGACAAAAAAACTGACTTTATGGACAGACTCTATTTAAAATGTTTTTTCCGGTGGTTTGTGGTAAGATTTGACAGCTTCCGTAGAGGGCTGATCATGGAAAAATCCACAGCTTATTCCATCGAATACCAGCAGTTTAATTTCAAAATAACTGCCAAAGAGCCCCTTATTCTTCCTGCCTATAAAGGTTCGACATTCAGAGGCGGCTTCGGATATGCCTTCAAACGTGTTGTCTGTGCAATCAAGGATAAAGAGTGTTCCCTACTAATTTTGGTAGGTTATTTTGCATCTGCTTTCAGGATAGACTTTTCATTTGGAAATCCTCAGCGGCAGGAAAATCCGGATTTCAACGGTCGCTGACACTTTCACTTGTACTTTGATAAACGGCAGGGCGGTGAGGGGAGTTTTAGAGAATTTATATTAGGAATAGGCCGGAGTTTTGTGGGTAAAGGTGATGCATAACATTAACCTAAAAATAGGCCCTCGGTTTGTGAGGCAGAATAAGGATGAGTTTAGACCATTTCTGATTAGGAATATACAAAACTGTATGTATACAGTTTTGTATATTCTTTACTTATAAAAAGAGTGAAGAACATGAAGGCAGAAGAAGTTTATAAAAATATTTGTGGGTTTTCACCAAATTTAGAACAGATTGAGGTGTTCAATGTATTGACTAACTGGGATACCTCTAAGAATCCTTTATTTTTAAGACTTCCTTGTGGTTATGGTAAAACAGAATCGGTCGTAATTCCTTTTTTAACACAAGCAATAACTAACAAATGGTCATTAGCGCCCAGGATGATTTATGTGCTTCCTACAAGAGCGTTATGTAATCAAATCCGTGACAGGATTGATGACTATGCCAAGAAAGTAACCGGTATAAATAGCAAGGCAATAACCGTTGGGATTGAACACGGAACAAGTTCCTTAGACCCTTTATTTTTTTCAGACATTTGTATAACTACCTTTGACCAGTTCCTTTATGGATATGCACGGACAAAACAGCAGATTGGTAGACACTTTGACCTGCCCGCCGGTTCCATAGCCAATTCTGTAATTGTTTTTGACGAAGCACATCTCTATTCACCGTATACGCATTCTCTTATGCATGCAATGATGAAAATTCTTGTTTCCAGCAGAATACCCGTAATAATTATGACAGCAACAATGCCTGAATCATTACAAACAGATTTGTTAAAAAGTATCAATTATAACAGCCTTCAACCTATCAGTTTCAGCGGGAACTGGCCGGAGAATATGTTTAAACGAAATATAAAATGGCGAATAGAAGAATGGGGCTTTTTGAAAGATAGCGCAATTGTAAAAGAACTGGACGACATATTATGCAAAAATAAAGACAAACAGATTCTAATTGTTGCGAACAGAATAGATACGGCTCAAAAACTTAGCCAAATCTTTAAAGATAGACCAGAGTTTATATCCCTTATCCATTCACGGTTTATAGTAAAAGATAGGGAGGAAAAAGAAAAAGTCGTATGCAAGTGTTTTGGTAAAAATGTAACCGACCGTAAACCCGGCATTATTATTTCAACACAAGTCTGTGAAGTAGGGCTGGATATAAGCTGTGATATTTTAATTACCGAATGCGCTTCTGCTGATGCGTTAGTGCAAAGAGTTGGGCGGACAGCACGATGGGGTGGTAATGGAGAAATGATTATCGTAAGACCTATAGATTCCGAGAATTGGCTTATCGATGGTCAATGGAACAATGCTTTTCCATATGTAGATAGAAAAAAAGAAGGAGCTTCTGAGTTCAATGGAATCAAAGAGGGTGAATTTGCAGGCATTGCATGGGAATATCTCAAGCAAAAAGCCCCGGATAATCTGTTTACCAACTGGGATGCTATGACTGATTTCTGCAATACTATGAATTATCACACCGATGATGTGGAGGCACGGGGAGCGCTTGGACAACTTTTTGAATCGACGCTTTATGCCGATGAGCGACCATGGAATCTTTCCGCAAGGGGGGAGCTTTATTGTACTCTTGCGGTAGTTTCCGGTGACATCCTGACTTCGGAATCATCAGAAAAGAAGGCTGTAAAAAGCAAAAAGAAGAAAATACAGGAAGCACAAATTATTTATAAAGAATTGAAGCGGCACTTTATCAATGTGCCATTTCGCTATCTTGTCAATAAGGATACAAAAAAGTTGAAGCAATATGATTTCACAGAAGGCAAGGCAGGAGATGAACTGAATAAATCCCGCGTCAAACCATTTCAGACCTACATCATAGACTCTTCAGGGCATTATGATTCCGATACGGGATTGACAATATCGCCGAAAGAGAAGGCTAATGAGACAGAGGAGGCATCATGCCTGATTTTATAATCTGGAGCGCCCCGGAAGAGACG
>Ga0214474_1000939_pt1 | contig 13801 bp, 13 predicted proteins | sample RVTome_2_FD_187335 | JGI IMG/M metagenome (GOLD analysis project Ga0214474, IMG submission 187335) | Soil microbial communities from uranium-contaminated site in the Upper Colorado River Basin, Wyoming, United States - RVT95D214 HiSeq ...
GGCTGTCCTCGTGTTCGCGGCGATCGCTCTGTTGGCCCTCAGATACGGAGAATACCTGAAGACCGCTAGCAAGACGGACTTCTTGACCTATGTTTTCTCGGAGATCAGGCAGCTCAGGAACTCGGCATCTCCCGGATCTTCCTGACCACATGGTCTGTGAATGACTCGGAATCGTGCCGTCCTCCGACGTCCACGGTGAGATGCCCGCTCTCGTAGACGGATTTCACACCGTCCTCTATGTTCTTCGCGGCCTCTCCGAACCCGATATGTCTCAACATCATCGCGCCTGACAGAATGGCGGCAGTTGGGTTCGCGAGCTTCTTGCCCGCGATGTCAGGCGCAGAACCATGTGCCGGCCCGAAAACGGAATGCCGATCCCCGATGTTACCGGACGGCGCGAATCCCAGACCCCCTGCTGACCCAGCCGCGACATCTGAGATTATGTCGCCATACAGGTTCAGGGTAACAATCACGTCGAACTTGTGCGGTTCTGTCACCAGCTTCATCGCTGCAGAATCGACCAGCTGCTCCTCGGCTTCCAACGACACGCCTTCCTTTCCCATGAGTCCCCGGAAGACGCTGAGGAACAGCCCGTCAGACTCCTTGAGGACGTTCGCCTTGTGCACACAACAGATTCTCTTCCTCCCGTTCTTCAGGGCGTAGTCGATCGCGAACCTCACGATTCTGGCGGACGCGACGTGGCTCACACGCCTCATGGTGGTCACCCCGCCATCGTCGTACACCTCTCGCTGCGTGTACAGGCCTTCCGTGTTCTCTCTCACGATCACCAAATCCACCGGCTCCCTGCCAGAAATCCGCACAAGGCTCCTGACCGGCCGCAGGTTGGCGTACAGCCCCAGCTCCTTCCTGAACCTGAGAACGGGCGATTCGTAGCTGGGGTCGGAAGGCGTCGTGACAGCACCGAAGAGGCAGCTATCAGAGTCCCTCATCAGGTGCAGTGTTTCAGCGGGGAGATGCTCACCGTTCTTCCGGAACGAAGACTGGCCAATCTCCCCGTGGAGCAGCTCCGCGTCAATCCCCGTGGCCTCCAGAACCCGGGTCGCGCAGCTGATGACTTCAGGCCCTATCCCGTCGCCCGGCAGAACGCATATCCTCTTCATGTCGGGCTACTCTTGGACAAGCTTGGCGAAGTCGACGAAGTGCTTCTCGAGACGCGCGATCCGCTTGCGGCTGTCGTGGATGTCCTTGTCCATCTTCGCGGTCATCCTGCGCATCTCGTCGACAAGCTGCTCCGCCTCTTTCTCCAGCTCAGATATCTTGCTTTCGTGAGAGAGCGCCTTCTGTGTGTGCTCCTCTATCCGACGCTCCAAATCAGATTGACGCTCCTTCTCGGCGGTTTTCGAGAAGTAGCTCTCGACCTTCGAGTTAAGCATCGTGAGTATGTTCGAGACCTTCTCGAGCTGCTTCTCTAGCCTCTCGACCCTGTCGTTCAGGTCCTTGACCTTGTCCGACAGGTCGGGCACCTGAGACGCCTTCTCGACCTCGAATATCCTCGTCTCCACCATGTCTATCTTGCTCTCCAGGGAGGCGACGTTCTTGATCCCCTCGGCGATTTCTTCGAGCAGCTCCCTGTCCGGGAACTCTATGTTAACGCTCTCCGCTCCCGGCGAGTAAGCCTTCAGAGACTGGAGATTGGCGATCGCGTCCACCGTCGGGAAGCCGCCCTTGACCCTCCCGTCTATGCTCCTGAGGGTCGTCACCATCTCGCTACCCATTTTGCCCAGCCAGGGGTTGGCCTTGACCATCTTCGTTATGCTCTCGATGATCCCTTCGAGTTCAGCTCCCGCCTTGCCAAGCTCGGACTTGTCCATCAGACGCAGGTCTCTGAGCGCATCCCTCTTGCCTCTCTTGTTCCAGTCTCCCAGCGACCTGCCCTCAAAGGGAAAGAACCCTGCGAAGTGGTCTACGCCCTTCACGATGACATCCTGCACGTCGTCCCATTCCTTCGAGCCACCCTCTGTCTTGGCCTCGGATGAGGAGTTGAAAATCATGCATATGCACCCGTTGGGGAGCATGAAGCACTTGATCAGGTACGGGGCCTCCTGGGCGAACTTCGGGAGTGACTGAGGCTTCTTCTCCTCGATCGTGTCCATGTATGCCTTGAAATACTCCCGCGCGAAGGCCGCGAGGTCTTGGGACGCTGGGATCTCGGGGCCCACTTCCTTTGGCGTCATCAATTGTTCGCCTCTACATAGGTGTAACTTTCATGCACAGTATTAATCTCTTGCTGGCCTGCTCTCTCCCAGGACAGCGCTGACCAGGATTGGGAGAGTGATGGTGGCATCTCCCTCGACAGTGGTGTACTTCGCGCTCTCTTTGACCTTTCCCCAGCTGACTGCCTCTCTTATCCTGGCGCCGGAGAGCGAACCATCGTATTCCTCCGCAGTCGTGAGGTACACCGCATAGTCCAGGCCATCCCTGAATTGGTTCCACCATATTACATGGTGCTTGGATATGCCGCCCCCAATCATGATGGCGCCTGCCCTCTTCGATGTGAAGACAATGTCAGACAGCTCCTGCTCGTCCTTGAGCACATCCACATTGAAGTCATGATGCTGCTGCTTGAACAGCCAGAGCTGGGATCCGAAGGCGCCGTCCGTGATACCGGGGACGAATATGGGCACGTCGTTCTTCGCGGCCCAGAATAGTATGGACTTCTTGTCGGATATTCGGGAGCCGAACTCACGCGCAAGCTCCCGGCTTGACATGCTCTTCTTTCCCTCCTTGTAGAGCTCCTCGAGCATCGGTTGCATCTTCTGCTCCAGAACGACACCGTAACTGTCGTTCGGAATCAGGATGTTGCCCAACCTGTTGATGCCCTTCCTGTGCAGCTCCGCATCGTCCATGAGGAAGTCGCCGTGGTAGTATTTCCTCCAGACTCTGGCGAGGTCGTGGTCCAGCGTTCCGCAGGTCGTGACTATGACATCGACAAGCCTTTCCTCGACGAGCTTCCTTATGACGCCCCTCGTGCCCGTGGAGATGATGCACGCCGGAAACGAGAGGAAGACCGTGCATTGCTCATCCTTGAGCATGCTGCGGACTATGTCGCATGCTACGCCCAGTTTCTTTGCGGTGAACCCGCCAGAGGACAGCATCTGAGATATCAGGTCCTTGACGGTCATCTGCCCGTGGAGCTCGATGTCGGATATCGGCTTGAGTTTGGTCTGCAACATGGTCCCGCCTGGAGCTAGTTCCGGAGTTGAGGGAACCTGCCGAAGACATTTAACATTGTCGATTCGGGCACCTTTAATCCTGCTGGCTCTGCGGAGCGCTTCGATGTCATCCGTTCTTGCCTGTCCTCTGAATCCTGCGCCTTCGGGCGCAGGCTCTTACCTTTCTTCCATCAGGCAAGCCGAGGCAAGAACTGGCGTGCGGTATTCGTTATGGACTTTTCCGAGGCGAGGTTCAAATCCTCTACTTCTTCTTTGCGCGCTTGCGAGCTTCTTTCACATCAGTCTCAGGTAGAATCTCAAAGAAGTTCCTGATGACAGAGGGTTGTCCTCCGTAATCGACGAGACCTCTCGGTTTTTTCTTTGGCATTCTCTCAGACCTGTATTGCCTTTCCTCCTCTATGGGCTTTTCCTGCGGTGAGTCGGATGTGAATCGAGACATGCCGGCAGAAGCGAAGGTGCGCATCTTGACCGTGCAAGGGTTCTTATGAACGCTGCTACCATTCAAGTCGACACATGACCCCGTTTGATCTGATGAACTTGCTCTTCGGCCCCCTAGTTACCATTATCCTTTACATCAACGCGGCGATCATCATCATAACGATCGTGTTCATCAAACCCCGCCCTGTCACTTCGATCTATCTCTGGATTGCCGCCTTCCTGCTCCTGCCCGTGATCTTCGTGGTAATCTTCTACATCTTTTTCGGGCGAGACTACCATAGGCAGAAGCTGTTCAAGAACAAGTGGGTGAAGGATGCCAACGTGGTCAAGCTCCTGCGCAAGCAGAGGGAGAATCTGGTCCTCACCTCGGAGAGCTACGTGAAATCCCTGCACGAGAATGTCGAGCTAGCACGCATGCTGATCAATACGAACAACAGCTTCGTTACCATGGACAACGACGTGCGCTACATCAATGAAGGCGACGAGTTCTTCAAGGTCTATTTCGAGGAGATCTCCAAGGCGAAGCGCTTCATCCACATGGAGATGTACATCATCCGCAATGACGAGCTCGGCAAGAAGCTGGCGCACGAGCTGGCGATCAAGGCCAAGGAGGGGGTGGAGGTCAAGCTCCTGTGCGACGCGGTAGGATGCCGCAAGCTGCCCCGGAGGTTCTTTAAGGAGCTGAGGGAGGCAGGAGGCAAGACGGCCGAGTACTTGCCTTCCTGGATCAGGGCGATCAACCCCCGAATCAACAACCGCAATCACCGTAAGTTGCTCATCGTAGACGGCGAGACGGGCATCTGCAGCGGCTTCAACGTCGGCATCGAATACATCGGCCGAGGGCGGTTCGGTCACTGGCGGGACGACGCCGTGATCATGCGAGGCGGGGCGGCCATCACGCTCGAGGCGCGCTTCCTCCAGGACTGGAACTTCGCGTCCAAGGACGACATCACGATCACTCCCTATCTGCCGGAGGCGGAGGGCCCAGGCAAGAGCCCGGTGCAGATTGTCTCCGGGGGACCGGACACGGAGCACAGCCCAATCAAGCTGCACTATGTGAAGATGATCTCCGAGGCCAAGAAGAAGATCTACATCCAGACGCCCTACTTCGTGCCTGAAGAAGCCATCCTTGCCGCCCTGGCGATGGCTGCGCACTCGGGTGTGAAGGTCCACCTAATGATTCCCTCGAAGCCGGACCATCCGTTCGTGTTCTGGGCCTCCACATTCAACGCGGCCTACCTGCTGAAGTCGGGGGTGCTCGTGTACAAGTTCAGGCCCGGCTTTATCCACGCAAAGATATGCGTTATCGATGACCAGGTGGCTAGCGTGGGCAGCGCCAACTTCGATGTGCGCAGTTTCGAGCTGAACTTCGAGACCAATGCGGTCATTTACGACGCCGAGGTGGCCAAGACCATCGGGGCGAAGTTCCTCGAGGACGTCGCCAAGAACTGCGACCAGATGACCTTGGAGGAGTACTCCGCCCGGGGCACCTTGGTCAAGCTCAAGGAGGCGATCTCGCGCCTCTACACACCAATCGCCTGATCACTTCGGCCTGTCCTTCTTCCGCTGATTCCGCCGCTGGCGGATGTAGTGTTTCAGCCGGGGGGCGTTCTGCTGGTAGTTGATGGCCATACCAGGCAAGAGGTAACGGCTGTGCTTGGTCATGACCACGATGCCGGTGGCGATCTTCTTCAGCCTGTGCTTCTCGTAGCCGACCACTGCGTTCCTGCGCGACACCACCGCATCGAGGAAGCCCTCCAGGGTGTCCTCAGGCGCGCATGTCACCACACCGCCAATATCGGAGAGCATATGGCCGTCAGTCCCCCCAGTGAAGGATAGGCTCTTCTCCTCCGCCAACCTCATGGCCTTGACGTTCAGCGAGTGGGTCATGCTCCCGCAGATCACCTCGAGGCCGTCGAAGCGCTTCATGATCTCGGGCGGCAGGTATTTGCCCTCGATGCTCTTTTGCAGCCCCTTGTTGAAGAGCAGGTAGCCATAAGGGTGGGCGGCGATGGTGACGCAGTTGTAGCTCTCGGCCCGGTCGATGATATCGTGCGTGCGAAGCTTGATGGCCAGCCAAGGGCTCCCCTGCCGGTTCGGTTCGATATGCCGGCGGAAGAAGTCCTCCAAGTCCCTGGGCGAATAGAAGTAGGTGAGAATGTGAGGCCCGTCGAAGGCGCTCACCTCCATACCTGGAACGATCAGCAGGTCGCCCCTCTTCTGGAAGGCTTGCATCGAGCCGGAGATGACGTTGTGGTCCATGATTGCTAGGCCGAACCCGATGCGCCTGGCTTTGGCGAGCGCCTGGTGTACGCTGGTCTTGCCGTCTGAGTGGTCCGTGTGGAAGTGCATGTCGACGGCGGTGAGCCCTTGATTCCGCAACTGCGCTAGGTCCGGGACCTCGAAGCGCACCTTCTCGCTGCTGTGTTCGGAGTGCGGCATTTCAACTCGCCCGACATAGCGTCGCGCGGAGTTTAAGAAGATATGCTAGCCCCCTTCGTTCGGCGATGACATACCTGATGGATGACTTTGTCGGGTTCCCAGACTCTTCTCCAGGCCTGGGGATTGACAAGAACCTATGACAGATGCTTGAGAAAGACCATAAAGCATGGAAAGCGATAATGGAGAGCGATATTCGTGGCTCTTAGGCTCGTAGAACTTATTCTGCCAACCGGCAACGATAGGCTCGTGGACGAGATATTGGAGGGTCTCAGGGTCTGCCTATACGCTGAAGCTCTTGTCTGCATTCCCACTCTGCAATGAATCGCCCAAAAGCAGCATGATCTGTTCTCTTCATCACGATTTCCTCAGTTCCTTATCGCCCTTCTTCCTCATGGGTTCTTCCGAGATGGGAGAGGATCATAGATCCCCTTCCAACCAAGCCTTCAGGGACACAGTAATGCCCAGACTGCCGAAAACCATTCCGAAAACACCTAGCCACAGAAGGAGGGGAGAATCCAGGACGGCTCCTCCGATGGCGCATCCGATCGAAGCAGACATGTCAAGAGTCAGGAAGACTCCCCACGAGACCATATCTACTCATCTCCCTCGTCGGCTAGTCCTTTTTGTTTACCCGGAATTCTCTCATGCAGGATTACCTGATTGGGCTGATTGGCACGATGGAGTTCGCGACCAAGGCCGAAGGTATCAGGCTGAAGAGCACAGCTAATCAGTTATCCCGTCCACAGACATGAATTAAGGATGTCTGTTTTCACAACCGCAAACATTTATAGCTTTGCCACCGCTTCTCAACATGATCGTATGCTGAAGGTAAGACAGGTGATGAGTTCTCCGGTCATGACCGTGGCCCCTGATATGCTGGTCAAGGACGCCGCTGCTCTTCTTGCAGAGAGGAATGTGTCTGGAGCGCCGGTTCTCGACGGGAAGGACCTGATCGGCATCTTCAGCGAAGCCGACGTGCTGCGCTCCCTTAAGACCACCAAGAAGGACCTGAGGCTTGTCTATCCGTCCATATCTTCTCTGGGCATCGCCTTCCAGGAGGAGGTCACTCAGAGGGAGATACTCGAAGCCTACGAAGAAATCGGGAACACGCCTGTCAAGGATGTGATGTCCCGGGATGTTGTGACCGTCGATGTGGAGTTGACGCTGAACGAGGCCATCATGAAGATGGTGCAGAAAGGCATCAACAGGCTTCCCGTGGTGGAGAACAAGCTCTTGGTCGGGATAGTCACCCGAGGGGACATCATCCGGGGTCTCGCGACCGAGGATAAATCGAACCACGCGCCCGGCAAGAAGTAGGCGCCGTCACCATCTGAAGAAGCGCTTCTTCTCCTTCTTCTCTCCCTCGCTGACGGGTGCCTGAGGAGTCGCGGCAGCAGGTTGAATTGGCTGTGTAGCCGGGACTGAAGGGGGCGCTTGGACTGCCACGGTGGGCGCCGCAGGAGGAGCCTGGGCCTGCGGGCCCATCTGCGGCGGAGGGGCCAGAGAGAATGCGTGACCGCAGTTCAAACACTTCTGAGTGTTGTTGGGATAGGTATAGAGTGATTTCTTGCCGCACTTACCGCACTTCGCGTCCTCCACCTTCTTGATCACGCCCATCTCGATCCTCTTCGAATCGAGGTCCTTCTGCATCGGCTCCCCGACATCCTTCAGTCTTCGGGCGAACTTCGACGCATTCACCAGATCTCTGTTTGAGAGGGCGGCTCTTGTGTTTCTGACGAACAATAGCCCCTCCTGAACATCCATGCCGTATGAGGCAGCTTCGAGCATGTCAGGTTCGTACCTGAAGAGTGAGCTCTGGACCTTCTCCGCCTGCTTCATCTCCACATCCCTGCTAGCCATCTTCTCGAAGACCGCCTGGTCCGCCGAACGCTCGACGGAGACGAGGAGCTCCATTGCCTTCTTGAATGAGTTCTCCTCCAAGGCTTCCTTCGCCTCCTTCAGGCCCTCTTCGTGCTTGGATGTGTCTGCTCCCACGTCCTTGGCTTCGCCCACTGCGGCTCTGACAATATGGAAATTGTAGTCCAAATCCTTCTTTCTGGCGAGCTTTGCCTTTTCAGCGTGTTCTCTGGCCAGCTTGACCAGGCGGGCGTATTCCGCGATGTTGGCCGCCTGTCTTGCCTGCTGAGCTATGTCAAGAAGCCTCCGAGGCTCCTCCGTCCTAGCACCGAACGACTCGTACTCGGCCAACTGCGCCCTGAGTTCTTCCTCCGCTTTTCCTGTTGTGTCAATCAGCGCCTCGTACGCCTTCGCAGTCAGGGACTCGAGCTCCTCAAGCGACTCTTCTCTCCTCTTCGGATGGCCGTCTATGAAAGCCTTCTTTGCAGATGCGAGCACGGTCTTCAGGCCAGGATCCAGTTTTCCCTTCGCCTCAGCAACGGAATTCAGGATCGTCTCGGCAGCTCGTATTGACATCGCGGCTGAGTAGACCTGGAACGCGCTGAAGCTTGCCAGGGTCTTCATCCGTGCCTCTCTGTTCAGCTTGATTGCCTCGTTGAAATCACCCAGGATCATCCGGTTCCAAGCCCGTTCGACCGAGGAATCCACCTCGAAGAACGACGGCCTCATAAGCAGCGCCTGGTCGATGTTGAGTTCGACAGTTGTCTCCTCGTCAGAGGGCAGGTCCTTCACCTCGCCCGTCTTGCCTGCTATGTCTTCGAGGTCTTTCTCTATCGCGCGCGCTTCCTCGGCGGACACCTCTTCGTCCTGGGGGGCCTCTCTTGGTTTGCGCAGCTTTTCGAGCGCGTTTCTGACCAGTTCCTCGGTGATGTGTTTGGTTTTGATCTTGTCAACGTAGTCCCTCTTGTGCTTGCATGTTGAGACGTCTACGCCGTACTCCTCGGCCACGATCTTGAGTTTCCATATCGTGAGCTCGTTCAGGAAGTGATAGGAGCCTTCTGTCATCGGAACACCTACTCGACAATATTATCCCGGTCAGCAGTCATAATTGTTTCGTATGGTGGACCGAATCTCATTTGGTCAATAAAACCTAAGTACTGGCGAGTTCTTTGAGCGCCCCTATGGGTATCGCTGAGGACAAGATCGCAGTCGCGAGGCTCTCAGTCTACAGCAACACCTTCCTCACCTCAACTAAGCTTGTCGCAGGCATTCTGATGGGGTCCGTAGGGGTCATATCGGAGGCCTTGCACTCCGGCATCGATCTAGTCGCCGCAATCATGGCTAGGTACTCTGTCAAGAAGTCCGCGGAACCGCCCGACAAGGACCACAGGTATGGACATGGCAAGTTTGAGAACCTGTCGGGCATGATTGAAGGCGTCCTGATATTCATCGCAGCGATCGTGATTGTCTACGAGGCCAGCCTGAAGTTCTTCGTCGACTTCCAAGTGGAGCTATTGGGAGCAGGCATGGTCATCATGGCCCTTTCTGCTATCATCAACTATGTGGTATCCAGGAGACTGCACAAGATGGCCAGAGAGACCGAATCGCCCGCCCTGGAAGCGGACGCATACCATCTGAGCACGGACGTGTGGACCTCGGCCGGCGTGTTCATCGCACTCGTGCTCATACAGGTTACTGGATGGCAGCTCTTCGACCCGATAATCGCTTTGGTCGTGGCGTCTTTCATCATATATGCCGCATTCGACGTGACAAAGAGGTCTGCTCAAGGGCTGTTGGACCTGAGCCTCCCTGACGAGGAGATCAAGGCCATCGAGCGTGTGATGAACGAGCATCACGCTGAGTTCCTCAACTTCCACAGGCTCAGGGCTAGGAAGACCGGTTCTGAGAGGCAGATCGACCTGCACTTGACCGTTCCTCTTAACCTGAGCGTCAAGGAAGGGCACGACCTCGTGGAACACCTGGAAGGTGAGATAAGGAAAGAGTTGCCAGGAAGCATCATAGTCGTACACATAGAGCCCTGCAAGGAGGAGTGCGAGAGATGCAAGCTCCAGGGCCAAGCAGGGCCTCTGAAGTGCAACGGCAACCAGAGGCCCGGCGCTAGATAATCCCCTTTGATCGCAGAAGGGCTTCGACCGTCTCAAATGGTTCCTCGCCGTCGGTGCTGTTGTCGACGACGCACCAGTCCCTTTTTGCAAGATCCTTCGCGACTTCCCTGACGACTTCCAGTTTCTCTTTGGTCTCGAACATCTCCCTTTTGTGATCTCTCAGCTCTATCCGCCTCAGTGCGACCTCAGGGTCTATGTCAATGAACAGAGCGAGGTCGGGGAACGGCAGTAGGTTTCTGAAAAGAGCGTAGGCTCTGGGCGCGAGAGAAGGTGGCAGGTATGCGGTCCCTAGAAGGTATCTCACGAAGATTACCGTCCCCTCCTTGTTCCTTCTGTACCAGCTGACAGATTGGAGCACATCGGCCGTGAAGAACAAAGTCGCCAGGAGCCTGGCCGCGCCTCCCGCGCCCTCGAGCGAACGTTTGGACAGTCTTCCTAGCGCCCTCTTCGAAGGATGGGAGATGACCGTGACTGACTCTCCGCTGCCTTCGAGGAGCTTCTTGATCCTGAGCGCATGAGTGTCTTTGCCGCACCCATCAAGCCCGTCAACGGCGATTAGGCGCCTCGAGATCACACCCCCAGCATGTGCAGGTAGCCGCCCAGAACTAGCGGTATGACTAGATTGTCGATCTTGCCAGGGGTGACCGCCTCTAAACACGCAACGAAGCCTGCCACCGCAGCGGAAAACACGATGATCATCTCCGGCGGACTCACCGCCGTGTATCCTACCAGATCGAAATAGAACCAGTTGAGCACCAATATACTCGCCATGGTCGCGGCCATCACTGCAAGAGATCCTTCAACAGTTCGGTGCCGAAGATACTCTATCCGCCCATACCTTCTGCCCACGACCTCGCCCATGCCATCCCCGAATGACATGGCGGCAATCGCGATGGATGCCGCGAACATATCGTCGAATAGAAAGTACGCGATGATGGTCCATGACACTGCATACAGGACGAGCCCGTACGAGTGTCCTTCCGCGGACCTGGCGCCCAGCGGGCTCCTGCGCAACGCGATGAATGGCGATCTCGGACTTGCGAGGAGAAGGACTATGACGAACGGGAAGGCAGCCAGGCCCGCCATCACCTCTCTGGTGTCGAAGCTCCACCAGAAGAACACGATGCCTCCGGTGAGAACGTGCAATATCTTGCGAGGATTCTCCACTCTGTTCCTAAGAATCCACGTGAGTGCTACGACCGAGGCGACATAACCATATACTCCGAGTAGTCCGAGCAGGTCACCTTCAGTTGGAACAGCCACGGCATCGGATTATTGCTGGAACGGGGATATACTTTTCCGAACGACGGAGCCCCGCTGAACCTATCAACACGTGCCGCGCTTCTTCTTCAGCTCTTCCACGACCTCTTGTGCCCTGTCCATTCTGATCTTACGCTCAGAGACGATTATGCGCGTCGCCTCTTCTGCAAGCTCTGGTGGACAGCCCACGCTCGCGACTATGTTCCTCGCATGGAGCGACATGTGCCCCTTCTGGATCCCGACGGTTGCGAGCGCGCGCAGTGCGGCGAAGTTCTGTGCGAGGCCGACCGCCGCTGCGATCTCACCGAGCTCCTGCGCCGTCCTGACTCCGAGCAGCTTGATGCACGCCTTCGCGGTAGGGTGGACCTTCGTTGCTCCGCCCACGAGTCCTACCGCCATAGGGAGCTCGATCGTGCCGGCAATGTCCCCCTCTGGCGTCTTTTCGAAAGCTGTCAGAGGCTTGTATCCACCTTTCATCGCGGCATAGGCGTGTGCGCCCGCTTCTATGGCTCGCCAATCGTTGCCTGTGGCGATAATCACTGCATCTATGCCGTTCATTATTCCTTTGTTATGGGTGGCGCACCTGTATGGGTCGCCTTCTGCGAACGCATATGCCTCGACAATCCCGTCGACCACATCCTCCCCTCCTATGGCCTCCTTGGCCCACACAGCGCGAGCCCTTGAAAGCCTATGGACAGCTAGGTTGGAGAGAATCCGGAGATAAACCCTCCCGCCTGTGAACTCCTCGATAATGGGAGCGACCGCTTCCGCCATGGTGTTCACGGCATTGGCCCCCATCGCGTCCCTGACATCGACATGCAGGTGCACGACTACGTTGGGACCTTTGATCGTATGTACGATTCGCACGTCGAGGTCTTTCGCGCCCCCGCCCACTTTGACGAGCATCGGATCCTGCTTGTTAGCCAGATCGAGTATCGCGCTCTTTCTCTCGAGTATGACATGCTTCGCCCTGTTCGGGTCCTTCACTCCCGTGAGCTGGACCTGTCCGATCATTATCGGCTCAGTGCTGCTTGTCCAGAACCCGCCCCTGTCTCGTGCCATCTTGGCGGCGTTCGACGCCGCTGCGAGGACTGAAGGTTCCTCGATTGCCATTGGGATGAGGTATTCCTTCTCGTTGATTCTGAAGTTCACCGCAATGCCCAGGGGCAGCGCGAAGGAGCCGACCGCGTTTTCTATCATCTTGTCCGGCACGGCTGGGTCTACGCCCCCCCATCCTGAGAGTGCCATAGCCTCTTCGTCCGTGAGGCCTGCGAATTCCTTCACGATCCTGAGCCGCTCCGCCATGCTCAGCTTGTAGAACCCCTCGATTCTGGAAGTGCGCTCCATATTGACACCGGGCTTCCGACGGAAAACCCCGTCTGCTGATTTTAATGCTTCTGTGCTGGTCCAGGCATCCATTCGGCAACTGCCTTATGCGATTCCCCATGCCAGATGCCAAGCAAAAGGATATATCTGGATTCAGGGCTGAAGGGGCCGATGAGCAGGTGTTCCGCTCCTGGGAAGATAATTCTCTTCGGGGAGCACGCGGTCGTGTTCGGGAAGCCAGCTCTCGCGCTCGCTATAGATCTCAGAATTGTGTCAGACGTCCAGCCCTCGGACGAGTTCACAGTCAACGGGCACCCGATGAAGAAGCGGCACCACGCCTACATCTCGGCCTCGCTGGACGAGGCTTGGGGTGGCCCTCCGGTTTCAGTCAGGACAATTTCTGCCATACCATCGGGCTCGGGATTGGGCTCTTCCGCTGCGGTGACGGTCTCCTGCGTCGGTGGGCTCTTGGCAGCGAAGGACCAGTTCTCGCCTGAGCTGGTTGCGAGGAAGGCGTTCGAGGTGGAGTTGACCGTGCAGGGCAGAGCGAGCCCCACGGACACATCAACCTCAGCTCATGGTCAGGGAGTCCTTATCAGTCCCGAGCGGCTGGATGGTCTCCTCTGGAAGATCGAGAAAGGAGGCAGCACTTGGAACATACACCACCGCGATGTCATGGGACTCACATTCGTCATCGGATACACAGGGATACATGCTGCGACCGGGCCCCTCGTGGCTAATGTCAAGAAGCTCGTGGACGCGGAACCGTCCGCTGCGAGATCGATCGACAGGATAGGGGAGATAGTCATGGATGGCGCCGACGCCATCAAGACTCGTGACAAGAAACGGTTGGGCTCTCTCATGCGGGAGAACCACGAGCTGCTGAACGGCCTCGGGGTCGGGCACGAGGCGCTTGACAAGCTCGTGAGCGCGTGCCAGGAGACCGCATATGGCGCGAAGCTGACAGGAGCTGGAGGGGGAGGAAGCATGGTCGCTCTGACGGACGATCCGAAGGTCACATCGGAGGCGATCAGGAAGGCCGGCGGGGAGCCAATCACCGTTAGAGTCGGAGCGCAGGGAGTCAGGGTCGAGAAGCGTTAGTCGGCTCGTCTCTTCAGAAGTGATTTATGCGGGCAGGTATTTCATGATGGCGGTGAC
>Ga0214474_1000940_pt1 | contig 13795 bp, 6 predicted proteins | sample RVTome_2_FD_187335 | JGI IMG/M metagenome (GOLD analysis project Ga0214474, IMG submission 187335) | Soil microbial communities from uranium-contaminated site in the Upper Colorado River Basin, Wyoming, United States - RVT95D214 HiSeq ...
TGCCGCCAACCTCAACGATAACTACTTCAGCGTGTGAGAGGTCCGCTACCTCTCTTATCCGCCGCTTTATCTCGTTTGTGACGTGTGGTATCACCTGAATAGTACCGCCGAGATAATCCCCTCGCCTTTCGCCGGCTATAACCGCCGAGTAAATTTGACCTGAGGTAACATTGGAAGCAGAGGTTAAATCGACATCGATGAACCTCTCGTAGTGCCCCAGGTCGAGGTCAGTTTCGGCGCCGTCCTGTGTGACAAAAACTTCACCATGCTGATATGGGGACATAGTTCCCGGGTCGACGTTAAGGTAGGGGTCCAATTTCTGAACGGAGACCGAAATATCGCGGCTTTTCAAGATTCTACCGATGGAGGCGACGCTGATACCTTTGCCTACCGAGCTGACTACGCCGCCAGTAACGAAGATATATTTGCTCATTAGCGTGTTCGATGCTTATTACGATTTCGGGGAGAGTATTCTCCAGGGTGGCAAGGCTTTTCAGAATAAGTGAATATATGTATCACCATAATCCGGTTCAAGCTGTAACTATACGAACATATCTTGTACGGTTCATTGCTGGAGAAACTTAAATGGATGACAAGTTCGAATGTAGGGGTAAGTGGTTTCTTTTAATTATAGGTACTCTCTTCCAGCTTGTCAAGTTTTTGGCCGGGAACCTTCCTGTTGTGTGCACCCCCCCCTAAAGGAGTAAATAATTAACCTCTCTCTTTCGTACGGGAGATTGAGAGGGATTTTTCCCTTTCATTAAAGGATCAATTAATATTGCCCTAAGTAAAAGGGGGGTTTTTATGACCCCGGAGTTTATTCTCTAATCTACGCATTTACAGGGTTCATCGGCGCCGCATTCTAAAGATGAGCGCTATTATGGTGAGTAGCAGAATTAAACCGATGACTATGACCACCCAGGCCCATAGAGGGGTTTGCGGTGGTGTAGGTGGTGCCGATGCAGACGGTGGGGGCGCCTCAGTCTGGAAGCTGAAGGTTGCGGACCAGTCGCTCGGCGCTGGCTCGAGTGCCATGACCCTCCAGAAATAAACCTGGCCGTATTCCAGTTCGCCATCGTAGTTATAGGCGGTAGTGGTAACCGCTGCCTCTTTGACAACCTCAGTCATGGCTGCATCCTTAGCCAGTACAAACCTGTACTTAGTGGTATCGTTCAATGGTGACCAACTGAAAGAAACTGGTTTTACAGGATAGATATTAAAGCCGTTATTCGGGTAAGTCGGCTGTATCCCATACGATGAAGTGCTTGCTGGAACCCCTGATTTAATAGTGAAACTTTCGACTTCAGACCAGGGACTGAGCATATACTGGCCCGTAGCTGCCTGGCGTACTCTTGCCCGCCAATAATAGGTATGCCCGGCCTCCAAATTAGCCCACGTGGTCAGCGAAGACGGAGATGCAGCACGGCCACCGGCGGGATAGTAGGCGCCAGGCGACCCCGGGGAGGCAGGTGCGAACGGGCCCGTATCAAGGACTATCAGGGTAAAGCCCGGGTCTTTGGCGATTTGTACCTGATACTCGCTGGACAGGCAAAGCTGTTCCCAGCGCAAGTCAACTTCCTCGTTTTGACCCGAGACCGGGTCACTGCTTATCGCCGTATTATCAGGCTGCGCGGTTGTGGCCGAAACCGGGTCTTTGGCGACTTCCGACTCAGGCACAGTGGCAGGTATATTGCTTGTATCAGTAGTGGATGTAGCTACTTGGGGCGAGGTGGCTAAATTACAGCCGGCCGCACCAAGCAGAACTATAAGCAATGTAATAGTAAATGCCAAAAACCGATTGAATCTTTTCATGTTTAAGGTCAATATTTAGTGTAGGTTGGTAAAAAAACTTTGTCAAGCCTATTGTCATTGCCAGCCACGGGGTTTTTAACCCCGTGACCTCGACCTTAAATGGTTAGCTACTATTGTCATCCTGAGCGAAGCGAAGGATCTCTACGTCCGGTACCATTCATTACTTAAATCTTTCCATTCCGCGTTTGTCGTTTCAATTAAAGTGATTTTTTTACTTCTTACCCATCCTTTAATCTGCTTTTCTCGCCGAAGAGCAGCATAAACATCTTCTGTAACTTCGTAATATACCAGACGGTTAATATTGTATTTATTGGTGAATCCTTTAATGAATTTGTTTTTGTGTTCGCATACACGCCGTATCAAGTCATCTGTTATGCCTGTATATAAAATTCTAGATTTACTGGACAGAATATAGACGTAGTACTGCTTCATGGTATTTTGCATTTTCATAATAGCATAGATTCTTCAGTCGCTACGCTCCCTCAGAATGACAGGTGATAAATATTCCCTCAGAATAATAGCTCTGCGACTGAAGCGGATACTCCAATTTGCCCCTAAAATCTCGGCGTCTCGATTCCAAATTTATATCCGGCGGTTCCTGAATACAATAATCATGCCTGCAATGATGACAAAGCCAAGTATGTTGATAAGTACGCTTATCTGTAGCCACTGCAGGAGCTGGCCGTATAAGGATGGAGCCTCTGGCGGGGTTGACGGTTTAGATGTGGTGATGAAGCTGAATACGGGGCTGGGCTCGCTGGGTAATGGTTTTGTGGCTGCAATCTGCCAGAAATAGGGCGTGTCGTAATCTAATCTGCCGTTGTACCTGTAAGCCGTGGTGGGCAAGCTCTCTTGCGTAATTATGTCGGTCAAAGCCGAGTCTTTAGCCAGGACAAAATTATATTCGGTGGCCTCTTTGAAAGGTGTCCAGGAAAAGGCTATGAACGATATAGGGATGTTGTCGGCATCGTGTACCGGATTTAGGGCCTGGGCTCCAAGATATGGAGCGACCACCGGTAATCCGGCTTTGATACTGAAGCTACCGGCCTCCGACCAGTAGCTGCGGATTACCTGCCCTGTGGCTACCTGCCTGACTCTGACTCGCCAGTAGTAGGTGGCGTTGGCTTCCGGCAGCATAGCCGGCAGTATCCTGTATGCCGGGTTGGTTGGTACAGGCGGACCGTAGTATGGATTGGTTGCGGGTTCTGCCTCGGTGATTCGAAGGCTGAAATTTTCGTCTCTGGCTATTTCAACCTCGTAAGCATCAGCTAAAGAAAGCTGCTGCCAGCTGAGGCCGACTTCTTGATTTCTGCCACTGACCGGGTCACAGCCGACTGCTGTGCCGTATTGAGGTTCAATCAACCTCAGACCGGTTTCAGCCAGAGTATCGATGAATGTCCAGAGGCAACCTTCATCGTCGGACGGGTGGTAAGCCCGGTCATCAATTGCCCACAGAGTGTTCTCGGAAATACTCATGGATTCAGGCTCGGTGGAGAACCGGACACTTGGCTCCAGGCCGACTGTTATTGTATCCCAGTACACACCTGGCTTGGGGATACCACTCCGGGGATAAATTGCACGGTCCACACCGCTGCCAGTTGAGCTAAAGGCACCGTACAGCGGACCCCTACTGCCTATGTGTATGCCGTAGAAGCTGTGATTAGGGGCCGCCAGGTCGTCCCAGATATAGCTTCTGCCCAGGCTCCAACGATATATTCCGCCGGCATCATCAGCAACATAGATAATCTGGTTTGTATCGAAGTAGGTATCGAAAGCTGCATGCCGATTGCCGCTGGTGGGTGTTTGAGTAGTAATTTTTTGCCACGTTCGGCCACCATCTGCCGAGTAAGCCACCGGGGACGACTCGTATGCTGCCGCCCCGACCAGGACGTAATCATTATAGACAGCAATGGTATGACCTGTATTAAGCCCGGTATCGATGTTTTTTGCCCATGTCCAGCCACTGGTATAGGTGCCGCTCCGAATCTCTCCATTACCCTGAAGCACATACAATTTCTGGCTGTTGAGTGCTGCCATGTCCTGTATGACGAAATGAGGCAGACAATCATGCCAGGTTTGCCCATAATCTGTGGAGCTACGGGCGTGGTCGGTGCCCTGATCGGCCCAAAAAATATTAGCTCCGTCATTAGCATCCGGAGCCAGCCTTAGTATGGGTGATTCCCCGCTGAAGCACATAACGCGTTGCCAGATATCCCCCAGAATTGGGCTTTGGCTGCGCCACAGGCTGTCGAAGCCGACATGATTGATGGACGCCAGATAAACGGTCGATTCATCCTCAGATGCAACCACGCTTCTCAGTCGGTCGATTCTGGTGTCGATAAGACCAATCTGGTTCCATGACGCACCATCGTCAATCGATGCAGAAACTGCTGATTCGTCGAGGTTCTGGCTATTCCAGGCGGGGTCGGTTGGGTCTGCCCACTTCTGCGGCGTGTCCCGGTTTCCTGAGCCGGTAGCGCAGTAAGCGGTCGAGCCATCGGTTGACCAGGTAAGATGAGCGTTGGCATAACCGTCCTTACCGCCACCGGTTGGCGGCTTAAGCGAAAGTTGCCAGGTAGGGCAGAGTAAGAGCGGGTCGAGACAAATCCAGACTGTGGCTGAAGCCTGGGCCATGTCGGCGGTTACCTCCCCGGCTATTAATTTGCCAGCCCTGTTATCTCCGGTATAGGCGATAGTACTGATTCTGGCTCCGGAGCCGGTTCCGGGAAGTCTCAGCCTGGTCACTAAAGTGTTGTTAAAACGGTAGACGTCGTCGAGTATCTGGCTTGGCCCAAAGGCGGTCCCATTAGAGTCATAGGAGGCAAAGAGCAGGCGCTGGTTTTCCACTGTGCCCATAAAATTATCGGGCAGCGCGATATCGCCGGTGATTATCCTGTCTTCGCCGCTGGTGGTGCCACCGCTCTGCGCCGGCTCACACATCTCTACTGGCCAGCCACTATACGGATTCCAGGCGCAAGTATTGGCTGCCAAATCGCGATAGCCGAGGCTGAGGTAAGTCCGCTGCGTGGTGGCAGCCATAACTACCAGGCTGAAATCCATGGTGTAATTCGGTGACATACGGATGGCGATGACATCCCCCAATTTAAAGCCTTGAGGTTGCCAGCCGCTGAAGCCGGGATAGCGCCAGACGTAGATTTCCCCATCGGCTACACCGTCGTCTGGATGGCGACTGCCGATGATAATGTCGTGTACCAGTACTTCGTTGGAGTTGTAGCCCGGAGAGATAGCTATGTCGCCGATTTGCTCGCCCCCACCGTATACCCAGGGGATGGCACCGGTGTAAGCCCAGGTGGTGCCTCCGTCTTCGGAAAGATAGACTTCAGTGCGGAGGGTACCCGAATTGTTGAGGCAGACAGCAGCTAGACAGTCAGGGTCGTCCGGAGCCACGGCTATGTCCATTACCGGCAGAGTCGGGCTGGGGATAGCCTGGGTCAGGTGCTGGGTAGGCTTAATGCTCCAGTTTATGCCGCCATTAGTGCTTTTCCAGATTCCGGGGTTTGCTACCGGAGGCGGCGTAGCATTTGGAATGTCAATGGTATATATGGTTCTGCCATCCGAAGCGGCTACTATGGCGTTGACTTCACACGGAGAGCGGATGTCGTTTCTATCGGAAATGCTACCCGGCGTGCTGATGATAGCCCAGCGAAGCACTGCCGTATCCGGGGCTCGAGCTTGGGCTAATGGAGGAAGGGGGAGGGCGGTTGTCAGTAAGACCAGGGAAGCAATGATAAGGCTACATATGTGACCAGACGTGCAGGCCTGGTCTTTACCCCCGCGAAACCGCGCCATTTTCGGGCATTATAAGAAACAAAAAGAGGAAAATCAATAGACACCTTAGGGTAAATCCCAAATTCCAAATATCAGCCCTCAGACTAGCCGGATAACAAGATACGATACGTATTGTCATTGCGAGTCCTTCCGGAGAAGGACGTGGCAATCTCCGTCCGGTGCTGCCGTTGGCCTTGCACTGAGATCGCCACGGGATCCTTCCTCGGAAGGATCCCTCGCGATGACGGTTAAATGGAGTTTGGGTTATTTGTATTTAGTGCTTTGAATTTATTTGGGATTTGGTGCTTGGGATTTGTGATTTGCGAGGTATGTAGCCACGGGGTTTTAACCTCATGGCCTCGACCCTTCCAGGGAAGGGTCGAGGCTACAGGTGGTGGGAAAAGGAAGGGCGGGACATGAAGCCCCGCCCGCGGCAACGCCAGAAGTGTGCTGTAATAGCTAATACTCTGATTCTTGGGTTATCTTGGGTGAATCCCACCTCACGCAGGTATTCACGGGAGAGCCGTTGGCCTGCACCCAGAGGACGAACTGGGTATGTTGGCCAGCCATGCTACTAAGGTCGACATTGTAGTCGTGCATTTGCCCATCGCTCATTACCGGCATCTTGTTAAAAAATACGAGGCTGCCTAACTCATCGAAGTAACCGAGGGCGACGGTAACTCCATCGGGGGACTGAACGCCGGGTGCAAAGCCTACCTTGGAGGTAAACCGTGCCAGCAACGGTATTTCAATATCACGAACCACGGCGGCGTGGCTCACCGGGTCATTATAGAAGTCGCCGAACTTGGCTAGTATCCAACCTTTGTTCACGTTCTCAGGGCATATTACCAGTATGGGGTTGTAAGTGATTAAATAGGCGGCGCCCTTCACATCCATGAAGGACATCGGCCAAAACAGAGTACCGGCACCGCTCGTCCACTTAGCCAGATGCGCCTGTTTCACGAAATCGTAAGTGAAGCCCGGGCCCCAGGCTTCGATAAGGCAGTTGTTGCCCGTATTGCTCTCTGTAATAGTATCAGTGGCATTAGCGCAGACCCGGATGTTATAGGTCTCGAAGGTTCCTACTTCAGGGACTGTAGGCGAAAGTTTCCAATCGTAATTGGAAAAGCGCTGTGTCCTTTCCTCCCCCGGCGCCAGATTGTCTACAAAGTTGGTGGTTTGTTTAAGCCAGGTGAGTGTTTGTGCGACCGGGTCAATAACGCCGATATAAAAATCGCTCTGTGTTTGTCCTGCCTCGGCATTGCCCTGATTCTTTATTACGTAATAGACCTGACTGGCTAAGAGATATGTATCCGTGATAACCAGGTCAGGCTGACCGGCGACCACCGGCGTCACATTTACGGTAGTGGAGCTGGTGGCGCTACCGGCCGCATTTTCAGCCGTCAAAGTATAGGTGACGGTGGCATTCGGCGTCAGCGTAAGCGAGCCGGTCGGGCCCATAGTTCTGATGTCGGGCAGTATGGTTACGGTGTCGGCACCGGAAACGCTCCAGCTGAGCACGGTCTGCTGTCCCTGAGTGATGCTCGACGGGCTGACGGCAAAGGAGTTGATGGTTGGCTCGGCAGCCGGTGTTGCCGGTGCCGCCCCGCCGCAGCCGGCGGCTGAGCCGATCAGTGTCACCAACGATATGGCGATTAAGATAAGAAACCATTTTTGCGTATTCATATTCACCTCCAATTTTTTATTTTATTTCCTTTTTAGCTTACCCAGGTGCCGGGGCAAAAACCTGCCTTTAAGCCGTGACTCTTACCTGTAAAAATATCACCTCCTTCTAATATTGACCATAATAATCTTGTCAATCCCTAAATAGGATAACGAAATATGGCTTGGATTTGTTTATCCGTAAGCGATACTTTAGTACTGGAATTCAACGTACTTTAGTACCGAGTAGTGTGATACCCCGGTCATTTTACGATGCACTCCTACAAAGATAATACACCCCACTCGTAATTATTGTCAATGTATTGACTATAACAGTAGATTACGAAGATTATTGACGATTGCGGAGATACCTTGAGGTAAATCCCAAATTCTGAATATCAGCCCTCAGACTAGCCGGATAACAAGATACGATACGTATTGTCATTGCGAGTCCTTCCGGAGAAGGACGTGGCAATCTCCGCCCGGTGCTGCCGTTGGCCTTGCACTGAGATCGCCACGGGGTCCTTCCTCGGAAGGATCCCTCGCGATGACGGTTAAATGGAGTTTGGGTTATTTGTATTTAGTGCTTTGGATTTATTTGGGATTTGGTGCTTGAAATTTGTGATTTACGAGGTATGTAGCCACGGGTGGTGGTAAAAGGTCGAGGCCACGGGTGATGAGGTAAGGTTGAGGCTACCAATGGTGGGGGAAAAGAAAGGGAGGTGGCTTAAGCCACCTCCCTTTTTGCTTATCTCAAGCAGGAAAGGATCACACCCGGCGCGTCTTAAAGATGAGTACCAGGGTGACGATGACTAGTATAGCGCCGATAGCGATAACTACCCAGACCCAAATTGGAGTGGGTGCTGCAGGCGTTGGTCCAGGTGCTGTTACAGGTTCAGCCTCAGTTTGGAAGCTGAATGTAGCAGACCAGTCGCTGGGCGCCGGTTCTAGGGACATCACTCGCCAGAAGTAGTTGGTGCTGAAGTTCAGCTTGCCATCATACTCGTAGGCGGTGGTGGTCACCTCGGCCTCTTTGACGATCTGGGTCATGGCCGCATCGGTAGCCAGTACGAACTTGTACTTCGTGGTCTCCTTGAATGGTGACCAGGAGAATGATACTGGCTCTACCTTGCATCCGAGGCAGCCGTTGTTGGGTGCCAGGAGTTGCAGGCCAAGGTACGGGCTTACTACCGGTAAGCCGGCCTTAACGGTGAAGCTCCTGACTTCAGACCACGGGCTGCGGATAACCTGTTGGGTGGCGCACTCGCGGGCCTTGACACGCCAGTAATAGGTGTGTCCGCACTCGAGGTTGCCGTAGAAGGCAATGGCTGAACCCATGGCTTCCTCGCCCTGTTCAGCATCTTGAGCTGCAAAGCCGCCAGCGGGGAAGAAGACGCAAGGAGCGGTCACATCAGCCGGATCCAGGAAATCAGCAGTACACGACTCAGTCGCCCAGTCGACAATCCTGATGGTGAAGGTAGCGTCCTTGGCGATCTCGATGTCGTAGGCGTCAGCCACGCAGAGCTGTTCCCAGCACAGGTTGACTTCCTGAGCCCTGCCGGATACCGGGTCGCAGCCGATGAGTGTCTTGTCCTCGGTGATGAGGGCGGGACCCCTCTTAGCCAGACAGTCGGTGAAGGCCCAGATAAAGCCGTAGCCTGTTTTAGCGTGACTTGTATTAATGTAATCGCGATTGTCGATGGAGTACAGCGTGCTGTCTGTGTTCAGGTCGCAGCAGCCGCAAATCTTGAGCGAAGACGGCTCAGTTGTGAGTTCTACGTTAGCCGCTAGGCCGGTGCCCAGGTGGTCCCAGGCGATGCCCGGCTTGGGCATACCGGAGAGCGGTCCGTATTTGCCGGTGCCGTCATCAATGGTGCGGTCGACTGCGGAACCGGGGTTAGTAACAGCAACACCAGCAATAGTAGTGCACTTGCCATGTGCCGAGTATAGTGCCTGGCCGGTGAAGGCAAGCGCTATACCGTACTGGCCGACAGGGTGCGGGCAGCCGACGGCGCCGTTGAGAGTAGACATCATGTTGGTGTCAGACCATCTTAGCTGTGCCGCCGGATTGTTGCGGTACACCGAGCCGGGGAAGGAGCAGAGAGTCGGTGACGTCTGTATTGGATCATAGATATCATCGACACCGATGAAGTAGATGTTGTTATCCTTGAAGTTCGGGTCGAAGGCCACGTGGACATTGCCGCCGCCGGTCGAGCCGGACAGGTACTGGACGGTGAACGACGGGTTGTCGGTGTTCATGTTGCCGGAGTATGAAACTGCATATGCAGCAGCATTAAACGCACTATGTGCACCGACGAGCACCTTGCCCTCGGGATAAGCAGCAATGGTGTGAGCATATCCAATGCTTGAATCGACGTTGGGTAGGGAACTGGACCAGGCAGTGCCGGTATACGGCATCTTCTGGACCAATCCGGTCGGGCTGAGGAAGTACATGACCGTCCTAGACTCGAAGCAGAAGTCCTGAACCGGACTCCGCGGCGTCAGCATTGCCCAGTAATCGCCGAAGTCAGGCGACCAGGCGGCTACGCCGGTGGTGAAGTTGACTGATATGCTAAGAGGGTCATAGACTGCCCAGGCGATGATTTCGCCCGTCGGGTCGGCGCAGTAAGGCACCAACCTCAGTAAAGCCCTATTTGTCTGAGTATACGTACAGTCGGGCGCTGTTACATGGGTAAACACCCTCTCCCAAAGTGTGCCCACAGGCTGGGCGGCTAAAGGTGATGACACGTCGGGATTAAGGGTGGAGCGCCAGACGCTGTCGAACTGGCAGCAGCCACTTCTACTGGCGTCGCTAACCGAAGCCAGGTATACAGTCTTGCAGTCCGGCGTCGGAGCTATATCGGTGAACTTGTTCATTTCTGTGTCAATGAATGAAACCTGGTTCCATGTCTCGCCGTTGTTGCGGCTGATGCCTACAGCGGATTCGTCATCAGGGCATGGTTCGGTTACAAGTTGGCTGAACCAAGTGGCGCCGGTGCCATAAGCCTTGCAGCCGGTGGCGGCATAAGCCAGTGTGCCCGGAGGCGCCCAGGCGACTATAGCCGCACCGACACCGCACTTGTTGCCTACGGTACAAGAGCCGCCAGCTCCGCAAGCAGCGCCGGTAGTCGGCTTAAGCGCCGGATACCAGCAGGGGATGGGGCAGGTTGTCGGCGAATCGGTGAACCAAGTAGGCACGGTGGCCGAGCATGGATAGCCCAATCGCTCGCCAGCCAGCAGCTTGCCTGAGGCATAGGTGCCGAAATAGGCGATGCTGTAGATGGACTTGTCTGTGATGCTGTGGGTGTCCATCAGCGTGTACGGCGTGCTGTCATCGATTCGGAAGATGCCGTCTCGGGCACAGTCCGGTTTAAGTGACGTACAGCCAACCAGAGCATCGAGGGCGATATAGGCGCGGCGGAGTGATGCCGCCTGGCCGGAGAAGTCCGACGGCAGCTGCAGGGTGGCCTTGTTAAGCTGAAGCAGGCCTGGTGAAGAACCTACAGCCCAAGCGGCATCTCTGACCTCGACGCCTGGGGTCGAGAATGCCCAGTTTAGCGTTGAATTTTGGTCGATGTCGCGGAGGGCCACGTTGTACCAGGTAGCGCCAGCAGCATTGGCATCTGTGTTGGGACAAGTACTGGAGACCGTGGTATTATCGGCGAAAACGACTGCCATTGAGGCATCGCTGGCATAGCTCGGTGAGAACACGAGGTCAAAGAAATCGACAGCGCCGAGCAGTGTAGTTGTTTGCACTTGCCAGCCGGAGAAGCCGGTGGACTTGACCACGAAGATACGCCCGGCACCGGTACCAGTGGCAGTACCGACCGCGAGGTCTCTCCTGCCGCCGTAATCGACCGAGATGTCGATAGCGCGGATGGTCTCAGTGGTTGCCATGTTAGTGGCGAAGTTAGTGTAGTCCCAATCAGAGCCGCCGTTCTGGGAAACCCACACTTCTTTCGGGCCAGTAGTAACTGTACCGTTATCGGAAGTGACGGCTATGAAATTGGGGTTGTCAGGGGCAACGGCCACCTGGTATAACCTGCCGCCGTGAGCAGCCCACATGGGCTCACGGGTTAACGCAGTGTGTTTGCTCCCTGACCACAGAAGGCCTTTGACAGAGGACACATAAAGCATAGTAACCCCGCCGGTTGTGTCCACTATGGCGTAGACTGTATTAAAGTCGCTAGCCACGGCAAAGTCTATGATGTCTGTGCCTCTGGCGATGGCCTGGAGCCCATACAGTTGGTTAGGCTCCCTTAAGGTATCCCACTTGCAGATGCCGGGGTCGGCCGCTACGGTTGCCGGGCTGATTAAATTAGCCGGCAGCACGAAGCTGACAATCAGCATCAGCGCAGCCAGGATACCGAACAGGTTAGGATATTTTGTTTTCATTATACCTCCTAATATTTCTAAACTCCGAAAGATTCTTGATTAACCAGTTTCCCCTGTCATTCTGAGCCCAAGAGCGAAGAATCTTGCCGGTCCTTCGGTCACTTTGCTCCCTAAGTATGACAGTTTAAAAGAATCTATTCAGAGACCTTTGACGGAAATTCGACCTCCGCCTCCGGTTTTAGGGACCCTTGAAGGGGAAAGTATTAACTTTTTGAAGGTATTTTTACAGCCCGCCTGTACGGGCTACTCCACACATACACCAGAAAAAATTTACTGGGTTTGGCTTTATGTCCCGGAGTCAGGACGTTACTCGGTTTGCTTCAGCCGGTGTGTACCAGCTTCGGCCTCCTGCCAATCTCATCACCTCCTTTTTATAGATAGTCCAAAGAACAAGGGTTTTCCCTTGCCTTAGTACTATTGTACCACGTCTGTCAAGACCCCCCACGAGTAAAATCCCAAATCCTGAGCAGCAAATTTTTAATAAATTTACATACAAAAAGGCCGCCACCTCCGATATTACCCCGCGAAATTTATTTTGAGCGGAGATTCTTCGACAAGCTCAGAATGAGCGGAGGGAAGGGCTGGCAATGACAATACGTATCGCAATTTGTTATCCGGGTAGTTTAGGGTTTGATATTTAGAATTTGGAATTTCTCATAAAGTAGGGACGGACCTTCAGAGCCTGCCCTCTCAGGGTCAGGAGGTATCTATTTGTAGTATTCGCGGACGCGGCGGAAGAAAGCACGGACGATAAAAATGAAGATGATAAGGAAGATGAGGGCACCGACGGCGAGATATAAGCCGGAGAAAAATCCTACCTGGAACGGGTACGGTGAGAGCGACCAGTCGCTTTCGTTGCCGGCACCGTCAGTGGCTTTAACACGCCAGTAATAGGTGCCCGGCTCTAGCGGAATGACGCAGTTGGGCTGAGTTAGGCCGGTCTTTCTCATGCCCGGTTCTAGCGGGAAGAAGCGGAGGCTGTTATCTACCTCCAGGGTGTATGTGACTCCGCTAGGGTCGGATACCTCGGTCCAGGTGAAGATGACAGGCTGGGAGCCGAACCAGCCGTATCTCTCGTCTACCGGTGAGACGGGAGTGGGTACTGACGGCGCTGTGCCTTCCAGGGGCAGGCCGAAGGTGGCGACATTGCCCGCCCTGTCGGTAGCGGTGATGACGTGGTCGTCCTTGGAGCTTTCGGGAACGGTGAATTTCTCGGCGAAGTTGCCGGTATCGTTCGTAGTTGGCGAGTTTGATACGGCAATGTCATCGTACTTAATGGATACCGTGCTCCTGGCGGCGAACCCCCGGCCGCTCAGGGTGACCTCGCTGCCGATTTCGGGCTGCTCCGGTTCGAGGCTGATGGTCGGGCCGACTTGGAGATTAGCGATAACATCTCCGAAGGCCATGTTCTCGTCGATAGCTTTGAACTCGTGGTTTCCAGCCATGGTATCCGGTATGGTGAAGTCGCCGGTAAAGCTGCCCAGGGCGCTGGTAAGTATGCTCAGGTTGGTATCATGGCCATCGAAGCTGAGCTTGATGTCATCATTCTTGGCCGGGAAGCCGGTGCCTTTGATGGCGACTGTTGTGCCGGGCGGAGCCGATGCAGGGTTTGCCTTAAGGTCAGGCACAACTGAAAACGAGAAGCCGTACAGGTCGTCAGGCCGCCAACCGCGCCGGAACTGGACGAAGTTGGGACCGTAAGAGGCCTCGGGGATGGTAAAGGAGACCGTTATTTCTGTTATGTCGGTAGGGAATCTGCCCTCATCTACTATGGTGTAACACCCTGGCAAAATTTCGGTGGTACATTTAACGCCTTCTGTAGAGATGGGGGTTTTACTCCACACGACTTCGTAAGGTCCGCCTAGCTGCTGTGCACTTTGTACTGTTATCGATGCTGTAGAGCCGACCTTACCCGTGTTGCCTTCTGTTCCACTAACTGTGGAAGAACAACCACCCTCCCCTCAGCCATCGGCCATAACGGCGCCCGGCACCAGCGACAGCGTCAGCAGGAGAATCAGAGCGGCATAGCCTAAGAATTTCATGATGTAAATTTTATACCCCCCTGCCTGAGCCTTGTCAAGTCCGAGATAGACTACGGAGATTGTCAACGATTACGAAGATTATTAAAGGTTACAGA
>Ga0214474_1000941_pt1 | contig 13786 bp, 11 predicted proteins | sample RVTome_2_FD_187335 | JGI IMG/M metagenome (GOLD analysis project Ga0214474, IMG submission 187335) | Soil microbial communities from uranium-contaminated site in the Upper Colorado River Basin, Wyoming, United States - RVT95D214 HiSeq ...
TCCGTTGATTAATGGGTAGACAGAGACGCGTTTGTGCATTAAATCCATTAATGCGCGACCAACGATCTTGGAGTAGATGACGCCGTCTTTCACGTATGTTCCAGCGTCAGGAAGGAACTCCTCGATTACGCCCAAGCGTTCGCCGGGTAACACTACGTTGCCGCTTTTTTGTTCAGACATTTTAGATTCATCCAATTTCCGTTTTGCCGTGAAATACAAGTGATATGGAATGGGTATATCTGTTAGTTTCTTCGCTGCTCAATAAACCTTTTGTTCGGGTAGGGTGAGTTGTTTTGGGGTGTTGGGGTGGATGGTGAGTTTGTGTTTGTTTGGTTTGTGCGGTTTGGTTGTTTTCTTGTTGAGGGGTTGTGAAAAATAAATTGACAACTTTTAGTAACTTTTGGTTATTCTTTTCTTCGTATTACGTAGAGGTCGATGATGATTTCGCTTCTTGCTTTGGTGTGGAAATCAAACATGCGCGGAATAACCAAAAGCAACGCGTAAACAGCTTCGATTCTGCCGCCATGCGCCTCCACAAACCGTGCGATAAACGGCGAAGCCTCAACTTGCAGCAAACCAGCGTTTGCCCTAAGCCGCTTCAATAGTGGTTCATCAGTGAAAGGATGATTATGAAGCGAGTACACTGCATCAGCAACCTGCAAGGCTTTTTCCAAAAAAACTCGGTCAGCACCGCGTTTTTGCACCCCAAAAGGCGGATTCTGCAGTACAGTATCAAACTTTCCAGCTACCGCGTTAACGTCGCCTGCAACCCAGTCCACCTTAGTTTTGAAACTCAGTTTCGCCGAGTTTTCCGCGGCAAGCTTCACCGCCAACCTATCGATGTCAACCCCTACAACTGATTCAGCACCTAGAAACGCGCAGCCCAGTGCAAGTCTGCCCGTGCCGCAACCTAAGTCTAAGACCCGTTTATCTACTATGTCGCCGTATGTGTAAGCTGATAGATACAGCATCGTAGCTGCAACAGACTCTGAAACCGTGTACTGCTCAAGACTAGCATTGGGCGAAGGATGCGGCTTAATCTGAGACAGGAACAGTTCCAAGTCTAATTTCCGAGTAAGCCGTTTTTGAGCAGGGTTTCCCATGAAGACTCGCCAGCAACCACCATAAACTCGTTCACAGTTAACACGGGCTTTGAGAATTTCGACGCAGCCTCAATTGATATCCTTGGGCAGGCAGTGTTCACGTAAGCGTCGACTGTTGGAAACTCCATGAGCGCTTCAGGCAAGACTTCTCTAATTGCAAAGAGGAATGCCGTTTTCCCGTTTTTCTCAATTAGCTCCTTGATTTTCAAGGCTTCATCGAGACGCTTCTGCCCCAGTTTCAAGCCAATCAAGACGCCGAATGTTTTGGCACGCCCAGCTACTTCAATGCACGCCCAGCGTTGTTTAAGGATTTTCTGAGCTTCAGCGTCTATCGAGTAAGCTCTTTTCTCGTAGGGGTCAGCAATTATCGTGGGTTTAGATGCGGTAAGCGCTATGCCTAACGCGTGGAATCGCCCGCCGCCGACGAAAAGGAAAGCTTCAACATCGTTAGCTATCGATTTGACGTTGCTGTAGTCGCAGCCAGTCACCTGCCCAGAGTAATTAATTCGACCTGCATCGCCTACCACCACTATTTTTCCAGCACGCACAAGAAGTTCTCTAGCGCGGTCAAGCGCCTGCACATGCTGAACCGTGGTGGCTAAGCCGATTTTGCTCCATTTGCTCAGCAAAGGGATAGCCTGTTCAACAGCGCCATCAACTGTCACGGTTGCTCTGGCTTCCACGTAAACTGTGGGAACACTTTCATGCTTCACCAGCTTAGCATGCCCAAAATGCACGATCAGGTCTATTCCCAAGCGTTCGGCTTCGCCAGTGGCTATGTCACAAGCGCCGTAGCACGGGTCCGCGGAGACTATGGGAAGCGCCCCAGCTTTTTCAACGATTTTAGCCAAGCGTGGAGCTTCGGGTTTTAGGCCTTCGGGCAACTGTAGCAGAACACGTTTTGCGCCGAGTTTGGCTATTTCCTGTTTTATTCGTTCTTCTTCAAAATCGAATCCTTTCATACACATTCACCAGCAGAAGGAAAACATGAAGAAATAATGAAAAGGAAAGGCAATGTTGCTATTGCTGTTTCTGCTTTTTCTACAGGGTCCATTCCCAATCTTGTTTGGGTTTTCGAAGGGGATGCCCAGCAGCTATGGCAGCTTGCTCCGCGAGACGTTCAAGAATTATTTTCTGCTCTATGCTGGCAACGAGGCTTTTTGTGGCGACAACTGCGTCATTGTTAACGGATATGCTGTCAATTCCAACGCGAACGAGGAACTCTGCGAAGTCAGGCAAGTTTGATGGACCCTCACCGCATATTGAAACTGTGCAGCCGTTTTCATGAGCAACGCGGATAAGATGCGCAATTATCCTTTTAACTGCAGGATCTCTTTCATCAAAGTAGCCCATCTGACCTAAGCGTTCAGAGTCGCGGTCAATCATCAGAATGCCCTGAGTCATGTCGTTTGAGCCTATGGAGAAGCCGTCAACAAGCTTGGAAAACTCATCCGCCATTATGGCTATGGAGGGAGTTTCAGCCATGAACCACACTTTGAAGTCGCGCGACCGCTCCAAGCCCTCTTCCCGCATTATGGCTAAACATTTTTTTGCTTCCCAAACAGTGCGCACCATCGGAAGCATAGCCCAGACGTTCTTGAGCCCCCATTCTTCGCGGCATTTCTTGATGGCTTGACACTCAAGTCTGAAAGCCTTTTGATACCAGTGACTTATATATCGACTGCAGCCTCTCCAACCGAGCATCGGATTAGCTTCAACGATTTCGTACTTGTCTCCGCCCTTCAATTCTCTATACTCGTTGGTTTTGAAGTCGCTGAAACGCACTACAACAGGACGAGGCTGTATAACTCTAGCCACTGTTGCGACGCCTTGTGCAAGTTTATCCACAAAAGTCTGGCCTTGCCCAGTTTCAATGAGATACAGCGGGTGATCGCCTATGGCGCTTGCGAGGGTAAATTCAACACGCATCAGCCCGATGCCTTCGAAAGGTAAGTTCTTATAATCCTCTGCTTTCTCAGGGACCCCTAAATTCATGTATATCTTTGTCGCTGTCACAGGCACTGGTTCCGCTGTACGCGCGCCCGCCGCAACGGCCGCAACGACACCCGCCGCCGCAGGTTTCGCTACTTGAGGCATCGCGCCTTCGTACACTATGCCGTTTCTTGAGTCAACCGTGTACTCTTTGCCTGTTTCCATGACTTTCGTAGCGATTTCGGTGCCTACAATACAGGGGATACTGAGCTCGCGGCTTACGATGGCTGCGTGCGATGTGACACCGCCTTTGTCGGTGACGATGGCGCTTGCGATTTTCATGAATGGAACAAAATCAGGATTAGTCATGTCTGTTACTAGAATGTCTCCTTTCCGCATCGTCTTTGCTGCTTCGCCAGGAGTCCGAACGACTTTTGCGATACCTGAACCGTAACCTCTTCGGCCAGCTGAGATGCCTTTCACAATAACCTTCAGTTCTTCTTCAGGGCTCTTTTCTTCAACTCGTATGGTTTTTTCCATAGATTTGACGCTCCAAACTGTTTCAGGACGAGCTTGAACTATGAACATGTTTTTTGGAAAAGATAAATCTTTGTCAATCGCCCATTCAATATCCATGGGCACGCCGTAATGGGTTTCAATAAGATTGCCTAGCTTTGCAAGCTTCACAATTTCCTCGTCGCTTACGCAGGTTTCTTTTTGCTTTTCTTCGGGCACATCTAAATGAACTGTTTTACCCGTCTTTGGGTCGCGGATGTACTGAATTGTTTTCTTCGAGATTCGCCTTTCCGTTATCTTCAAAGTTTTCTTGTCAACAACAAAGTCATCAGGGTTCACTACGCCAGAGACCACAGTTTCGCCTAGACCGTAATTGCCTTCAATAACAAGCTCATCCGTGTTTCCAGTCACAGGGTTCAGCGTGAACATGACGCCTGCCGCTCTAGAGTTCACCATTTTCTGAACCCCAACGCTTATGAAAACTTTTTCGTGAGCAAAACCTTTTTCATTTCTGTAAAAGATTGCTCTTGGAGTAAAGAGGCTGGACCAGCACTTCATAATTTTATCAAGCAGATCATCAACGCCTCTGACGTTAAGGTAAGTTTCTTGCTGCCCCGCGAAAGACGCGTCAGGCAAATCCTCAGCGGTAGCGCTGGACCTCACGGCAACAAAAGCGTCCTTCATACCAAGCGTGCTGTTTAGTTCATTGTAGGCTGATTTCACAGCGGCTTCAATGGCCTTAGGCATCTGAGTTTTTTCGATAAGCTCACGGATTTTCTCTGAAGCCACAGCATACTGCGCGGGGTCATTCAGGTCGGTCACGGTTTCCTTAATAATCTTGTAAATCATCTCAGCTATCCGCGTTTCCACAATAAATTTTTCGTAGGCATAAGCCGTCACGGCAAAGCCCGGGGGAACAGGCATCTTAGCGTTAATCATTTCGCCGAGGCTAGCGTTCTTGCCTCCAACAATGGGAACATCGGTCTTCCTGAGCTTGTTAAACCAGATTACAAGATCTTTTTTTGCCTTGCTCAAGCCGTCTCCATCTCCGCCTTGCCAGTCACGTCTGGAGATTGTAGTTTCTCAACTACGATTTTACACGGCAGAGGGAGCTTTGCGCTTCCTCGCTTCAGGGATTCCTTGGCGGTTTCCACAGCGTTGGCTTTAACTCTCACAGTTATTAGCACTTGATCAGGTTCTACCCTAGCTGCTGTGCCAATTGCTTTCCCAAAAGACCTGCGCATTCCCTGCTGAAGGCGGTCAGCATGAGCTCCGAAAATCATCTTGTTTTCTCTGAGAATAATATGGGGATACGGATGAACTATCATGAGGTAATCGTTGATGAGTTTATCCATCAAAACGCGGTTTGTTGCCACACGTGCTGCCTCCAAAGCGCAGTGGCGGATTTGAACGCGTTTCAAGCCTACAAGTTTGGCTTCGTAATCAAAGTTTGCCTTGGTGTCCCCCATTGTGAACTTGACTATTTTTGGGGGCGGAAAACCTCGTGCAAACTTCTTTCTTGTGTAGGCTTGTCCCCTTACAGGGCCATAATTGCGTGCATGCATGCAACATCCCGTTTGTAGCTTAAAACCTAAGCCGCTATTTAAACGATTTGTAGCTATACGCGCAGACCTTTGCATGTTTGCCTATTTTTCTTGTTAAGCGAGCAGGAGTTTCTTTGAGCCAGAAGCCGTCAACTGCTTATATAGGCAGTATCAGCTTTAGCATTTGTGAAAACATGCCCAGCACTACTCAGGCAGCGTACGTGTTTATTCCGGGAAAGAACTGGAAATTATCGCTAGCGGAGCTTATCTCGTTTTTAGAAGCCAGAGACGTAAAATTTGAGGTGCGCCAGCTTTCAAAGGAATTCTTTGCTGTCAGTACTGAGGAGAATGCAAGTGTTTTAGCTATTGCGGATTTGGGTGGAATCTTGAAAATCGGAAGGGCAACCGCGGATTTTGCAACGCAGATTGCTGAGAAAGCGTTTCTCCAGAGGGACAAGCAAGCGCGAGAACAAATGAGAAGAGAAATTGCAGCAGGCGGCTTAATTAACGAAATGCTTGAGGCAGCGTCTGGGAAAACTGTTTTCGGAGTAAGCGTATACTGCGCAGAGGATTTTTTGCGTCCAGTTTCCAAGAGCATCCAGCGGTTTGTGGGAAGCTCTATAAAGCGGGAACTGGCGGCGCACGGAAGAAAATCAAGCTTCATGGGCTTTTCCAGAACGAGGGAGCGGCCGCAACTAAGCCCTGTTGAAGTTCTGAAGAAAAACTTTGTTGGAACCAAGGCGGAAATCCTGTTCTGCATAGGCAAAAAACAAACAGTGACTGCCACTACCGTAGCGGTGCATAACCCGTTTGAATTTCAAAAACGTGATGTAGGCAAGCCAAGGCAGCGTAAAATTTTTGCCATATCGCCGCGTCTGGCGAAGATTATGGTCAACTTGGCTTCGTGCACATCGGGGAAGCTTTTGCTTGATCCGTTCTGCGGAGTGGGCACAATCCTTCAGGAAGCGCTGTTAGCTGGAGCGAAAGTTGTTGGCGGGGACATAAACCCTTGGTGTGTCGAAGCTGCTATAGCGAATCTTGAGTGGCTCAAAAAAGAGTATGTGCTCAAGGAGGCGGAATACGCGGTTGCGCAGGGTGACGCGCGCAGGTTAACGGGCAAACTTGGCGCGCAGGTAGATTGCATAGCAACAGAGCCTGATTTGGGTCCAGCACTGCGGCAAGTGCCTACCGTGCCGTATGCAACGAAAATAGTTGCTAAGCTTGAGCCATTGTACTATAGTTTCCTGAAAGAGGCATATAGGATACTGAAGAAAGGTGGGCGATTGGTTCTTGTGGCGCCGTATATGCGCGTGCGTTCAGGGAGACCTGTCACTATGCCTGTTGGAGAAAAAGCCACAAGCATTGGTTTCAAGCTGGCGTATCTGTTTCAGGAGAAAGTTTTCGCTGGAGATGTTGCTATAAAACAGGAGATGGCGGAGATGGCGTCTTTTGTTGACGCTGAGGAGAGGCATAAGGTTGGCAGAGAAATTCATGTTTTCCAAAAATGAAAGAAGAATTAGCGGCTATGGTTGTAGTCTTTTGTTTTTGAACCAAGTTTTGGCGAGTTCTTCATAGTTCGGGAAAACTTTTTTCAGGATTGGAATGTACATTTGTATCTCTTCGTCTGTTAAGTATTGGAATTGGAATTCGCCCATGTATGGTGAGGGTTCGCCTTCGCGCGTGATGAATTCCATGTGCATGAAGGGGTCGCCGCGTTTGATGGCTATTGGGTGTCGGTCGTTGCTTAAGTTCACGAGTTCAAGCACGATGCGTCCGATGAAGCCGCTGTGCACTTTGGCGGCGTTCAGGAAAGATAAACCCATCCTGCCGTACTTGCTTTTGGCTGTTAAGTGTGCTACTAAGTTTGGCGGGGTGAAAACAACCTCGTAGGATACTAGGTTTTTGTGTTCCAAGTAGTGTACGGTGGTTTCTTCTTTAACGGTTAAGATGTAACCGTCGCCATCTAGCAACGTGTAATCATGAGGGTATACGACCTTGTAGTTGTCGATTAGTTCTTTTAGTTTGTCTCTTCCTAAGACGCCCAATTGTTCAAGCCTCCGAACTTTTTACCAATACGGCACTGGCGCGTTATATATCTTTTGACAAAGTTCGCGCTGAGACTGGGAGACTGACTGTGTGCGGAGACGATACTCGTTCCCTTTGGGTGCTCCCGTCGTCTATGTAGCATTCGCAATTAAAGCCACGCCAAACTTAACCCTAATTGTTCTTGCAAAAATTATATGAACGTAGACGACGTACGTAGTACGCGTGAGTTGAGTGTGAAACAGCGAGTTGTTCTCTGCTTTGCCCTTGTTGCCCTTGCTTTTTTGCTTGCGCTTAACAGTGGCAACGTTCAACCCGTTAAAGCCTGCTATGGCCCATGTATAACTGCGAACATAAGCAGCACCCAAATCAACATAAACGAAACCGTTACCGTGACAGGACAGATATGCCCTCCAGCGCCAAACACCACGATCAGGGTGGCATTCACTAGACCCGATTACACTTTTGTGGAACAGTACGTGTTAACTGACAGCGAAACAGGCGAATTTACCGTCACTCAGAGGCTTGACGTGGCGGGGTTCTGGAACATTTTTCCCATTTACGGTTTCATATGTGACAGACTTTACGCCAACGTGACAGACCCCTCGCCTCCGCTCACTCCAACGCCAATGCCGACTTTTGTATCGCCTTTCAAGACCAACTACTTAGTCATTGCAGTAGCTGCGGTTTCAGTGAGCATCGGCGTTGTGGCGGTTGCGGCTGGAATGAGGAACAAAACCAGAAAAATCAGTTCTTTCAGGTTATTCGTCCAGATAATCTTCGTTTTCATCCTATTCTCAGGAGTATTTGTTGACCACCAAAATCTGCCAATTCCCGCTGCGCAAATTGCACCCCACGATCTCTTAGCAGGAACAGACTTGCTGGGCTTTTCAATGCCTGACGGGCTTACAGTTCCAACTTTCGGCTGCTGGTACCCCTGCGGAAGAACCGTAACCTGCGCTCTCTGGCAGATACAAGCATACATTTACCCCTTCTGGAACAAGGGAGGAGGCTGGGGCGTACAATATGATACGACAGGGTTAGAGAGGCTGGCTGTTGTCCTCGGAGCTGTCATTGTAGCAGCCATTGTGCTTGGAAGATTCTGGTGCGGCTGGATTTGCCCCTTCGGCTTGTATCAAGACGTGATTACGCGTCTTAGAAAGGCTTTGAAAATCAAGTACCGCACTTTTTCAGACAGGTTCAACGAGAAATTCCATCAACTCAGCTACGTCATACTAGCAGCAATTATTATTCTGTGTGTTGTTTTTGGTTCGCAAGCGATTGCAGGCACCCAACTAGTTTCTGGAACCGAAAAAGGCGGATTCGTCTACTCGTATTTTTCGGCGCCGTTCTGCCAAGTCTGCCCCATGAAACCAGTGTGCGTGTTATCCGAGGTGGCAGTTGGGATTATGAAGCCAGAGTGGATTGTTAGCGCGATGCCAGGCGAGTTTTACCAGTTAGGGCAATACATCACCTCGCTGAACATTGCAATCCTTGTTATAGTCACTGCTGCAGCCTTTTTCTACAGGCGCTCGTGGTGCAGAATATGCCCGCTGGGCGCGCTTATTGCCTTGTTCAACAGGTTTCCGCCGTTCAAGTGGATTTCAGTGGTGCGGTTGGACAAAGTTGAAGAGAAATGCACAAAATGCGGTATCTGCAAGAGAGTGTGCCCAACCCAAGTTAAGGAAGTGTACGAGAAAAAAGGCGGCGACGTAACCACGTCCAACTGCCTTCTCTGCTTGCGTTGTGTGGAAATGTGCCCCCAGGAAGGCTGCTTGAACTTCAAAGTAGCGGGGAAAACAGCGGTTAAGTCGCGGAACTGGCTGGAAAAGTAGTGGTTACTCATGAAGAAGGGGTGGTTAAAACGAAAATTCCACGTAGAACAATTGCAGTGGCCGTTATGGCTATGCTTGTTTCAACACTGTTCCTAGTGAGCACTGTAACGTCGGAAATGGTGATGCAAACGGTTTTCATAAATCCGGATGGCAGCGTCTACCCGTCTTCAGTGCCCATTCAGCGCAGTGGAAACACGTACTTTTTCACTGGAGATGCTTACGCCTGTTTGATTGTAAATAAAAGTGATATCGTGATTGACGGCGCGGGTTACACGCTACGTGGCGCTTTGAATGGAACACCAGCAGACGTATGGATAGGTCAAGGACCGAACCCAGAGATATCGAACGAAACCACAGTTTCATACACCATAGGCATCGACACGGCAAGCAGAAACATCAGGGGTTTAACTATTAAAAATTTGAATATCAGAGATTTCAGCATAGGAATGTACATTTGGACCACAAACAATACCATAACTGGAAACGCGGTGGTGAACAACATAGTCGGCGTCTTGCTTTCAGGATCTAATAACGATATCGTTGGAAACTACATAGTTGACAATGAGATGGGCATGTTTTTCGGCACCAATGAACCGGGGAGCGTACCTTTGAATTTAACAGTCAGCCGCAACTCCTTCAACAACAACACTGATCACCTTGGCGGTTGTGTCTGCAAAGAGTATAATATGACAGAGGAGACCCACACGTGGGACAATGGCAAAGAGGGCAATTACTGGGATGACTATAACGGTACAGATGCAAACGGTGACGGTATAGGCGACACGCCCTACGTAATTGATGTTCTTAACATGGACCGTTATCCACTGATTCAGAGTCATGTGGCTCCGCCAACTGTAGCGGCTAAAGTGCCTGTTGAAACAGTAGCCGTGGCCGCTGTGTTGGCGGCAATAGTGATCGTTTCGGTTGTTGCTGTTAGAAAACGGCGGAAAAAAGCGTAGTTCTGTTTCTCACGCAGGTTTTCAGGCGTGCTTATGTGAGAGTGGCAATTGCCGCAGTGATTAATGTGCCGACGCCTAGCACTATGAGGATTACGGCGCCGCCTATGGCTATCCATTTCCTGAATAAAGGCGCTTTGCTGAGAAGCCAACCCGTTACTCCGCCCAGCAGCAGTAGAGGAGATAGAGCCGTTCCTAAACCAAACAAGACTGCCACGGCAAAGCTGTCAACTGGAGCCGCAAAAGGCACCGAGTACAACAGCAGCATCAGTAGCGGCGGACACACGACTAGCCCTCTGCTTAAGCCTAAAGTGAAGGCGCGCACATCAAAGCGCCTGCTCTTGCTTGCGTTATCCAGTGTTTCGGCTTCTTTGGAGTTGCACTCGCAGGAAGCTGACCTGTTCTTTCGAAGTATATTTACGCCTATTGCGAGAGTGACTATGCCGAAGGCGTAAGAGGAGTATTCTTGAAAAGAAGAAAATGTTGTTTCGTTAATTACAAGCCTGAATACACCGCTAAGTACGCCGATTAACCCGCCAACTAAAGCGTACGCGGTTATGCGCCCTGAATTATAGATCAAAGTGATGATTACGCCTTTGCGGAAGCCCGCGCCTATGCCTGCGATGTAGCTTGCAATGTAGGGTAGACAGGCTGAAGTGCAGAATGCTAATCCGTATAACACTCCAACCGCGAACGCCTCAAGATACTGGTTTGTAATCGCAGGCATAAACGACATTTTAAAGGTCTCACGGTCTTTTAGATAGGAAAACTAGCGCAGGTAACAATTTAAAGCTTGCACAGCGCCTGTTGCACGGCTTCTTTTGTTGCGCGCATTTATCTTTTGGCAAGGTTTGTTGAGTGAATCACCAGAACTTTAGAGGCAGATTCCTTTGGTTTTTCTTTCAGCGGCATGGTGACATAAACTTAAATCTTATAATTACATAATGCGTAAAAAAAGTAAAAACAGGTACACAAAACATGCAGCAATCAGCCATAGTAATAGAAAGCCTCGTTAAGAAATTTGAAGACGTAACAGCTGTAGACGGCATCAACCTGCAGGTCTCGAAAGGAGAACTGTTTGGACTGTTAGGACCAAACGGCGCTGGAAAAACCACAACCATAAACGTCCTCTGTGGCTTGCTGAAGCCCACAAGCGGCTCCGCCACAGTAGGCGGCTACGATGTGCAGAAAGAAACTTCAAAAGTGAAAGAACTCATCGGCGTCTGCCCACAAGACACACCGGTCTATCCTTATCTGACTGGAAGGGAAAACGCCGAGTTTTTCGGGAACCTTCACGCGATGCCGAAAGAAAAACTGAAGAAAAACGTAGACGCGCTCTTGCAGCGACTAAGCCTCTTGGAGGACTCAAAAAGGCGCGTGGGAAAATACAGCGGCGGCATGAAACGCCGACTAAACCTTATACTCGCTTTGGTTCATGATCCTGAAATAGCTTTCTTGGACGAGCCAACCGTTGCGATGGATCCTCAGTCTCGCCATGCCGTTTGGGACTTCATCAGGGACCTGAAAAAGAACGGCAAAACAGTCATTCTGACAACGCATTACATGGAAGAGGCGGAAACGCTCTGCGACAGAATAGGCATCATCGACCATGGCAAACTGATTGCGCTTGGGACTCCAACTGCCCTAATGCGCAAGTATAAAGCGAAGAACTTGGAGGATGTCTTCATTCAGCTAACAGGTCGCAAAATAAGGGAGGAAGCATAGATGAATTCCCAAAGAATCTTGGCGTTGGTCAAGAAGGACCTGAAACATATGGTTCGAGAACCTGCTTTGCTGTTCCTGATACTGTTGTTCCCAGTTGTTCTTACTTTGGCTTTCGGATTCTCATTTGGCGCAGTAGGCGGTGCCCAACAGACAACGTTCCAGATAGGCGTGGTCAACGCCAACGAGAACAGCCTTTATCCTCAATATGCCCAAGACTTTATCGCCAACATCACAAGCACTGAAATCTTGATAGTTGAGCCATACGCAGATAATCAAACTGCCCAGTTGGATCTAGCCCAAGGCAAAATACAGGCGCTGCTGCTGATTCCAGCAGACTTCGGAGCAAGCTGCAACGCTTTCCAAACTGCACCAGACAACCCTGACCAATGGATAAACACCACTGTCTCACTTTATCTTGACAGCGGGTCAATGGTTGCTACCCAAGCGATTCCGCCGATAATCCAGCAAGTCCTTGCCGCAGCAATCTACGGAGACCAGCAAGCCACCGTGCCGAGACCCATACAAATTGGCACTCCATCCTTGGTCGAGGTCACTAAGCAGACTATGTTTGATTACATGGCGCCTGGTCTTTTCGCCTACGCAGCAATATTCCTAACAATGACCGTGGCTCAGTCCTTCACAACTGACCGCGAGAACGGTTTACTCAGACGCATAAGCGTCACACCCACAACAGCCACCGAATTCATGGCAAGCCAAGTGCTCTCAAACATGATTATCGCCGTAGCTCAAGCAGTTCTCATATTCGTTATGGCTTACGTGGTCGGCTATCGCCCAGACGTTGGAGTGGGCATTTATGCCTTCGCTTTCGTCTTAGTCCTGCTTTTCTCGCTGTGCAACGTCGGCTTCGGCTTAATCACTGCAACTATCGCCAAATCTTCAGGCGCAGCCACTGGGCTCTCTTTTCTATTCATATTGCCTCAGATGTTTCTCGGAACTTTCGTGGGTGCTGCCCTATCCTCAGCTGCTCAAACTGCAGGGCGCTTCGTGCCAAGCTACTATGTCACTGACGCTTTAACGTCGCTGCTGTTGCGCAAGGCTCCAGTCACCAGCCCTATTGTATTGTTGGATTTCGCCGTGGTATCGCTCGCCAGTGTAGTTGTGCTTGCCTTCGGCATATTGCTCTTCAGAAAATACGGAAAAGCCTAAGAGAAAGAAACAATCATCCCTGAAAAACCAACTTTGAATCACGCATCGCAAGTTTAAATAGCCACGCAAATCTAGGATTATAACGTTAACTCCGTGAGAAGAATGTTAGACATCAAACTTATCCGAGAAAACCCCGAACTTGTGAAGGATAACCTAAACAAAAGAGGGAACCCAGAAAACATCAAAATGCTTGAGGAACTAATAGACGTTGACAGGCAATGGCGACAGGACCTAACGAAACTAAACGAACTTCGCCACGAAAGAAAACTGGTAACAATAGACATCGCCACACTGAAAAAAACTGGAAAAGACGCCAGCAGCAAAGTTGAAAAAGCAAAACAAATCGACACAGAAATCACCAACATAGAAAAAGAAGTAGCCGCAACAGAAGAACAAACACGCAGTTACCTCATGCGCCTGCCAAATCTGCTGCATGAAACCGTGCCAGCTGGAAAAGACGAAAACGACAACGCCCAAGTAAGAACATGGGGCACCATCCCCAAATTCAACTTCCCAGTCAAGAATCACATAGATTTGAGCCTAAACTTGGATATAATCGACATTGAAAGAGCTGGCAAGGTCTCAGGCTCCCGATTCTTCTACCTAAAAAAAGAAGGCGTGCTTTTGGACATGGCGCTGATAAGTTTTGCTTTAGAAGAAATCGTGAAAAAAGGTTACGCGCCCGTGGAACCGCCATATCTGATGCGGCGAGACGCGTACGAAGGCGTCACAGCCCTAAGCGACTTCGAAGACGTGTTATACAAAATCGAAAACGAAGACCTGTACCTAATCGCAACTTCAGAGCATCCTATGGCTGCAATGTTCAAGGATGAAGTGTTAAAGGAAGAAGAGTTGCCGCTTAAGCTCGCGGGAATAAGCGCGTGCTTCAGGAAGGAAGCTGGCGCCCACGGCAAAGACACCCGCGGAATATTCCGCACCCACCAGTTCAACAAGATAGAACAGTT
>Ga0214474_1000942_pt1 | contig 13785 bp, 11 predicted proteins | sample RVTome_2_FD_187335 | JGI IMG/M metagenome (GOLD analysis project Ga0214474, IMG submission 187335) | Soil microbial communities from uranium-contaminated site in the Upper Colorado River Basin, Wyoming, United States - RVT95D214 HiSeq ...
AGGCGAGGGTCTCGTCCTCCACCCCCCTTTCATAGGTACGGATGGATAACTGAGAACCCTCCTCAACCTGGACAAAATCTGCATTGGTCCCTTTCGGTGCAAAAAAGGAATGATACCGGATTGCCTTCCCGATCGGAAGGATATCCAGCTTCTCAAGATTTTCTACAAAAAGAACGGCATGAGGCACGCCTGTGTTAAGGCTTGAGAAAATCTTTTTTTCTCCATCGATGAGTATGGTTTCATCGAGTTTGAGACCAAAGGGTTTAGTCATCTCAAGTTTCACTTTTTTCCCATCCACCCGGGCAGAAAGGATCCCGGCTAATGTCTCGAATTTCAGAGAGGGACCGGCGATCCCCTTCAAATAGGCAAAACGGGCGGCACAACGGCCTCCGTTACCGCACATCTCTGCTTCGCTTCCATCCGCATTATAGAAACGCCACTTGAAATCGGCCTTTTTGGATCGCTCGATCAGGATGAGACCATCAGCCCCCACAGAGATTCTTCTTTGACAGACTTTTCGGACGAGGTCTTTCAAACCATCCTCTTTCAGAAAGGGTTCCCGATGATCGATGAGGATAAAGTCATTCCCACTCCCGCTCATCTTTGTAAAAGGAATCTTCATCGAACCTCCGGTTCGAGACAAGTTCAAATGTGAAGCTCCCCGCCTACAGGCCGGGGCTTCCCGGCAAGGTATTATCATTCATATTGTGCTCCTTCACCCCGCCCACAAGGCGGGGCTTATGGAGCAGGTTCCGGTCAAATGCCAAATGTCAAACGAATGACAAATGCCCAAATGTGAAATAATCTCTTATTTGGAGTTTGACATTTGAACTTAGTTTGACATTTGAACTTTGACATTTGACATTACCTGCAACTAAACTGTCACGGGTGAGTCAGAAAATCGGGTATAGTCTCTCCCCGGATGAGATCCTCATACCCCTCTCTCTGCCGGATGACAAACATCTGATCATCCCGAACCAGAACCTCAGCGATCCTGGGCCTTGAGTTGTAATTGGTGGACATGGAAAACCCATAGGCCCCCGCACCCATCACGGCAATTAGTTCACCGGCACAGAGACTTGGGATCTTTCGCCCTTTGGCTAAAAAGTCACTCGACTCGCAAACGGGACCCACGACATCAGCCACCACCTCTTCCCGGGTTTCCTCTTTTACGGGAAGGATCTGGTGGTAGGAGCCGTAATAGCTGGGTCGGACCAGATCGTTCATGCCTGCATCCACGATCACGAACCGCTTCTCCTCATTCTCTTTGATATAGAGAACTTTTGAAACCAAAATCCCTGCGTTCCCGACGATAACCCGACCTGGCTCCAAGATGAGCGTACAGCCGAATCCACGGATCTCATCAAGAATGGTGGAAGCATATTCCACGGGATGGGGAGGCTCTTCATCCTCATAAGTGATCCCAAGCCCACCTCCCAAATCCAGATATTGAATCTCTATCCCTTCTTGTCTCAAATTTTCGACCATTTGTTTGAGTTTCTTCAAGGCTTCAATAATAGGCTCTACCTCGACCAATTGGGATCCGACATGACAATCGATCCCGACAATCTTTAGATTGGGCAATTGAGAGGCAAGGCGATAAGCCATGGGTGCGCGAAGGATGTCAATCCCAAACTTATTCTGCTTCAACCCTGTGGAGATATAGGGGTGTGTCTTGGGATCGATGTCAGGGTTGACCCGGATGGCAATCGGCGCTTTTTTGCCGATTCGGCCTGCCACTTCATTCATCACCTGAAGTTCCTGAAAAGACTCCACATTGAACATGAGGATTCCCGTTTCCAAGGCATATTCTATTTCATCCTCTCTCTTCCCAACTCCTGAATAGACAATCTTTTGCGGGTCCGCTCCCCCTTTGAGGGCCCGATAGAGTTCGCCTCCGGAAACCACATCCACTCCTCCACCCAAGTTGACGAAGAGACGGAGAAGCGCCAGATTGGAATTGGCCTTGGCTGAATAACAGACGAGATGAGGAATCCCTTTGAAGGCCCCATCGAAAACGGTGAAATGTCTGACCAAGGTTTGATAACTGTAAAGATAGAATGGGGTGCCCACCTTTTCAGCAATCTGCTGAATAGAAATCCCTTCACAGTGAAGCTGATGGTTCCTGAATTCAAAAAAATGCATCCCTTCCCTCTTTCAAATGCGGAGTTCGGAGACTTTTGACTGTCACGTTTTGGAGGTTTTTGGTTTTAACTCAAAACTCCGAACTCTGAACTCCGAACTTCAGTACAGATACTTCACCCTCACCTCTTCGGAAGACGGGCTTTCATTTCTTCGCGAAGAATTATCCACAGCTTTGACGGCATATTCATAATCTTTCCCTGACTCGACATGGGTATCCAGATAGGTCTCTTTTGTCAAGGGGCTTTCATTCAACATTTCAAATTGTGGCTCCCCGGGTTTCCTTCGGTAGACGTTGTACCCAAGAAGGTCGGGCTCGGGACTCTTCCTCCAACTCAATTCCATCCCTTCCTTAAGAGGAATGGCCACCAATCCAACAGGAGCACTCGGTGGAGTGATCTTGATCGGGGTCACCGGTATACCCGGGGATCCCTTTCCCTCTACATCGGTCTTGACTACCCTTTTTACTGCCCTCACAGAATAAAGATATTTGATTTCGTTCTGCACACTTAGATCGGTAAACTCGGTTACTCTTGGCGGCTCTCTATTCACTGGATTGATGGGAAACTCCTCTTCCCCTTCTTTTTTCCTATAAACATTATACCCTGTCGCCCCTTCCACAGACTCCCAAAAGAGATCCACTTTCCTATCTCCACGCTCCGCCCTTACCATTGTTGGTGAAGAAGCAGGATAATCCCAGTAAACCGTGACCGGATTCGAGGGAGAGCTGGGATAGTCTCTTTGATTGACTGAAACCACTTCATAGATATAAACTTTTCTTGCCTCCTGATCCACGAATAAAATCGCCATTCTATTTTTCTTGGCTTCTTCTTGACGACCCAACTTCATCTCGTGAACAACCTTCGTCTTCTCTCCGCATCCCCTGCATTCATCCCCAATGAGAACCCCTTCGGACCTTAAAATCTGGAAGCCAACTAAGTCGGTGAGAGGCGACTTGTCCGCATTTTCCTTAGGAACTGTCCATTCCAAAAGAAGACGACCTTCTCTGGGGGTAGCCTGAAGATCAACAATTCTTTTGGGAACGATCGAATCCCAAGGCACAGGAGGGCCCTTTTTCGCACAACCGCTCATCAGAATCAAAAGCATCCACAAAAAGATAGTTGCTTTTGTTCCGAATTTAAAACTTTGAACTTTGAGCTTTGAACTTTGAACTTCCCTATTCATCTCCGTGCTCCGAAAATTGCTGTTCCCACTCGAACATAAGTGGCTCCTTCCTCAATCGCGATCTCAAAGTCATTGGACATTCCCATGGAGAGTTCTTTCATTGGAATCCCTCCCTTGACCATTTTTCCCTCTAATTCTCGAAGGGCGATATAATAAGGTCGACTCATCTCGGGCGAATCGAAATAGGGCGGCATGGTCATCAGTCCTTCTAAGGAAAGATGTTTAAGGTGTTGAATCCTCTTGCCGAGATTCAACACCTTCTCTTCATCTGTTCCGAATTTAGTGGCTTCCTTTGAGAGATTCACTTCAATCATTACTTTGATCACCTGATCGGCCTGCTCAGCCCTCTGATTCAATTCCTCAGCCAAGGGAAGGCTGTCTAAAGAGTGTATCATATCAAAGAGACGAATTGCATATCTCGCCTTGTTCGACTGAAGGTGGCCGATGAAGTGCCAGGATACGGGCTTGCCTTCGCCGAAACCCTCCGTGCAGGCAGGCCGCCCAATCTCTTCAATCTTTTTTTGCGCCTCCTGGACATAATTTTCGCCGAGGATAGAAACCCCCGCTTCAATGGCCTCCTTGATTCGGGCCACCTCAACCGTCTTGGAAACAGCAACCAATTTGATCGTGTTTGGATCTCTGCCTGCTTTTCGAGCAGCCTTCTCTATTCTCTCCATCACCCTTAATAAATCCTCTTTGATTGCAGACATAAGGTCCAAAAAAACGGCAATGTAGCGTCGGCATTAATTGCCGACGGATTTCGTCTTATTCGCCCTCATTAAATGAGGGCGCTACATTTTTTGTGTTAATCCGAATCCGGCATTCCACATACCAAGATTGCAATCAATGTATTTATTCCGCAATCCGCAATCCGCCCTGCACCACATCGGGTGCAGGGCTGCCCTGAACCTTATCCTGAACTACGCAGAGTTCAGGACCAATCCCGAACCCTACGTGGTTCGGGGCATGGTTCAGGGCGCCATCTGCCATCTGCCGTCTGCGATTGTCACGGCCCCTAAACGATTGAGCATCTGGATCAACTCACACAGAGGAAGGCCTACCACATTAGTATAAGACCCCCGGATTGATTCGATCATAAAAGAACCGATCCCCTGAATGGCGTATCCTCCTGCTTTATCGAAGGGCTCCCCTGTCTGCACATACCATTCTATCTCGCCAGGAGTCAGACCCTTCACTTTTACCGCCGTTTGAACTGTCTCTTGATCGCCCTTCTTTTTTTTCAAATGGCATACAGAAAACCCGGTCAATACCCAATGCTCTTGACCGCTAAGGCGACGCAGCATGTCGACAGCCTCTTCTCGATCTTTCGGCTTTCCCAAAATGGACCCATTGATATAAACAATGGTATCTGCCGCGATCACCCAGCAATCAGGATATTCACTTGCTACATCTCTAACTTTAACCTGGGCTAATCGAATGACATGCTCTTTTGGGGATTCTGTTTGAACAAAATCCTCTGTCACCCTGCTCGGGATCGCCTCGAAATCAAAGCCCATTTGTTTTAGCAATTCATATCGGCGAGGAGACTTAGAGGCCAGAATGAGCCGGCTATTCATTTTTTAAAAACTAAATGAATCCAATAGGTTTGTCAAGTTTGAAATGGAAAGATCCAATCTCTTTCAAAATATCTGGGAAATTTAGTGTAGAGGACTTAGACAAATTGGGTTGAGCTGGAGATGGGGGGCATTGAGCAAAATGAACGCCATCTTCCGCTCTTTTGGAAAAAAGAGATTGGGTGATTAAAATATTTTAGTAGTTTACTTTGTCTATCCCTTTCAGACCCAGAATTTCTCTTGCCTCATCCGGGGTCGCCGCCTCGATGCCAAACTCCTTGGCAATCCGAACCATCTTGGCCACCTGTTCGGCATTACTTTTTGCCATCATCCCTTTCTCCAAATAGAGATTGTCTTCCAGCCCGACGCGGCAGTTTCCACCGATGAGCAATGATTGGGTGCCTATTGGGAACTGGGCGCGGCCCGCAACACAAACCGAGAATACGAAATCGCCGATTTGTCTGCGGGCGTAGTCAACGAGGAATAGAAGATTTTCCGGGCTGGGGGTGATTCCTCCCAGAACTCCCATGACGAATTGGATGTAAACAGGCCTTTTAATATGGCCGGCCTGAATCATGAACGCAATGTTGTTCACCATTCCGGCATCGTACATTTCAAGTTCCGGCTTTGTCCCGCTCTCGTTGAATATGGCGCAGTACTCTCTCATGGATTTAAACGTATTAGGGAAAATGGAATCTTCACTCCTTGCCAGACGCTCTTTTTCCCATTCGAACTTCCATTCTTTGTACCGCGAGAGCAACGGAAATAAGGCGAAATTGATGGAGCCGGCATTCAATGAAGCGATTTCCGGCTGATAAAGCTTCACCGGGGCGACGCGCTGCTCTATGGTTCCTCCGCCACCGGTGCTAATGCAAATGACCACATTGCAGCGGCTCTTGATGCCCGTGATAATCTCTCTGAAAAGCTGAGGGTCAGCAGAGGGCTCCCCTGTTTTGGGATTGCGCGCATGGACGTGACAAACCGCCGCTCCGGCTTCGTAAGCCCGCACGGCTTCATCGGCAATCTCTTTGGGCGTGATGGGGAGATAAGGTGACATGGTTGGCGTGTGAATGCTTCCCGTAATGGCTGCAGTAATAATGACTTTATCCTTCATGCGGTTTCGCTCCTTTTATTTTTTCGGGTTCAAGAAGTCAGGCTTGAGAAACTCGGGGTTTGGATAGGCATAAAATCCCTTCCCGCTCTTCACGCCCAGTTCACCCTTATTTATCTTTTTCATCAATGCCTCAGGGGGCTTATCTTTGGGATCCTTTGAATCGTTGTAGTAGACCATTTCGATGTTATAGACGGTATCCAACCCAACCGAATCCATCATGGCAAAAGGCCCCATCTTCGTTCCTGTGAAGACCCGCCAAGCGCGATCAATATCCCGGAAATCGACAAAACCATTTGCCCACATATAGAGACATTGCCTTTTAATCGCCCGCCAGACGCTGTTGAAGCAGAAGCCAAGGATTTCCTTTTTTACTCTCAGTGGAATACACCCTAATGAACGAATCCATTCTTCAGTTTTTTTCATCACCTCGGGGAGGGTCTTTGTGCCCGGCATAAGGTCCACCATGATCGTCCCTTGCAAGGGAAAATAAAAGTGGGTGTTGACACACCGCTCCGGTCTGCCGCTGCTCTGTTCCATCCTTGATATGGGGAGAGAGGAGCTATTCGAGGCGAATATTGCCTTGGCCGGTGCATTCTCCCCCATTTGCTTGAAGACTTTGCGTTTTACTCTTAAGTCCTCCGTGATCGCCTCCACCACCAAATCAACATCTTTAAGCGCATGGCCGAGATGAGTTGTAAATTTGATAGCGGTCTTACATTTTTTCCACTGGTTCCAAGGGATAAAGGGACGGATCCCTTTTGCCCTGAAATCCGCATAAAGTTTCTTATAGGTGTCATCAAAGGCATTGTCTCTGGTGTCATAAACGCTAACCTGATAACCAGCGTACGCTGATAGCATGGAGATCTGCGTACCCAAGAGGCCTGTGCCAACGACGGCCACTTTCTTGATTTTTATCGTCATAAATCCCTCCTTATTCTTCTGCAAAAAGAGAGGGCGAGCTGGAAGCCCGCCATCTTCTTCAAAATAGTCCTATATCAACAGGCTGTTGAAAAACGCCCATCTACGTCGTTCCCCTCATCCTTCGTCGTTGCAGCGTACATTCAAGTACGCCTCACTCCTCAGGATTTCGGGCGCCTTGCATCTGGGCATTTTTGATCAGCCTGAAAAAAATGAGTTTCCCACAGGCTCTCAACTTCTGAACACTCACTGCCAATACGTCTCGGATTCCCCGTCTCCTTAAGGGACCCTCTCCCTTAACTTGCGGGATTATAACAGGCTTCTCAGTAAAGGAAAAGATCCTTTGAGGTAAGTAACCCCTCAGTTATGATCGGAAATCCTATCATTAGGATCGGGGTGGTCTCTCCGGAGAAAACTTGAAGCGGCACATTTTAGCGATGAGCAAAGGCGTAGATATCTTTGAAACGGCCCCTTCAGCACCGCCCCCCGATTCCCCTCTCTCTAATGATCCGCAACTTCAAGGTTTCGGAGGGGAGACCACTTCGATCCAACTGCCCCCGAGATGGAGGGGTTACCTTGACACCGCCTGAGGTTGACTCTCAGGTTCAAATCTGATACTTAGATATTAGGAAGGGCATTAAATGAAACAAAAAGTCAAGACACGAAAAGAACTTCTGAGAATTATTAACGACCTCAAGGCTGAAGGAAGACGGATTGTCTTCACCAATGGTTGTTTTGACTTGCTGCACATCGGCCATGTCCGCTATCTTGAAAAAGCCAAAACCCTCGGAGATGTCTTGGTCGTAGGGGTCAACAGCGACGCTTCTGTCCGAAAGCTGAAAGGGCCCAAAAGACCTATCCTCCCCGAAGAAGAGAGGACGGAGATTCTTTCCGGCCTCGGATGTGTAGATTATATTACTCTCTTTAATGAAGTAGACCCATTGAGACTCATCACTTTCCTCCGGCCAAATGTACTGGCCAAGGGAGGGGATTGGACAAAAGAACAAATTGTCGGAAAGGAAGTGGTAGAAAGGTCAGGAGGGGAAGTGGTCATCATTCCTTTTGCTAAAGGGGCTTCCACCTCAACCCTTATCGAAACCATCTTGAAAAAATATGAAAAAAGGACCTGAAAAAGACCTCTTATCACTTCCGGAATCCCTTCCGCTGCTTCCTGTTAGAGATATTGTCGTCTTTCCCTACATGGTTCTTCCTCTTTTTGTCAGTCGGGAAAGATCGATCAAATCTTTAGAGGAAGCCCTTTCTAAAGACCACCTGATCTTCCTGGTCGCTCAGAAAAAACTCTCCGAAGAAGACCCTTCCCCCAAGGATCTCTACCGAGTGGGGACAGTGGCCGCCGTCATGAAGATGCTCAAACTGCCTGATGGAAAGGTCAAGATCCTTGTCCAGGGACTCTCCAAGGCTTCCATCAAAGAAACCCTCCAGACGACGCCCTATCTCCTTGTCAGAGTAGAGAATATCAAAGATCCTTTCATCACGGAGATCACCCTTGAGACAGAAGCCTTGATGAGAAATGTCAGAGAACAGTTGGAGAGAATCGTCTCCTATGGCAAACTCCTGTCTCCGGATCTGATGTTTGTCCTCGAAAGTGTTGATGACCCAGGGAGGTTAGCTGACTTAGTGGCCTCCAACTTAGAGCTTACTGTTGAAAAAGCCCAGGAGATTTTAGAAATCCTTGACCCCGTCGAAAGGCTAAAGACCTTGAACGAGCTTCTTGGAAAAGAGGTCCAGGTCCTCACCATGCAAGCCAAGATTCAGTCTCAGGCCAAAGAAGAAATGACCAAAACGCAGAGGGAATACTTTCTTCGAGAACAGATGAGGGCGATTCGAAGCGAACTGGGTGAGGTGGATGAACGCACCGACGAGATCAAGACCCTCCGGCAGAAGATCAAGAAGTCGAAGATGCCCAAAGAGGTTGAGAAGGAGGCCCGACGCGAGCTGGAACGATTGGAGCAGATGCACCCCGATGCTGCCGAGGCCTCCATGGTACGGACTTATCTCGACTGGTTAATTGATATGCCCTGGTCTGTCGCGACCACGGATAACCTCGATCTTCAAAAGGCAAAAAAAGTCTTGGACGAGGATCATTACGATTTAGAAAAAGTGAAAGAACGAATTTTAGAATACCTGAGTGTCCATAAATTGAAAAAAAAGATGAAAGGACCTATTCTCTGCTTCATCGGACCTCCCGGGGTCGGAAAAACCTCTTTGGGGAGATCGATCGCCAGAGCCCTGAGAAGAAAATTTGTCAGGATCTCTCTGGGAGGAATTAGAGACGAAGCTGAGATTCGCGGCCACCGTCGGACCTACGTCGGCGCTTTGCCCGGCCGGATTATCCAATCGATTAAACAGGCGGGAAGTCATAATCCGGTTTTCATGATGGATGAGGTGGATAAGATCGGTATCGACTTCCGGGGAGACCCGGCCTCTGCTCTTTTGGAGGTTCTCGATCCAGAACAGAACAATGCCTTCAGCGACCATTATCTCAACGTCCCTTTCGACCTTTCTCGAGTGATGTTCATCACCACAGGGAATTTGACCGATCCCATCCCTTCTGCTCTCAAAGACCGGATGGAAGTGATTAACCTCCCTGGATATACAGATCTGGAGAAACTGAAGATTACCCAAACTTTCCTCTTGCCTCGACAGATGGAAGAAAATGGAATCAATCCAAAGAGACTTGAGATTTCTGACAAGGCCATCCTCCAGATGATCTCACAATATACTCAGGAGGCAGGGCTTCGCAACCTCGAGAGGGAACTGGCTTCTATTTGCAGAAAAGTGGCCCGAAAAGTTGCGGAAGGAAAGAAGGAGAAGACCAAAATCAGTACAAAGAACCTCCACCAATTCTTGGGACCTCCCCCTTACTTGCCAGATGAAGAACAGAAACGTAATGAGGTCGGTGTGGTCACAGGCCTGGCTTGGACAGAGAGCGGCGGAGAAATTCTTCATGTGGAGGCCTCTACCACTCCGGGCAAAGGCTCGCTCATCCTCACCGGTCATCTTGGAGACGTGATGAAAGAGTCAGCACAGGCCGCGCTCACCTATGCCCGATCTAAAGGAAAGTCTTATCGGATCCATCCCAATGCTCTTAACAATAAAGAGATCCATATCCATGTCCCTGCAGGCGCCATCCCAAAAGACGGACCTTCCGCTGGCATTACCATGGCGGTTGCCATCTTCTCCGCCCTCACGGGTATCGCCGTCAAGAAGGATGTTGCCATGACCGGCGAGATCACACTGAGAGGGAGAGTTCTGCCGGTCGGAGGCTTGAAGGAAAAAGCCCTTGCCGCCCTCCGAAACAAAGTCAAAGATGTGATCATTCCTTATCTGAACAAGAAGGACCTCATCGATCTTCCCCTATACGTTCGAAAGAAAATCAACTTTATCCCAGTCAAACATATGGATGAAGTTTTGAAGGTCGCCCTAACCAACAAAAGAGTTAAGCGTTCGAGCTAAGAGTTCGGAGTTGAAAGTGACTCGAAAAGTCCTTCAGGAAATCGGTGAGTTCGGGCTCATCGATCGAATCCGAAAAGGAATAACCTCCTCTGATCCTTCATTGGTCCAAGGGATCGGTGATGATGTCGCTGTCGTTGAGGTGGGGCAGAGGGGGACAAAGGTCTTGCTCGTCACGACCGATATCCTTATCGAAGACATCCATTTCGATCTGTCCTGGACCGATCCTTCCCAGCTTGGGAGGAAAGCCCTCGCTGTCAACCTCAGTGATATTGCTTCCATGGGAGGGGTTCCAAAATATTTCCTCATCTCTGTCGGCCTTCCTAAGAATCTTTCTCTTTCCTTTATCTCCTCGTTTTATCGGGGTCTAAAAAAGGAGGCAAAACGATTTCGGGTGGAGTTGATTGGAGGGGATACTTCCCTTTCTAAAAAAATCGTCATCAACATCTGCCTCTTAGGCGAAGGAAGAAGAAAAGATCTCCTTTTCAGGAGAGGGGCAAGGGTGGGTGATGACCTCTTTATCTCCGGAACGCCGGGGGATGCCGCTCTGGGACTAAAACTTCTCCAAAAAAAAGGAAAAATAAAGGGAGCCGAGGGATTGATCAAAAAACATCTCTCTCCCTGTCCAAGAGTCGAATTGGGTCAAGCGATTGCCAAACGTCATTGGGCTACCGCCATGATCGATGTCAGTGATGGTTTGTTGATCGATACCTCTCATCTCTTACAGGAAAGCAGAGTAGGCGTTCGGGTCTGGGAGGATCGAATTCCTCTTTCCAGACTCTATCAGAAATGGATCCGTTTTTTTTCAAAGGATCCTTTTCAACTGGCCCTTTCGGGAGGAGAGGACTATGAACTCCTTTTCACCGCCCCGCCTGAAATGAGGAAGAGGATTTCTTCTCTCGCCCGTTCACTCAGGATCCCGATCACCCGTATCGGAGAAATCCTTCCTATCAGAGAGGGGCTCCGCATTATGAAAAAAGACGGAAAAGATTATTCTCCGTCTCGTTTGGGGTTTGAACATTTTAGATGAAGATCGTCTATGGGTTAAAGGTGATGATGCTCGTATCGAATCCCGAAGTTTGATGCTGGATACTCGAGTTTCAAGTTTCGAAAGACGAGCCTCGATACGAGCTTCGACAACGATAAACTTTACACTCAATTTGTTACCGAATGACGATACGGCCCCTTAACCTAACATGGTGCAGGGCAGGCATCTTAACTCCGGCCCTTTGACGATTAACTTCTATCGTCACACCTTGAGAGGAGCTCGATGAAAACCTACATCAATGAGATCAAAGAAAATGATCAGTTGGATTCCCTCTTTCTGGTCAAAGAGAAATCTTCTGGGATCACCAAAACCGGAAACACCTACTTGAGATTGAAATTGGTTGACCGCACTGGAGAAATGGAAGGTAGGATTTGGACGCTTGTGGGAAACCTCGCCGAATCCTTTGAGAAGGATGACTTTGTCCGTATCATGGGGAAGGCCGTCTCCTTTCAGGAACATCTTCAATTGAACATCACCCATATTGAAAGAGTGGGCGAAGAAGAAACTCTTTTTTCAGACTTCTTCCCCGTGACAGAAAAAGATATTGACGAGATGTTCCAATCCCTTTTAGAAATCAGCCGACAGATTAGAAACCCTCACCTCAACCAACTTCTCCAGCTCTTCTGGGAAGATGAATCATTTATTAAGCTTTTTAAAATGGCCCCTGCGTCCAAATGGCTCCACCACAATTATTTGGGCGGCCTTTTAGAACACACCCTTTCTCTGGCACAACTGGCACTCATAAACGCCCGCCATTACGATGGGTTGAACTTAGACCTGTTGCTCACAGCTTCCATCCTGCACGACCTGGGTAAAGTGGATGAACTTTCTTACCACCGATCCTTCGACTATTCAGATGAAGGCAGACTCCTCGGCCATATTATCCTCGGAATAGAAAGAGTGGAGGATAAAATCCGTCAACTCCCTGATTTTCCAAATGATCTTTCAACCCTGCTCAAGCACTTTCTCCTCAGCCACCACGGTCAATATAATTGGGGTTCCCCAAAAAGGCCCATGACCTTGGAAGCGATGATGCTTCATTTCCTGGATGATATGGATGCAAAAATCAATGGGATTCAACAATTTATCAAAAGACAGGTCCCAGAGGGATCTAGGTGGAGCGCCTACCACCGTACCTTTGAGCAATATTTTTATGTGCCCAGCTTGGGGGAGCAGATGGAACTATCCGATAAGATTGAAAAAAACGAATTGGAAGAGGAGTAATTGTATCCTCAGAGATTTCTGAAAAAGCCCAGAAATCTCTAAATCTGCGTAATCCTCTCTAAAATCTGTGTAACCATGAGAGTATATACCAGTTTTCTCTCATTTCATTTTCTTGACAAACCGTCCCTCCGTTATTATCTTAAGAGCACGAAAAGAGTTGTATTTTAGAAATTTTTTTCTCTTTTCTTAACTTAAAAAAGGAGAAAGATCAGATGGGTTTTTCCCTTTCTGAAAGAATGAGGCGAATCTTGGAAAGTGTTATTGAAGATTACATTCTGACGGCAGAACCTGTGGGTTCAAGGACGATTTCTAGGAAATCGGATCTCAACCTAAGTCCTGCGACCATACGGAATATTATGTCGGACCTGGAAGAGTTAGGGCTGCTTTCTCAACCTTACACCTCGGCGGGGAGGATGCCCACAGAGAGGGGACTTCGCTTTTACGTCGATTCGATTATCAATGTCCATGAACTCAGTGATCAGGAACAACAGGAGTTACGATCCAAATACTTGAGCCCTCTCATTGAGGGGCCAGATCTTTTCAGGGAGACGTCCCGAATCCTTTCTTTATCTTCCCATTATTTAGGAATTGTCTGGACCCCCCGGATGAGTTCGGTCGTGCTTCGACATATTGAGTTTGTAAAATTGAGAAGACATTTGGTTCTGGCTGTTTCAGTGAGCACAACGGGTTTGGTTCACAACCGGATTATCGAAGTAGAGGAAGATTTTTCGCAATCCGAATTAGACCACCTCTCGGATTATTTGAATAGTTTCTTGGAGGGCCTCACCCTTTACCAGGTGAGAGAGAAACTCCTGGAACAGATGAAGGGTGCCAAGAATGCTTATGATCGGCTGCTTGAACAGGCGCTCAAATTGGGAGAAAAAGCCTTTTCCTCCCTCGATGACACCGATGTGTTTATCGAGGGAAAAACAAATATCCTGAATGAGCCTGAGTTCAGTAATGTTTCGAGAATGACCGATCTCTTTCGAACGTTTGAGGAAAAAGCCACCATGGTAAAGCTCTTGGATAAATTTTTGGATCCGAAAGGGGTTCAAATTGCGATCGGCTCTGAGAGTCAGGTTCAGGAGATGGAGACCTGCAGTGTG
>Ga0214474_1000943_pt1 | contig 13779 bp, 20 predicted proteins | sample RVTome_2_FD_187335 | JGI IMG/M metagenome (GOLD analysis project Ga0214474, IMG submission 187335) | Soil microbial communities from uranium-contaminated site in the Upper Colorado River Basin, Wyoming, United States - RVT95D214 HiSeq ...
CTGTATCCGACCCGTGCGGGCCTTGCAGTGGCTGACAGCCTTGCCCTGCTATAGACTGGCGCAGCTAAGGGATCTTTCATCCCGCTCCTGTCTCCATTGCCCGCAGATTAGTCCACAACTACCAAAGCTATCCCGGGTCCGCAAGGATGTTAACCGAATGCCAACAAGTTAACATAAGTTAACCGAGGCAAGGGTTATCGCAAGGCCACTCCCAAAAAATACGGCCAAATCAGCAACGCGAGCAACCCTTTCCAAAAAAAGGGCAGCCCGACATAGCCGATGGTAAACAGCCAGCCGATTACCCAGACCGGACCAAATACCGCGCCTGCATCCGCCCTTCGAACTCCTCGCTCCTTTTTCTTAGCCATAGTGGATCCTCCATTTTACAGTCCGTCCGGCCTTAAATTATCCTGCCTAATAGCCCCCCTGGCCCAACCCCGATCAAAGGGTTCACGCCGGGTAAGGCCTGTGACGACCAGCCGCCAGCGGCTATCAGGAGCCGCGCTCACTCCTCTCGGGGTTTTTATTCTGCCGTGAAACCAAGCGGGCGGAGCTTGGTAAAGTAGAATATCAGCATCGCGGAGACGGCTGTGTAGAGCACCACGACCCCGATGATCTTTGACGTGTTTTTGTACCACTGCTTCTTTTGCTGGTCGGCGAATATCACCTCGAAGGCCCTCATGAATATGTAGGCAGCTACCGTAAAAAATACATAGTTCATCGCTATCCTCCTCCTTTTACCCAGGGTTAAATGATACTACCTCTATGCCGGCCCTTTGCCATCGATTGCCAGATTGATCAATCGATGGCGACCATCACGTTCGAGGCCTTGATCACGGCATATACCTCTTTCCCCTTGCCGAGACCAAGGTTCTCCGCCGACTCCTTGGTGATGATAGAAATAAGCTGGTCTCCGCCGGCGAGCTCTATGACGATTTCGGCATTGATTGCCCCCAGAGTTACCTTCACCACCTTGCCCTTTAAGACGTTTCTTGCACTGATCTTCATCTATCATCTCCTCCTTTTTGTTGCCTCTTTACCAAGCAGCCACGGAAAACGAAAACAAGGTAAGCCTTTGATCCCACCGTTACGCCTTTTTGGCAGCGACCACTGCCAGGGTTGCCGTTGCCTTGGAGACGAGCTGCTCCTCGCCCGCTTGCTCGCAGAAGACCTCCGACTCGACGACGGTGAAGCGGCTGCCCGGTTTGAGCACCTTGGCACGGCAGATGAGGCGTTCTCCTTTGGCCGCGCGGAGCAGGTTGATCTTGAATTCGATAGTCAAGACGATCTGGCCCTTCTTTATGAGCGTCGCCGCTGCGCCGCCGGCCGTGTGGTCGGCCATGGCTGCATGGACGCCGGCGTGCACGTAGCCGTCCTGCTGAAGATGACGCTGCTGCAGGGGAAGCATTGTCGTGCACTCCCCTTGACCAAGGGACTCGAGTTCGAGACCGAGGTCGGCGATGAACGGCACGCGGGTGAAGATGCGCTTTACTTCCTCATTGATCGATGCAGTCACCGGGCCTCCCTTTGAGCGCTGCGTAAATCGAAATTTTGTGGAATTCCCCCTGCACCAATCCCCTCCGAAAAAGTTAAATTGCCATCTTATAAACTTCTTTCCGGTGGCCGATTCTCAGCACGAGGCAATCATCCCCTACAACGGCATAGATTACCCGGTAGTCGCCGATGCGATATTTGCGAAGACCGGCAAATTGGCCTTTGGGCACTGGATAGGCATCCGCGTTCTTGGAAAGCTCTTGCTCAATCTGATTTAAAATGCGATCAGCTTCCGCCTTGGGCACTTTTTTCAAATCGCGCTGGACCGATTTCTTGTAAACGATGTTATAGGCCAAGCGCCTTCCTCAACTCTTTGCTCGAGATAATCGGATCTCCCCGTCATGGAGCCGATCCAGGGCCACCTGGAGATCTGCGTACTCTTCTATATAAGACTCGATGGCCTTTTGGATGATGTAAGAGCGAGGCCTTTCCGTTTCTTCGGCTACGGCGTCAAGCTGATCCGCAAGGTCCTTAGGGAGCCTGACCGATATCGCTGTACTCATGAGACACCTCCTGATACTATTGTAATACAATGTATGCAAAGGCATACAAAAAGTCAAGAGGCCTGCATCATAAAAAGTTGCGAGAGGGAAATCGGGTCAAGCTAGCCCCCTGCGCCAACCCCGATTATGAACGAAAACAATTCAGGTCTTTGATGCCCTTCCCTTCACAGCCTGGTTTTTGCTTTTATAAATCATGGGCGGTTCTTTAAGAAAGATCTTGGTGTCCGGCGGCACGGATTCCGTGAGCCAGACATTGCCGCCGATGATGGACCTGGCACCGATCACGGTCTCGCCCCCCAGGATCGTGGCGCCGGAGTAGATGATAACATCATCTTCAATGGTGGGGTGCCGTTTACGGCTGCGCAGTTCATCAACCGCGTCGCTCGGCACCGACAAGGCGCCCAGGGTCACGCCTTGATAGATCCTCACCCGGTTGCCGATCTCGCTCGTCTCCCCGACGACCACGCCCGTGCCATGATCGATGAAAAAGCTTTCACCTATATGGGCGCCGGGGTGGATGTCGATGCCGGTTAAGCTGTGGGCATATTCGGTCATGATGCGCGGGATCAGGGGGATGCGCTGTTCGTGAAGCAGGTGGGCAATGCGATAGACCGTGATGGCATAGAGTCCGGGATAACTAAAGATGATCTCATCATAGCCCTTGGCAGCCGGGTCGTCTTGATACGCGGCGCGCACGTCCTTGGCCAGCGTCGCGCGCAGCGGCGGTATGGCCCGGATAAGGATGATGGCCACCTCCTGTCCCCGCTCCTCGCAATGCGTGCACGGCAGATCATACCGCAGGCATTCGTGGCGAATGGCCAGGGTGATCTGCTCTGCCAGGATCTCGAACAGGGCCGTCATCTCCTGACCGAAATAATACGGCAGGTTCACCGCGTCCACCCGGCTGTCGATAAAATAGCCGGGGTAGAGGATCCGCCTCAGCCTGGCGAGGATATCGATAATCAGGTCCCGGGAAGAAATAGGCTCCGGCCCGATATGATCAAAGCACTCCTCACGGTTGCAGGAGCGCACCAGCTCCTCCACAATCTGCGGGATCTCCTTGCGAAATTCATAGGTATGGGCAGCCTCGGTTTTGCAAAGATCCTCATCTATCCTTTTTTTTAAGGCCATAGAGCCTCCTTATATCGGCCGGCGCGTGGGTTCGTTAGCTTCGTAAGCCCGTGACCAGAGAGCACGCATCTCCAAACCAACGAGAGGCGCGATCAAGATGATTGCCGTACGATTTTATATGCCACCTGTTGAAATTTTTTGAGTTCGGGTTAGAGGCGTCGTAGATACCACCGGCGTTGAATGCAGCGGATACGAGAATAGGGTTTTCACCAGTTTTTGACCAGCGTTGGAAGATCTCTGCCGCGCCGATATGAATATTGACATCCGGGGAATACCCGGGATGTTCCTCCGGCGCAACGTCAGGCTGTGTGCGAATAGCAGGAAACACCTCAAGCGGAGTATAGGGAAGCGATTGTGTACGAATAATCCAGCGGGCCGTTGTTGCCAAGGTCTGCATGGGGCCAAGGCTGTAATCCCCCTTAAAGGAAGGAGGATCGTCATCAACCTTAACGTGAGGCTCCCAGCGAAACGTCGGTGGACCGGTAAATCCGACCTTTCTATACGAGGCAGCCTCGGTTGCAATTGTCATGATCAACAACTCGGGGGGAATGCCGTACTCTATTGACCGAGCGATGAGTATTGCTTCAAAATGATCGATGATCGACTGGCAGGTTGTGGGAGTGCCCGGGGTCCTCTGGGGCCCGGATTCGGATCCGTTCCCCTCGCGTATGTAGATGCCGCTGTTGTCATAGCGCCATTCGATTCCTCCGAACCTGTTTGTCCAGCTTCCGTCTCCGACTTTCGGCGTGCCATTCCACGAAGCCATACTATATACTCCTGAAAAAGACCGGACAAGAAGTCAACCTCAGATTGCTCTGCCAATAGGCAGCTTTGCTGCAGCACAAGAGATTATTCGTTGAAAGTATGGAGCAAATGGACTGTCGTGTCAAGAAAGACCTTTATGCTGAAAGCGGAATGCAAAAGCCTACTGCTCCGCCCCCCATCAAAGACTTAATCGGTTAGCTCAGCTTGATACTGATAATGCCGATAACAATAATGCAAATCGCCAGTGCCTTTGTGATGGCAAATCGCTCTTTCAGAAAGATGATGCCGGCGAGAGCGCCAAAGACAACGGCGAATTCTCGAACGGCAACGATGTAGTTGACTGGTCCCCTGGTAAAGGCGAAGAGGATCATCAGATAAGTCCCGACTGATCCAATACCAATTATTAGGGCATATCCAATATTCTCCCTTGCCTCCCTACCGAGCGCGCCGCGGTAACGCCTTAGAAGCATGGGCGTCAGGGCAATCCCTGCGATCAGGAACATTGAGCATATATAGACAACGGGATTGACGTAACTGACGCCAACCTTATCAACTAAGGAATAAGCAACGATCGAAGCCCCGATGCACAACGCCAATCGTACCGCCTTTGTGTCATCCGCCCTTTTGCGGGTACCCGTGCTCAAGGAAATAATGCCCAAACAAACCAGGCCAATGCCGATAGACCCAAGAACAGCAAGCTGCTCCTTCAGGAGTAAACCGGCTAAGATCGCGGTTAGGGCAATTCCAGAACCCCGTGCGATAGGATAGACGAGAGAGATTTCACCGGCCTCATATCCGGCCGCCAGTAACCGGAAATATACACTATGAATCAAGCCTGTGGCGATGATGCAGAAGATCCCCGTGAGCTGCACCGTTGCGTGAATGCCGCGGTAGATAATGATGCCTATCGCACCGGGAAGAATAACCGCACATCCCAACCACAAGCCCAGCCATACAGCCATCAGATTCCCGGCTGCCTTGCGCGCTGCAAAGTTCCACGCCGCATGGAAGAAGGCGGAGACGAGTACCAGCGAGAATACGTATACCGTCATTGTAGTATATCAGGGGATCCGGAGCCCATCAGTGCAGGGGGTTTACTAAACCTCAAGTCCGAGCTTCTTGAGGTTATGCTGAAAAGACCGTTGAGTAAGGAATATCCCCAGGGCAGGCGATACACGGTTGATCCACCAGAAGGCCCGCCACCATCGCGGAAAGATGATAATCGCCTTGTTTTTTGCAACTGCATTGAGCACCTTGCGCGCAAATATATGCGGGGGCATGGGCCGGAGTCGTTCGAAAAGGCGCCGCATCTCTTCAGGAGGTATGTCCATAAGCATCTTGCCGTATCGCCCGCCTCCCTCTAGGATAGGCGTCCGAATAACGCCGGGGCAGATGACGCTCACGCGCACCCCCATCAACGCAGCCTCTCCCCGCAGTGATATGGAAAGGCCCACTACCCCATGCTTGGTCATGGTGTAGACGGTATTCCCCGGACCGGGAATCAGTCCCGCCATGGAGGCGGTATTGACGATATGCCCGAATCCCTGGTCCAGCATGATCTGGTAAGCTGCCTGGATCCCATTGATCACGCCGCGGATATTGACGTCGATGACCTTGTTCCAGTCTTCGATGCCGTACAGGTCGACACCGCCGCCGATGACGATCCCCGCATTATTAAAGATATAGTCCAGCCGGCCGGTTCGCTTAACCGTCGCTCGGACCAGCTGCTCCAGAGCGGGAAAATCGGTCACATCCACCTTCACCGCCTTTGCCCTGCCGCCGGAGGCGAGGATCTTAGAGGCCGCCTTTTCCGCTAATGCGATCTGAAGGTCTGCCACGATCACCTCGCAGCCGCGTTTGGCCAATTCTTCGGCAAGCGCTCGGCCAATGCCGGATGCAGCGCCCGTAACAATCGCAACTGCGCCATCAAAGATACGGATTTTTTTATTCGATTCCATGGTGAATCCTCTCAATGCCCTGTAGTATATCGAAGTCATTGGGATCCTTGAGGCCGAATCTTATGAGAAAAAGCTTGCCCGATGGTTGCAAGATAATCGGCTGCAACTCCTCCGGGGTATCTCTCCTGTCCACTTTAATGTAGAAGATCACCTGACCTATATGAAAATGGTAAAACTTTATTTTTTTTATTCTTTTCTGGGCCGGAGGGAACATTATCGGCCCCTTTTTTAGTTCATCATAATAGGCAAGAAAAACCGCAAAATCATTTGCGACCGGCGCCTGCCCGGCATCAACTGCGTCTTTGAGAAGCTCAAGGTATGGTTCGACCTTGACATGCTTAAAGAAAAAAACATCGCTCAGCCCCGCCCTTAATAAAACGGACATGAAAAACAGTTTTAGTTTATTATAATCATAGGTTTCATAATAAGCGCCCAGCACTTGTCCTTGCTGATCTGTCAATGCCTTTCGGTGACTACTTTGTTCGTTCAATATTTGGAATGCGTAAGCATCGTAGAGCATAAATTTATCTTCACAATCCTTGCAGAATAGCTCGTCATCGTATATTCCGAAAGATTTAATTTCGCAAAATGATCGTGGAATAATGTGCGATTTAACGAGGGTCTTTAATTGGCCGCAGTATTTGCATACTTGCATTTTCTGACGACACCTAACCTTAGATTATTCTGCATATACGGAATGAACGTTGGCCTCTTTAGTCCCGCGGTCACTGGCAAAGGGTCTGAAAAGACCCCTTTTTAACGAGGTTTGCGCAATACCAGCCTAATGGCGAGATAGGGAAAAAAGAAGAACAGGATGGCGCACATCTTGACGAATGCCATGGCGTAATAGTTCAGCAAATCATTGTCATGTCTGCTCAATGCGGACCATCTTGAATTTATCCTATAGCTCAATTCTCCTCCCCCCAGCACATAGAAAAGAAACCAGAAAAGCAACAGCGCGAGAGACAGAAAGAAACAGCGGATAAGAATACCGGCCACCCTCTCCAGCAGATGATCCCCTTCTCTCTTATTCATACCTGCCTCCTCTCCGGCAAGGTCGGCGTTTCTTGCCCTTGAGAGACTCAAGTGCCCGGGCGTTTCTGGTGGAGGTGGTAAGGAGGGCCCAGAGCCCCATAGCTAATATGGCAACCACCGCCAGCGAGATAAGCGCCATCTGTAATCTTTGTGTCGACAAGAGCACTATTTCAAGGGAAGCTTGCGATGCAGAAACACCCCTGATCCAGATGATGAAGACCTCTCCAACGGTGAGCCCCGCCATGGCGGCAAAGCGGTAGCAAAGCCGCATATCATGTACCGCCCCTACTAAGAAGACCATGATTGCCAAAGCAATGCCTATGGTACACGCCAAACGGAATTGTTTGGAGCTTGTCTGCGTAAGGACTTTGATATCTCGCTTCGTTACACCCATGACAGACGACCGAGAGGGGAACGGTAGTTCTAAAACAACTTCAGAAGATTAAGCCCATGAGGGGCTTCTCACATCGTGCGAGCATGGAAAGGAATACCCTGAGGTGCGCGTTGAATCGTAAGCTGAACTATAGCAGAGGGATATCAGCAGGGTCAAGATATTTATAGATCGGCAGCGTCATACTATATTGTGAGTCCCCTGGAGTGCGCTATGAGCACTATGGGATTCGATATGCTATCTTGAAAGCCAACCTTGAGAGCGGTTGAGGGCGCTATGATTCGACCCCGGAGAAAAATCCTCCCCGTACAGCAGGTTATGATATATTTATCGTTTCGGATCCATTTTATTGAGGGCAAATCCCCATTGTCGATCTCCGTGTTCAGCGTGGCAAATACCCTCAATAAAATCGGCTCTGCCGCAAAGTCAAGGGCAAGAAAAGGAGTAAGATAGATGGCCGTTGTTTGATACTTTTGCACGGAGAAGAATATTACGCTTGACAATTATTGATAATATATGCTAAAGAGGTCGCATAATTAAGGAATGGATGGGTGAAGTTGTTTTGTATTGGAAAACCAAAAAAAGGAGGGCATCATGAAGCTGAGTGTTAGAGGTTTGATGTTGGCCACGGGTTTTGGTTGGGCATTGGCGATTGCGGTCGTTGGTGTGTTAAACATTTTGTTCCCGGGATACGCAGCTGATTACTTGAAGATCGTGTCTGCGTTATATCCCTGGTACAAGGCCGCGGGGACTACCGCTGACTTGCTTATAGGGGTAGCTGCTGCTTTCGTCGATGGCCTCATTTGCGGGTTGATTTTCGCTCTGCTCTACAACCTTTTTGCCGGCAAAGGCAAAAAAGCCGCTCCCAGGAGAGCTGCTGCGAGAAGGGCTGCGCCCAGAAAGAGACCTGCTGCTAAGAAGAGACCCGCCGCTAAGAAGAGACCGGCCGCCAAGAAGAGACCTGCCGCTAAGAAAAAGAAAGCTGCTGCCAAAAAACGCAGGAGATAGGAAAGCCAAGTAGGATTTACCACCAGCAGTTCTGCTCTGAAAAAAGGGAGATCCTCCTCTGTGAGGGTCTCCCTTTTTTCATCCCGAACACTAATACTGCTCATTAAAAGATATTAGTCGTTCACGGGCGAAGCCCCTTTGCCTTCACCTTCGTCGCTTTCGGCAGGCTCCTGGATCTTGCGATAAATAATAAGTTTATCGCCCGGACGAATGGATAGTTTGGGGTTGAGATGATTCGACGTGATGATGGACGACAGGGGGACGCCGAATCGATCGGCAATAGAGGAAAGGGTATCAGCCTCTTGCACCACATAGATTTGCTCCGTTTGGTCCGCCGATTGCTGATGGAGAAGAGGTTGGTATCGGGCCCCAAAGCCCTGTGAGGCACCCTTCGGGATCAAAATGGTGTGCTTTCCCGCGGGCAGAGAATATCCCCTAATTTCTGGGTTCAAATCCTTGATTTCTTTAAAGTGGGTCTTCGCTGCCTGGGCGATAATGCGGAGGTGCGTGTCTTGCGAACAGTTAACCTGAATCCGATCGAATTCCAACGGGGGGTAGTAATCTTCGTCCGAGAGATGGAATCCATATCGTTTAGGGTCTGAGAAAATCAGCTTGATGGAAAGAATTCTGAAGACGTACCGCTGGGTTTCAATGGGGAGGTAAAGGCGGTAATAGTCCTTGATCCCCTGTTCTTGTATTTCATCAGCAAGCCCATCCCCGCCCATATTATAGGCGGCGGCAACCAGTGTCCATGATCCAAACTGCTTATAGAGGTCCTTGAAATATCTGATGGCCGCTTGGGTAGAGGCGAATATATTTCTTCTCTCATCAATGCGATTGTTGATAACGAGGCCGTACTGGCGGCCGGTGTCTTGCATGAATTGCCAGAAACCCATCGCGCCCTTTGGTGAACCAGCGTGTGGTCGAAGGGCGCTCTCAGCAAGGGCGATATACTTAAAATCGCCCGGTATTTCGTTCTTTTGTAACATCTTTTCGATGTAGGGCAGGTAGCGACGAGAACGCTTTAACCAGAGGATTACCTGCGGTCGGTCCCAGAGGGTAAGGAGGAGCTCCTTGTCTAGTCGCTCCCGGACCTCCTGAATGTCGAGGGGGACCGGTTCATCGCAAAGTTCCAAGGGTCTGTCTATTTTGAGAGAGGAAATAAGGAAAGGATCAGGGGGAGATTTGGGTAGCGCACTAAAGACATTCGGCCACGAAAAAAGTCCTATGCCGAGCAAAACTACAAGTGCCCATTTCATAAAACTAGTTTCCTTTAAACAAAGGTTTTTCTGCACCGCTCGTTTGCCGCTCATATTTTGCTGCTGTTTTACTGCCGTAATAGGCGATGCCGCGGTATGTAAGGGCGACATCTTATCGATTATAGAACTTGAAGGAGGCAATGCCTATAGGAGCATGGTAGGAAAGCCCATAAACATTTCACGGATACCTCCGTGCGTTGTCCAGAACTTCTCTGATATAGGGGAAAAGATAGACCTCCTCCGTGTCAAAAACAGAAAGCCCATGGGCCAAAATTTTTATCTGCTCCTCCACCGATTTAGATCGATCGATAAAGACCTTAAAGGTCCCGTTGATTTTGCAGAGGCCTCCCCGCACGGAAAACTCCTCTCCTCCCAGTTTTTGATAGATAATTTCAACGCCGAGCCTCTCAGCAAGATCTTCAAGGTGTTCCAAAACCTGTCTTGACTGCATATCGATGAGCCTCACGTGGGAGTTTGAAGGAGTATTTTTTAGATAGTTCAATAGCCCTCTGAGGGAAAGGAATCATGCAAGCATTGTGGCTACCTTTTTTGCAAAGTGTCTTGCATCTTCCAAGTCCGACTTATCAGGGTGATTAACAGCGCTTTTTGCCGTCTCAGCCCAGGCTTGATGTTCCGGTTTTTTGATAAGGGCCTCAATAATCTTTGGATCTACCTTCCCCCGGCACCCAAAGGTGCCAAGCACCTTTAATTTTGAAGCGAGGCTTACGGCATGTTCGATGGCCGTCGTGGCCAGCGTCCCGCCGCGGAGCGACCCGTGAGTGGTAAACAGGGCGATCTTCTTGCCCGCGGGGATACTCTTGATAAAATTTTCAACAGATTGAGGGACGCTATGTGAATGCACCGGAAACCCGCAGAAAACAACATCGTATCCATCCGGATCTTTCACCTCTTTAATAGGTAAGATCTCCCTCGTCGCCCCTATGGCTTCGTATATTGCCTGCGCTACCTTCTTTGTGTTGCCGGTCTGGGTGAAATAGGTAATCAGTATCTTCATCGCGTTCCCCCTGAATCAGATAAGTTGAAAAACTCTACCATAATTTTGAAATTTGTTCAATCTGTGAATCCAGGGATTGAGATCAGAGTATACCTCAGTTTATATGTAAATGGATTTGACTAAGCTTAACATGCTTTGATTGCAGCTAAGCCTACGTCATGCTTGAGAACTGATGCCATTGATTATCAACGCCGACCTGAGTAGCAAGATCAAGACAAGAACGTGCGCGAAAGTAACACGTGTGTCGATCCATGCTAAAACAAGCGGGCATTCACTGCCGCCGTATAAGGCAGGCGTCGGCGTCCTTCGAGCACGCGTGAACAATAGGTGTTCCCCAGTTGGGGAACAAACATGTTGTCCATCAACTCGCGATGAAGGGCTCAAACCAATACCAGAAGGGTACTGGCTAATCAGTCACGGTGCGAATGATGATTAAGAGGGTATGCGCAAACAATCAAATTTACCTGATACATGACAAACAGAGCGACAATGTGCCACAGGCAGAATTCTTTGAGGCTTCTTAATGCGTCTTGTTTTTGACAATGCGCTTGCAGATGGGGCTAAAAACAGACGTGCAAGTATCCATGGGCGGGGTTCTTTGTGCCTCCCCATACAAGAAGTTGTTTCCGTGCAAGACAATATTTGTCGATAATAATGGTATCTTTTGCCCTAAAATTAGGGCATAGAGGGCCTTGGCCTTCCCCTTGCTCGATATAGTTACTCCACAGGCCACCCTTAAGCCTACTTCCCGATACAGAATCGAGAGAAGATCATCTCCAAGACCTCCTCAGGGGTCGTCTCTCCCACAATCTCCCCGAGTAGATTGAGGACCTGCCTGATCTCGATGGCGGTGAGGTCCCACGGTATCTCCCGCCCCCGTCCTTTCAAGACATCTTCAAGCAAGCCTTTCGCCTTCTCCAGCACCCTTTTGTGCCGTAGATTGACAGGAATCAGATCTCCCTCACCTCTCTTTGCCCTTCCCTGCACCATGGCCCCTACCATCCCTCTTTTCAACTCCTCGATCCCGTCTCCTCGAAGAGCGGATAAGGGATAGATATCCTTTATCCCCGATGCCTTCTTTACCTCCTTTGCCTCAATGCAGGAAGGGAGGTCTATCTTGTTGAGAACGAGGATGGTCCGCTTCCCCTTCACCTCCTGGAAGATACGCCTATCCTCGTCATCCAGGGGACGGCTTCTGTCCACCACGAGGATGATGAGATGGGCCTCGGACAACTTCCCCCTGGCGAGCCTGACCCCCTCCTGCTCCACCTCATTCCGCGGCTCACGCAATCCCGCCATATCCATAAGCCTGATAAGGACCCCCGATAGGTTAATGACTTCTTCAATGACATCGGTGGTGGTACCGGGCACGGCCGTGACGATGGCTCGCTCCCTCTCCAGCAATCGGTTCAAGAGGGACGATTTGCCAACGTTAGTCTTTCCCACTATGGCCACCTTCACCCCAACCCGGTAGATCTCTCCGTCCTCATAGGCTCCGATCAACCCCCCTACTTGAGCAAGGGCGTGATGAAGCACCTCCAAAACCCCTTCCGTAGAGGGTGGATCCGTATCCTCTTCGGGGAAATCTATATACGCCTCGATGGTGACGAGGGCCTCCAAGAGTTCCTCATGCAGTACCGCGACCTCCTTGGTAAGCCTCCCCCGAAGCTGTTCCTCGGCCAGCCGCAGTCCCTCCTCGGTCTTGGCCTGGATAATATCCAAGACCGCCTCGGCCTGGGCGAGGTCTATCCTGCCGGAGAGAAAGGCCCGTTTGGTGAACTCGCCGGGCTGGGCCTCCCTAGCCCCCCCTCGCAAAACAACCTCTAGGACCCTCTGGAGGACCCCAAACCCCCCATGGCAATTGATCTCAACCACATCTTCCCTGGTATAGGTCTTGGGAGCAGCCATAAAGGTGAGGAGGACTTCATCGATGGTCCTCTCCTCTTCGGGATCGACGATCTCCCCGTAGCGGATGTGATGAGATGTGAGGATTGGCGGCCCGCTCCTCGGCCGGAAGATCCATTCCGCGATCCGCTTGGCCTTCGGACCGCTCATCCGCACCATGCCGATTCCACTTTCTCCATAAGGAGTAGCTATGGCGGCGATGGTGTCATGCTCATTTCCCTGTAACACCATGTTCACAAAAACTCTCTCAGGGGATATAGGTGGCTTGAAGGTTTAAACGCTCTTTCAGTCCGGCGCGAGTGGGCAAGGAGCCTTTTGGGCATTTCCATATAACAGAACGTGCGTGGCAAAACCCCTGTTTGAATCAGTGTTTCACGTGGAACATTCCTTTACAATCCCCTTTTGCGGGGGATTATCTTGATACTCTTCATACTCCCCTCCCCCTCACTCCTGGTCTCTACCTCACGATCATGTTTCAGGGCGAGGTGTACGATTCTCCTGTCACTTGCGCTCATGGGCTCGAGGCTGACGGCCCTCCCCGTGCTCTTGGCCTTTTCCCCCATGTGTCGTGACAGTCTTTCAAGGTTTTCCCTCCTCCTCTCACGATACCTCTCGGTATCTATCACTATCACCCTCTTCTCTCCCAACCACTTTCCGACCATCCTTCCCACGATATACTGGATGGCGTCCAAGGTCTGCCCATGTCGGCCAATCAACAAACCACTCCCATCGCCCTTGATGTTCAGATATATTGTTTCCGCGTCCGCCCGTCCCTCCACCTGGGAGGGGACGGTAATCCCTGCGATGATCCTCTCCAAGACCGTTTTTGCATACGTGAGGGCGTCATTGCCAGCCTCCTGAGCCCCCTGTCCTTTCTCCTGTTCTGGCTGCACCTCTTTTAACCTCGCCCTCACCCTTACCCGTTTGTTCCCCATCAAACCGAAGAGCGCGCGCGGTTTTTCCTCGATGACCTCAAACTCCAGCTCTTCTCTCTCCTTCCCGAGTTCTGTACATATCTTTTCAATGGCTTCTTCGACGCTCTTGGCCTCTTTCTCTATTGGCATCTTCCGGCCTCCTTACTTCTTCTTGTTGATGTAAAATTGGTGTCCGATAGCCAGGACATTGGTGATCAGCCAATAGAGGACCAGCCCAGAGGGGAAGCTCAGAAAGATAAAGGTAAAGAAGATAGGCATGAAAGACATCATCTTCATCTGGGTAGGGTCTGCGGACACGGTGGTCATCTTTTGCTGAAAAA
>Ga0214474_1000944_pt1 | contig 13773 bp, 11 predicted proteins | sample RVTome_2_FD_187335 | JGI IMG/M metagenome (GOLD analysis project Ga0214474, IMG submission 187335) | Soil microbial communities from uranium-contaminated site in the Upper Colorado River Basin, Wyoming, United States - RVT95D214 HiSeq ...
GGGAGAGCACCACTATGGGAGCATCGTTTCCACCGACTTCTTTCCAGTTGGTTATCTGGTTGGTGTAGATTGCCGAGAGTTGGGCTATCGTCAGCTCAGACACGGGGTTGGACGGATGCACGACCACAGAGAGGCCATCACTAGCGATCTGGATTTCGTAGGGATGTACGTCGTTGGCTTCTGCCTGGTCAATTTCACTTTGCTTTATCGTTCTGGAAGACTGACAGATATCAGTGGTGCCATCAATGAGTGCAGCGATACCTGCTCCCGAGCCAGGACCACTGACAGATATGCTTACATTTGAGTGCGCAGCCATGAACTCCTCAGCCCACACTGAACTCAACGGAGTTACCGTGTTTGAGCCGATGATTTTGAAGGAGGCTGAAGGGCCACCACCGCCAGCAAAGACCAAGGCGAGGACAACAGCTAGAACCAGTGCCGCTACGAGGGGTATGAGCCATCTTTTGATAGACTTTTTCAAATTGCGTTCCTCCTATACATTTCATTTCGATGGTTTCGAAGCGCTTCTATCCATCTATTGATAGGATAAAAGGCGGAGTTTAAGAGCGGTTTAAGGTCTTGTTAAAGATTTGTTAAATCTTTACGGATTGTTTGCGCCGGGGTTTGCCGGGATAGGAAGGCTGAAGCTGAAGGTGGAACCCTGGCCCTCTTCGCTTTGGGCCCAAATACTGCCGCCATGAGCCTGGACGATGTGCTTGGCAATAGCCAGGCCGAGCCCGCTACCACCGCGAGTGCGGGCTCTGTCAGCTTTGTAGAAACGCTCGAATACGTGTGGCAGTTCTTCTTCGGGAATTCCGACTCCGGTATCGGAAACGCTGACAATAACGAACTCCCCGCTAGCCTTGGTCGACATTGTCACACTTCCGCCGGGGTGGTTAAACTTGATAGCGTTATGGACCAGATTGACAAGGGCTTGCCGAATTCTGTCTTTGTCACCTCTGCCGGCGGGGAGGTCAGTCGCAAGGTCGGTAGTTATGGTTACCTGATGTCTTTGCGCCAGTGGATTCAACTGGGCAGCGACCTCTTCTACCAGTAACTTGAGATTCAGTGGCGTCATCCTGAGTTCAGCGCGGCCGGTTTCGATACGCGATAGCTCGGTAATCTCGGACACCGTCTGGGTCATACGGTCAGCCTCACCTTCTATCCGTGATAGAAAATCCGCTGCCGCTTGCTTGTCTTCAATTGCGCCTTCTTTCAAGGTTTCCAGCATAGCCTTGATGCCTGCCAGAGGTGTTCTCAATTCGTGGGAGATATTGCCTATCAGCTCTCTCCGCATGGTTTGCAGGCCTCTCAGCTCGGTCAGGTCTTGAAACAGCAACAGTGCTCCGGTCAGGCTGTCATCCACAAGCGGGACAGCTATTACCCTGATGAATCGCTTTGAAATGACTGACTCGAATTGACCCGTCTGCGTCTGACTGGTTTTCAAACAAAGTTTCAGAATCTCATCAGCTTCATGGTCATGTACTACCTCTATCAAAGGCTTGTCTATTGCGTCCTTCTCTCGGACATTGAAGAGTCTTTCGGTAGCCCTATTGCCCAAGACTACTTTGCCTTCCACATCCACCATCATCACGGCGTCCGCCATGTTGGAGAGAATGGTCTGAAGCTTAGTCTTCTCTGTCGATATATCTCCCACTAACTTGCTTAAGTTCAATGACATCTCATTAAACGCTTGAGCAAGCTGCGCTGTTTCATCTCTGCTACTTATCGGGATTTTCTGCCCTAGTTCCCCGCCGGCGATTTTTCGCGAAGCCTTGGTCATCTCTCTTATCGGACGGGTTGTTGCCCGAGCTATAAGAGCAGCAGCCATTATAGCCACCACAGTTGTCCCCGCCATTGCCAGACCGATAATCAGAATCACATGGTTGACCGAAGTCTGCACAGCCACCAGAGGAAGCGCTACCCTGGCAACCCCCGCAACATCGCTCTGGTTTATGATGGGCACGGCAAGATACATCATGCGTACACCCAGTGTAGTGCTATAACGAATGCTTTCACCTATGCCAGACTGCAGTGCATCCCTCACTTCCGGCCGTGTGGCATGGTTTTCCATAGTCGAGGGGTCTTCCTGGGAATCACCTAACACTGTGCCATCCACCGCGATAATGGTGACGCGGGCATCAATTCCTTCCCCTATCTTCTTAGCCAGTGCGTCGAGGTCATCACCATGGCCAAGAAAGGCTGGCTGGCTGGCCTCGGCGATAATTCTTGCTTCCTTCTCCAGATGTGAGCGCAGACTATCAAGCTGAAGGTCTCTGGCAAAATTGGTCAGATAAAGGCCCAGGACACCCATGCTGATAACAATAAGCAGGATGAACGGCACGGCAATTCGCCACTGAATGCTGCGGAACAACTCTATCCTTCCAGTTTGTAACCTGTCCCCCTGACAGTTATCAGGTGCTCAGGATTATTGGGATCGGCCTCTATTTTTCGCCTCAGCCACCTTATATGCACATCAACGGTGCGAGTATCACCGGCAAAATCATAGCCCCACACCTTCTCCAGAAGATGGTCACGGCTGAATACCAAGCTTTTGTTTCTAGCTAGAAAAGCCAGCAAATCGAACTCTTTCGGCGTTAGCTCAAGCCATGCGCCACCTTTCGAGGCGCGATGCCGGCCTATGTCAACTTCAATATCGCCGACCTTCAGCACAGCCTCTCCAGCCCCCGGTTGCCCTTCTGCCATCTTAGCTCGGCGAAGCATGGCTCTTGCACGAGCAAGCAGTTCCCTCAGGCTAAACGGCTTGGTCATATAGTCATCGGCGCCGATTTCCAGGCCAACTATTTTGTCAGTCTCATCAGTCTTGGCAGTGAGAATTAGTATCGGGACAGTCATATCCTTACGCAAAATTCGACAGACTTCAAAGCCGCTCAGCTTGGGCAACATCAAATCGAGGATGATCAGGTCAGGTTTCTCTCGGCGGGCGGCGTCCAGAGCCTCGACGCCGTCACCGGCAGTGACGACGTCATAACCATCTTTACGAAGGTTATATTTGAGCGTATCCGACAGGTTACGGTCATCCTCGACAACCAGAACCTTGTTGTTCCCAGTCATAAACTCTAGTATAGAATGAATAGAACGGTCTGACAAATACTCTATCGCAGGAATGAGACTTTTTTCTCAAACAGAAGTTCGGGAATTATCTCAGCAAGGTCCACTTTCTACTTGCCAAATTTGACAAATCGGACTCCATCTAAATACTGCTATTGACAAACTACAGGGCAGGATTTATATTGTAAATAATTGAATACGGGCAAAGGCTGAGAACAGGACTAGTACAGCCTGAGGCGGAGTTCAGAGAGTCGGGGAAGGTGTGAGCCGACACTTGCGCGAGGCTGGAATGGACCTGGGAGCCGCAAACCGAAAGGTTAACATCGAGTAGGCTTTGCCGCAGGGGCAGCGTTATCACAGTCCAGGGTATCGCCAAATTGGGCTGTACCTGAAAAAAGATGGCCGAAAAGGCCGAAAAAGGGTGGCACCGCGAAGGTTAAACCTCTCGCCCCTTGGCGAGAGGTTTTTTTATTGTGAGGTAATATGTATTATCCAACACTGGAAGAGGTTCGCCGACTGAAAAAGTACGGCAATTTGGTACCAGTTTGCCGTGACATTCAGGCTGACCTGGAGACACCTGTATCCGCTTACCTCAAGATAGCCCGCGGCAATTACTCTTTCCTTCTAGAGAGTGTTGAGGGTGGTGAGCGACTGGCCCGTTATAGCTTCATTGGCACCGAGCCTCTTCTTATCTTGAGGACAGGAGAGGAGAACCCCGTTGACCCGCTGAACTTGGTGGAAAAGGAGTTAGCTCGACTTCATCCCGTGTCCATTGCCGGCCTTCCCAGATTTCACGGCGGCATGGTCGGCTACTTGAGCTATGAAGTTGCCCGCCACTTTGAGAGACTGCCCTGCCCCGATAAAGACCCTCAAGGGCTCCCCGAGTCTGTGTTGATGCTGGCAGGTACCTTGCTTGTTTTCGACCATGTTACTCACAAAATCAAGGTTGTCTCTCACGCTCACTTAGATGGGGATGTGGACACAGCGTATCGAGAGGCAACTTGTAAAATTGACGACCTGGTGAACAGGTTGGAGCAGCCGATGCATTCCGAGGCCCTTAAGAATGCGCCACCAGATAGGTCTGAAGTGTCATCAAACTTTTCTCAGGCAGAATTCGAGGCTATAGTATCTCAAGCCAAGGAGTATATCTATGCCGGCGATATAATTCAGACTGTCTTATCACAGCGGTTGGCAAGACGTACTGATGCCAATCCTTTCGCCATATATCGGGCGTTGCGCTCCATTAACCCTTCTCCCTACATGTACTACCTCCACTTAGGTGATTTCTATATCGCCGGAGCCTCTCCCGAGCTTCTAGTGCGAGTTGAGGATGGCATAGTATCCACTCATCCTATTGCCGGCACTCGCCGTCGGGGTAAGGATGCCACCGAAGACCTGGCTCTGGAAGAGGAACTAAAGAACGATGAAAAGGAGCGCGCTGAGCATATCATGCTCGTTGACCTGGGGCGTAATGACATCGGGAGAATCAGCGAGCCAGGCACAGTCGAGGTAACTCAGCTTATGGATGTAGAACGCTACTCACATGTTATGCATTTGGTATCACATGTTCAAGGTAAGCTCAGGGCCGGACTTTCCCAGTTTGATGCTCTCCGCTCCTGCTTTCCCGCCGGTACTGTTTCCGGCGCTCCCAAAATTCGGGCTATGGAAATAATTGCCGAACTGGAAAAGGAAAAACGGGGGCCCTATGCCGGCGCCGTGGGCTATTTCGACTTCTCGGGCAACCTGGACACTGCTATTGCTATACGCACCATTGTTATCAAGAACAACGTCGCTTATATTCAGGCAGGCGCTGGCATCGTCGCCGATAGCGTCCCTGAGCGTGAATATCAAGAAAGCCTGAACAAAGCTCAGGCATTGCTCGCTGCTACTGACCAAGCGGAGGCTGACCAGTATGCTTCTACGCGTTCGGTTTCGCCTTGAGTCAATTATGAGCGAGATAGGAAAAGACCAGTTGAAGAATTATCTAAAGCGAGGAACACAGCGATGATTAAAGAAGCCATTGAGACTGTGGTCAACGGTCGCTCGTTGGCCTTTGAGCAAGCGGCAGCCGTAATGGAGGAGATAATGATTGGCGAAGCCACGCCAGCTCAAATTGCCGCCTTTGTCACCGCCCTGCGCACTAAAGGAGAGACTGTAGACGAGATTGCCGGCTTAGCCAGCGTGATGCAGGCTAAGGCAACCCCAGTGGTAGTCACTTCACCAGTGGTAGATAACTGTGGGACGGGAGGAGATGGTTTTTGCAGCTTTAATATCTCGACTACTGCCGCCTTCGTGGTCGCTGGCGCAGGACTCACGGTGGCCAAGCACGGCAACCGGGCAATGTCCAGCCGCTGCGGCAGCGCCGATGTCCTGGAGGCGCTGGGCGTCAGGATTGACCTTGGGGCCAGGGCTGTCGCTCAATGTCTGGAGACAATTGGCATCGGCTTCATGTTCGCTCCCAACTTTCACCCGGCAATGAAATACGCTGCCGTGCCCCGACGCGAAATCGGAATTCGCACTGTGTTTAATATTCTCGGGCCCCTTACCAATCCCGCCAGAGCCAAGTTTCAGGTCATCGGCGTGCCCTCCAGGGAACTGGGAGAGAAGATTGCCTCTGTCCTCCACCGCTTGGGCACAGAGCATTCCCTGGTGGTGCACGGCACGGATGGCATGGATGAAATCTCCATCAGCGGGAAGTCTCTGGTATGGGATATCAGTCAGCATAGAGTATCGCCGCCTTACGAAGTTCTCCCCGAGGACTTGGGATTTATGAAAGCCAGTGTGACCCAGATCAGAGGAGGAACAGCCCGGCAGAATGCCAGGATACTGCGCGGCATATTAAGCGGAGAGGTGGGAGTCAGGCGGAACATTGTCATCATGAATGCTGCTGCGGCACTGGTGGCTGGCAACCAGGCATTAGACCTCAAGGAAGGTGTTTGTATCGCTGAAAAGACGATAGACAGTGGAAAAGCTCTGGACAGACTCGACAAGCTAGTCAAGCTCAGCCAGAGCTTACATCGAGAGTAGTCAGGAGTCAGTATTTGGCTGGAAAAGAGAAATGTTGAGTAAAATTATCGCCCAAAAAAGGGAAGAAGTGGAACACAGAAAGAAGGCAGCGCCTACAAATTATTTGCAGGAGCGCATTGCCCGCCAGAAGCCGACACTCGATCTCGCCCTGGCTCTCAAGGGCGACCACATTCGGCTGATTGCCGAAGTGAAACAAGCCTCCCCATCACGGGGCATGCTGAGCTCTAACTTCAACCCCATCGAGTTGGCCCGGGCCTACGCTGAGGGTGGCGCTGCTGCTATTTCAGTGCTCACTGAAGCGAATTACTTTATGGGCAGCAATGAACACATTGCAGCAATCAAAGAGGTGGTTGGGCTTCCGCTGCTGAGAAAGGATTTCATCTTCGACCCTTATCAGGTATATGAGTCTCGCGCCTGTGGCGCCGATGCTTTATTGTTAATCGCAGCTATTCTAAGCCAGGGACAGCTTAAGGACCTCGTCTCGTTGAGCCACAGCCTCGGCTTAAGGTGTCTCGTTGAAGTGCACAATGAAGGGGAAGTGGAAAGAGCGGTTCTCAGCGAAGCAGAAATCATCGGAATCAATAATCGAGACCTCAATACCTTTGCAATTGATATCAATACCACCCGCCGCTTACGACCGCTCATCCCCAAAGAGAAGATCGTAGTGAGCGAGAGCGGCGTCAAAAGTCGGAGGGATATGGAAAAACTCAGAAAATGGAGAATTGATGCGGTACTTGTTGGCGAGGCCCTGGTTACCGCCGGTGATGTCCGGTCTAAGATGAAGGAATTGCTATCATGACTCGTATCAAGATTTGTGGGATTCGAGATAAGGTCCAGGCCTTGGCAGCGGTCGAGGCTGGTGCTGATTTTATCGGGTTGGTTCTCGCTCCCAGTCACCGGCAGGTAAGTCCTGCACAGGCCCGCGAGATAGCCAGTGCCGTCAAGAAAAGCAGCGACGCCGCAAAAGTAGTCGGCGTCTTTGTCAATGCACCAGTCTTTCAGATAAATGAAATTGCCGATTTCTGTGCCCTAGATGTAGTCCAGCTAAGTGGCAACGAATCCTGGGAGCATTGCCGCAAGATTGCCAACCCGGTTATCAAGGCGATTCGAATAGGCCGGCAATCCCCCGAGGAGGTCTGTGCCGAACTATCCGCTGCAAGCAAATTACTCACTGGACGAAGGTTCATCACCCTTCTTGATTCCCAAGTTGAAGACAAATACGGCGGAACAGGAGAAAGCTTCGACTGGAACTTAGCTCAAAAGGTAGCCAAAAGCTTCCCGGTTATTATTGCCGGTGGACTCGACCCGAAGAATGTAGCCAGGTTAATTGAGAGAGTGTCACCCTGGGGGGTGGATGTCTCCTCTGGGGTAGAGACCGACGGGGTCAAGGATATAGCCAAAATAAGAGCATTTGTCGAAGCAGTAAGGAAAGCCGATGAGAAAAAACAAGCAACTACCTGATTCCCGGGGCTATTTCGGGCAGTTCGGCGGCAGGTTTGTGCCTGAGACTCTTATGCCGGCTTTAGACGAACTGGAAACAGCTTACGAAAAGGCCAAGCGTGATCCATCCTTCTGGGCTGAATTCGATTCCCTGTCCCATGACTACACCGGAAGGCCAACACCACTTTATTTCGCTGAACGGCTCACCAGACACTGCGGTGGGGCGCAAATCTTCCTCAAAAGGGAGGACCTCCTTCATACCGGAGCCCATAAGATAAACAATGCTCTGGGGCAAGGTCTACTCGCCAGGAGGATGAAAAAACGCAGGGTTATCGCTGAGACTGGCGCTGGGCAGCACGGAGTAGCCGCTGCCACCATATGCGCCAAGCTGGGGCTGGATTGTGTTGTTTATATGGGTGAGGAGGATATTCGGCGACAAGCCCTCAACGTCTTCCGTATGAAACTCCTGGGTGCCGAGCTGCGCCCTGTTTCCTCGGGCACGAAAACGTTGAAAGATGCCATCAATGAGGCAATTAGAGACTGGGTAACGAATGTAAGAGATACTTACTACCTTCTGGGCTCGGTGGTAGGTCCTCACCCGTATCCTGTGATGGTGCGCGATTTTCAATCAGTCATAGGCAAAGAAGCCAGAGAACAGATTTTAGCTCAGTGCGGTCGCTTGCCCGACTACATCATCGCCTGCGTGGGTGGAGGCAGCAACTCAATGGGTATTTTCCATCCCTTTGTGAACGATAGAAACGTCAAGTTTGTCGGAGTAGAAGCAGCCGGAAAGGGAATCAGGACAGGAAAACACGCCGCCACTCTGGTGGCCGGTACAGTCGGGGTTTTGCATGGGGCGAAATCCTATGTCCTTCAAGATAATGCCGGACAGATTCTAGGAACTCACAGCATCTCCGCCGGATTGGATTATCCTGGAGTAGGGCCTGAGCATAGTTACTACAAGAGCATTGGACGAGCCACCTATGTGGCAGTAAATGACAAAGAGGCGCTGAAAGCCTTCCAGCTTCTCTGCCAGACCGAAGGCATTATTCCAGCGCTCGAACCGGCCCACGCCATATCTTACGCGGCCAAAAAAATGGCAGGCTCTCTGGATAAGAAGCAAATCATTGTCGTCAACCTGAGTGGGCACGGCGATAAGGATATGGATATTGTAAGTGAAGCACTGGGGGTGAAGCTTTGAGCCACATCGCTTCAGTTTTTGCGCAGGCAAAGCATACCGCCCTCATCCCCTACATCACAGTAGGTTATCCCAGTGTGGAAACAACCCTGAAGGCGGTGCTCCTTTTCGCCAGCACTGGATGTGACATCATCGAGCTTGGCATCCCCTTTTCCGACCCACTGGCTGACGGTGCCACTATCCAGCAGGCAAGCCACGAAGCGCTCAGGCAAGGAGTCACACCCGGGATCTGCTTTGAAGTGGCCCAAGAGCTAAGACAGCAAGTGGCAATTCCCCTGGCGTTTATGACTTACTACAACCCTGTGCTCAAGTTCGGGCTGGAGAGATTCTGCTCCAGGTGCGCCGAGGTGGGGATTGATGGGTTGATAATACCTGACCTTCCACCCGAGGAAGGAGAAGAACTGGAGAAATCAACCAGAAGACACGGGCTCGACCTTGTCTATCTTCTCAGTCCGGCAAGCACCGAAGAACGCATCAGGCTGGTAACCAGCAGGTCAAGCGGCTTCATCTACTTAGTTTCGCTGACCGGTGTCACTGGCGCCAGGGATAAGCTCTCTGAGGAACTGGAAAGCTTCGTAGCCAGGGTGAGAAAAAGGACTGAAAAACCCCTTTGCGTGGGCTTTGGAGTCTCCACCCCCGAGCAAGCCCGAAGGGTAGCCAGGGTAGCCGATGGCGTCATTGTGGGCAGCCGCATTATACAGTTGCTCAACGAGGATAAATCACTCAGAAACGCCCGCTCTTTTGTTGAATCTCTGAGAGAGGCCTTATTGTAAAAGGAGGTCAATATGTAGGGTACTCAGTTTGAAATTATGGCCAGACAGGAAATTGAAAGGAGGATAAATGGATACAAAGGTTATATTGACTGAAAAAGAAATGCCCACTCGTTGGTACAACATTCAAGCCGACCTGCCCCAGCCCTTGCCACCGCTACGGCATCCAGCGACAAAGGAGCCGACGCGCCTTCCCCCTCCCCTCTTCCCCGAAGCCCTGAACGAACAGGAGTTCAGCAAGGAAAGGTGGATTGACATCCCCGAGGAAATTCAGGAGGTTTATAAGCTATGGCGGCCTACTCCCCTAATAAGAGCTCACCGCCTGGAGAAGGCATTAGGGACTCCAGCTAGAATCTACTATAAATATGAAGGGGTCAGCCCGGCCGGTAGTCACAAGTTAAACACCGCTGTAGCCCAGGCTTACTATAATAAAAAAGAGGGCGTTAAACGACTAGCTACCGAGACCGGGGCCGGACAATGGGGCAGTGCTCTAGCTATGGGCTGTGCGTTTTTGGGTCTTGAGTGCAAGGTCTATATGGTCAAGGCAAGCTATTACCAGAAACCATATCGCCGGGTGATGATGGAGACCTGGGGAGCCAAGGTAGTGCCCAGCCCCAGCCAGGAAACTGAGATAGGGAGAAAAATCCTCAAAGAGGACCCTAATTGCTCGGGAAGTTTGGGCATCGCCATCAGCGAGGCTTGTGAGGATGCTTTTGCCCGCGATGACACTAAGTATTCTTTGGGCAGTGTGCTAAACCACGTCTTGCTGCACCAGACCATCGTAGGACAGGAAGCCAAAAAACAGCTCGAGAAGATCGATGTTTACCCGGACATCATCGTGGGCTGTATTGGCGGCGGCTCCAATTTCGCCGGGCTGTTCCTGCCCTTTGTCACAGACAAGATTAAAGGGAAAAAGCCCAAGCTCCAAATCATCTGTGTTGAGCCACAGGCTTGCCCTTCTGTGACTAAAGGGCTTTATGCCTGGGACTACGGCGATGTAGCCGGGCTAGCACCAATTGTCTTGATGTACACCCTGGGACACACCTTCGTCCCGCCTCCCGTCCATGCCGGTGGACTAAGATACCACGGTATGGCTCCCATCATCTGCCATCTGCATAAGCTGGGCTTCGTCGAAGCGCGTGCCGAGTATCAGATCCCCATTTTCAAGGCGGCGGTGCAATTCGCCCGCACCGAGGGCATCATACCGGCACCGGAACCAGCGCATGCCATAAAGGTTGTCATTGATGAAGCTTTAAAATGCAAGGAATCAGGAGAGAAGAAGAACATTCTCCTGGCCCTGAGCGGGCATGGGCACTTCGACCTGGGTGCCTATGATGAGTATTTATCAGGCAAGCTCCAGGATTACGAGTATCCCAAGGAGATGGTAGAGAAAGCACTGGCTGACCTGCCGAAAGTAGACTGAAGAAAATGGCTGGCGCCATAGCACGGATTGCTATGGCGCCAGCCTTGAGGCACAAGCCATAAATACTTGCCAGTAGAAAAGAATAACAGTGACTCCGTGGGGACGATTACAAGGTAATTTTCATGTCTTCATAGCCCAGGCTTATATCTGCTCCTAGTTCCTGAGCTACTTGAGCTACTTCTTCCTTAATCTCCTGCTCATAAGGATTCCCGATGTGAATAACTATGACGCGAGGCAAATACCCCTTGAGTCGCCGAAACTGTATGAGCTCCTCTCTTAGAAGCCTTGGGCAAAGATGGCCGGCCTTCTTGAGCCAGTCTTCGTACTTATCGGGGCCGGCAACTTCAGTAATAAGCAACTGGGGAGAGACATGTTGCCAGCAATCAGATATTCCCGCTGTGGTATCGCCAGTGTAGAACAGGCTCTTACCATCCGAGGAGGTGATTTGATAGCCGATGGCAGGTACGGAGTGCTTTACCGGCACTGCCAAAACATCATAACCGACGACGGCTTTTCTGCCATAGGGCTCAATAGCCTCAAGTACCAGAGTCGGTTTCTCTTTACTGGGATATTCAAAGAAATTGGTGTATATCTTGCCACCAAGAAGGCAGCCACTGACAATATCAAGCGTATAGCGCAGAGCGTAGACTGTCAGTTGCTTTCGCCAGTAATAACCGGCGTTAGCAGCCAGAGTAACTAAGTCACGAGTGTGGTCGAAATGGTGATGGGTAAGCAAAACGGTTTCTATCTGTTTCTGTTCGGGCAAAGAAAGGGCCGAGGTGAGTCCACCGGCATCTAAAGCCAGAATACCATCAATTAACAGAGATGTTAGCCGTGCCCCTTTTACCTCAGCTAAATGGGCACCCAGGATCTGGACTTCCACTTTACTGGCTGTCTATGACTCTCTCAGTAGCACCAAAAAATTTCTGCCACTGAGTTAATTCTTCAGCCAGAATCTGACGACCCTTCTCGGTCAATTGGTAACATCGGCGCTTTTGTTTAGAAATCTGCTCCCACGTACTGGACACAAGCCCTCTGCTCTCCAGACGGCGTAACGCCGAGTACAGGGTACTCGCGGTAAGGTTAAAATAGCCTTCGCTCCTGCGCTCCAGCTCTCTGGCAATCTCATAGCCGTGTATGGGTACTAATTCGTCAATAATAAAGAGCAGCAAGGGCTCCACAACGCCCCGTAATGATTGATAGACATAAGACCGAGACATACTTCCCCTAGTATATCATTTTCAAAAGATTAAAACATCCTGTGATCTAAATCAACCGCCTTGAGAGCATAAATATACATCCACTACAAGCAACATGTACAGGGTTGTCAGCCAATTACTAAGCACTCTTCTTCCCTTCCTGGCTGCAGAACCTGAGGACCTCAGCAAAATTATTGATTTTCGTGCGGTTGGCGCTCTCCGCAAACCCGTCATAGGTCAGGTTGATCCAGGGCTTGCGATATAAGGCACTGAACTTCTCGGACATGGCAGCCACAATTCCACCGGGCATACAGCCATGGGGCATTACCGATATCACACCAGCAAACTCAAGACTCTCCATCCATTCGATGCCACTACCGATACTGAGCACTGCCTCGCTTCCGCATTTCGGGGAAAGCCATAGGCTTGTCTGCGCCAGTAATTCTCCCGTTGAAGGCTCTTTTTCATCAATTAGTTCCTCGAAGTGTTTGATTACGGTGTGTTCGTCATGCTCCCAGACACGCTTTATCGCGTAGCTAATTGCCGCCTTCAGGAATTTGCGGTCCCTGACGGCATCTTCAACGTGCCGGTAGAAGATATATTTCATCCACTCACTGATGGAAGAAACGACGACTTCCAGCCCGGCTTTTTCACACTCCCTGACCAGGTCCTGGTTGCTAAATCTGTTAGAGCGCAGAAAGATCTCGCCATTAATGCCCACCACAGGTCTGCGAGGCAGTTCAGGGTCAATAAGAGACTTGAAATCTGGAGTGACATGGCGCAGGATGTCATCGAAACCTTCTCTCTTACGGACGCGACCGACAATTCTGCCCAGATATCCGTCAAACAATTCGTCAGCCGAGCCCGCCCGCTTTTCATAAGGGCGGGTGCGCCAGAGCAACCTCTGGAGATAGTCAATAGCCACACAGCCCTTCCAGGCCAGGCGGGCAAAACGAGGGCTGATTTCTGTGTCCCGATACGCATTATTCGACACAGTGGTCCGTATGGGAAGGTCAATGCCCACATCTTTAAGTATCTTGATTTGTTCCAGGGCATATTTTCCAAAGCGGCAAGGACCGTATGCCCCGGCCATAACTCCCTCGACGTTTTTCAAGTCGGTGCCATTTTCGTAGCGGAACCTCAGAAAGTCGCCTAGAGTCACCCGATAGGGCAAACATTCCATGCCCGATGTTATCTTATCGGCATAGAATAGATTGCGCTCATTGGCCTCGGGAAGCACAACTGCCCTGAAGCCGCTACCCTCCAGAAGCGCAGCCACAAGCTCAATGTGCGGAGCCATCCTGGGAATAATGAAGGTTTTCGTGTTATCAATGACGGGCGGAAATGCTTTCCGATAGATATCTTCTTTGCGTCTCACTTCATGCTTCCCGGCAGAATAGGCAAATCCTTTAATGGTATCAACAAAGGCTTCCAGGCGGGTAACGATGCCAGCCTCGGCGGCATGCTCATCTATTTCCAATTGTCCCAGAGGCTTACCTCCCATGATATCTTCCACCAGGTGGATTATGAAGGAGTTAGGGCCGCATCCAAAGTTCGTCAGCCACAACCCGTAAAGCTGCGGGTCTGAGGCAGTTATAGCCGCGGCGGCTATATATTTATTCTCATAGTACCAGTAAGGACGAT
>Ga0214474_1000946_pt1 | contig 13740 bp, 12 predicted proteins | sample RVTome_2_FD_187335 | JGI IMG/M metagenome (GOLD analysis project Ga0214474, IMG submission 187335) | Soil microbial communities from uranium-contaminated site in the Upper Colorado River Basin, Wyoming, United States - RVT95D214 HiSeq ...
ACAGAGAGCATTACCAGCAGGCCATACAGCAAGTTCTCCCACTTCCATAACATCTCTTGCATCTTGAGAAAGCTCAGCATCAATACCGCAATTACCATAATATTCGTCTCCCCATCTCGACATAGAGAATTCAAGAGGAAGGAGTAATTTGATCTTTTCAGCAGAAGGCGAGTCATTAACTTCTGCTGAAAGTTTTAGCTCTCCTATCTTTATTATTACAGGCGTTGGCATGAATCCTACTGATTATATCTCTTTAACCAGAACATAATTTGCCATTTCTGTATTTGATGCCACTGTAAAACCTTCTTTTGATATGGCTATAATGCCTATTTTAATCTCAGGAGGAAACATGTTAATGCCCTTTTTGCAGGCATTCTTGATATCTTCACCACTTGATACCATATCATATACTGTCTTTGCCAGCATCCTCTTTATAATCTCTTCGCCCATTCCCGTAGTAACTATTGCGCATGCATGACCTGCATAGAATCCACAACCTATCATAGGACTATCGCCTATCCTTCCCAGCATCATTGGCGAAAATCCGCCAGTTGAATTTGCAGCAGCAAGGATGCCTTGTTTATCTATTGCAACAGCCCCGATTGTGTCGCAGAAAACTTCTTTATAAGAGATATCTTCAAAATTCCACAATGATTCTATATTATGGTCTTTCCAACGCGGAGCTTCTTCGTTTAATCTACCTTCTTTTATTATCTGCTTCACTCTTTTATATTTTTCCAGAGCAGTCTGAGAAGCCTTATGAAAAGCTTTAAAACCTCGTTTCCTTGCAAACGCCGCTGCACCTTCCCCTGCTAATGCAACATGTGGCGTTTCCATAACAGCCAGTGCAGCCAAAATCGGATTCTTTACATTTTTTATTGCCATGACTATTCCGATATTACCCTTTGAATCCATAACAGATGCATCCATCTCAACTGTTTTTCCATCAAGACGCAAAGAAGAGCCGCTCCCTGCATTAAATCTGCCGTCATCTTCAAGGACACGGGCTGCTTCAACTGCTGCATCCAAAGAGCTCCTGTCTTCCTCAAGTAGACCAAAGGCCAACTTACAGGCTTTCTTACATCCATCCGATAAATGTGGAGGCGATCCTGCTCCGCCATGAACTACTACACCATATAGAATCATCTTAATATTTCAACTATAAGTTCTCTTTCTTATCTTAAAACCTTTTTCTGTAATATCTAAGAGAATTTCTTCTAAATGTTCCTTACTTCGAGTCTCAACTATAAAAATAACCCTCGTCTTACCTACAGGGAGGTTTATTGTAAATCTATTATGTCCTCTATGTTCAACATCCTGTCAAACTATTAACAAAGACTTTCATTTGAAAATATTGGAATATCCTTCTTAGAAATTACGTGCAAATGAATTCTATCGTCTTTATCAATGGTCTTGAATGTAATATCTGCAACTTCTTTTATCTCATCCAATTTATCAGTTGCTAAAACAAGGCGGAATCTATTAAATCCTGAACTATCTCTTTCCTTTTTTCCGATATTAAGAAGAAATGGCAAAGTATGTTTCATAGAATCTTGATCGTTTATCTCTACGACGTATATGAGAAGCTTATTACCGACATTTATTTTACTGCTTAATAAAATATTATCATTCAATTTAATATTGGACTGACAATCTATACGTTTAAATACCTCTTCAGGACATGCACAACCTAAAGTCTGTCTTGCAAAGGATTTAATATCTTCAGTTCTTATCATAATACCTCAACCATTATACCAAAATCTGATTTTATTGATTGTCCCGTATGCCATTTATAAGGGTTACATTTTTCGAGTATAATTAAAACGCAGAACATGAAAGGTTCGTTTAAAAAGAAAGACTTTAAAAAACAGGAAGGAATGAAAAAGCTCTCAAAAGAAGCTTATACAACGATATGCACAAATATGGAATGTAAGTTAAGAAAAACAGGCTGTAAAGGTTTTGAAGGCTGTCCCGGTTATAAGGGAAAATAAATCGTTTCTAAATAGGAAAGCCAAAGATTTGTGGAACTAAATATAAACAGACTAAAAAGAAGTCCATTATATTCTGAGGAATTAGGAATCGAATTAAAGAAAAATAATGATGATGAATTTTTTAAATGGTTTTTAGCCAGCATCCTTTTCGGGACAAGGATATCAGAAACGATTGCAAAAAATACTTATAGAACTTTTGAAAAATATAATCTCTTAGAGCCGCAAAAGATATTAGATGCAGGCTGGGATTTCCTGGTAAATCCAATTATGAGAGAAGGAGGATACGTCCGTTACGATTTTAAAACATCAACAAAGATCCTGATAATTTGCGAAACCCTTATAAAAGAATATGATGGAAGTTTGATAAAATTGTATGGCAACTCTAAAAATGAGAAGGATTTAGAAAACAGACTATTAAATTTTTACGGTATCGGTCCAGTAACAGTGAATATCTTCCTGCGGGAATTAAGGTCTTATTGGAAAAAGGCGAACCCTGAGCCCTTGCTGATAGTAAAGGAAATTGCCCGAAAGCTTGAAATAGATTTAAATAAATACACCAGAAAAAGCCTTGTCTTCACAAGAATTGAAGCAGGATTATTTAGGTTAAGAAAAGATGTCTTAAGGCAGCAAAAGAAAAGGGGTTAAAAAATGTAAGGATAGGGAATATTCATCTGCTCGTATAGGGCTTCAAGGGAGACACTGGCATAATATAAAGTGGCTGTTCTCTGTCAGCCATCTTCATAATCTTTTTCACCCCACCATCATTAAAAGCTCCGATAACCAATGTCCCGAGATTTAGCGAGACTGTCTGCAGATAAACATTCTGGGCTGCATGACCTGCTTCCATATGTACATACCTTATACCTCTTTCTCCATATTTTACTGTTGTCCGTTCATAAATTGCTGAAATTACTATAACTGCTGCAGCATTCCTAACAGGAGGCTGGCCAAGAGCAGCATTACATAGTTCAATCCTTTTATCGCCCCTTACAACCCTCTCCAGTTCATGTTTATGGGGTTTATACTTATAAATTCCATATAAAAGGCCATCTACATTTCCAGCAATCACATAAATTTCAAGCGGGTAGAGAGCTCCTGCAGAAGGAGCTGTTCTTAGACCTCGTGGATCTGTAATGCCCTGGGCAGCCCAGAGAAGCTGCGAAATTTCAGCAAGTTTCAATGATCCTTCTTTGTAATCTCTAATTGACCTTCTTTTAAACAAAGCTTCTTCAACCGATGTGCTACTGTCATATCTGGGCTCAGGTAGTTTTATTATTTCTGATTTATATTTCGGCATAGATTTAATTCTTTCTTCTGCGTATATTAGAGTAACAAATACTATACCAGTACAGATTACAATTACAGCCAATAGAAATGCATATTTCTTTACCTTATTCATAAATTTCCTATTACTCAAAATTCTTTTTTGCAAATAGCCTTTTGAAAGCCAGTACATTTTCGTACACAAAAATATTGTTAAACATAAAGTAGGTATTTGTCTCAGAGTATTCCGCCTTTGATAAAGGATATAACTGTAACACCTGAGAATACATCTGCCTCTTCAAAGACAAAGTTGAGTTGTGGTACATAAAGGCCTACGTCGGTTACAACGAGATTTACTTTTTTGCTGCCTCTTTTATTAATGATAGACCGATGACATTCCTTTGAATCTGATTCGTCCCTTCATAAATCTGGAGGATTTTTGCATCACGCATCATCTTCTCAACAGGATATTCCCTCATATATCCTGAGCCACCCATGACCTGCACTGCATTTGTAGTAACCCGCATTGCCATATCTGTTGCAAAGACCTTTGCCATTGCTGATTCCTTTGTTACATCCTTTGCGCCGCTATCTATATACCTTGCTACTGAATAAACGAGTGCCCTTGCTGCCTCTATCTCTGTTGCCATATCTGCAAGCATATGCTGAACAGCCTGAAAACTTATTACGGGTTGTCCGAACTGGACACGCTTCCTTGCAAATTTCACTGCCTCTTCAAATGCACCCTGCGCAACGCCGATACCCTGTGCACCGACACCTGTCCTTGCGTTGTCGAGGGTCTTCATGGTTATAATAAATCCAATTCCCTCCCTGCTCAGGATATTATCCTTGGGGATTCTGCAGTTATCAAAAATCAGCTCCCTTGTGGCAGATGCCCTTATGCCCATCTTTTTTTCCTTTTTACCAAAGTTAAAACCCGGGGTACCTTTTTCAACTATAAATGCAGCTGCTCCCCTTGCGCCTTTTGACTTGTCTGTCATAGCAATAATTGTATAAACCTCAGCCTCGCCACCGTTAGTAATCCACTGCTTTGTACCATTCAATACATATTCATTCCCGTCGAGCTTTGCAGTTGTTTGTATCCCCGCTGCATCGCTTCCTGCATTTGCCTCTGTAAGACCAAAGGCAACAAGTCTCTTCCCTGCCGCGATATCCGGCAGGTATTTCTTCTTCTGCTCCTCAGAGCCGAAAAGAAGGATTGGAGATGTACCGAGGGCATTCGCCGCATAGGTCGTTGACACACCAAGACATGCCCTTGAGAGTTCTTCAACCGCAATGCATAACTCGAGACATCCTTTTCCAAGCCCTCCATATTCTTCAGGTATAAAAAGACCGAAGAGGTCTGACTGGGCAAGTACCTTCATTATCTCCCATGGAAACTCTTCCTTGTCATCAAGTTCTTCTCTCACAGGAACAACCTTTTCCTCTGCTATCTGTCTTGTCATTTCCTTTATCATTAACTGATCTTCAGTCAAAAAGTAGTCCATTATCTCTCCTCCGTTTCTTCTTCTTACTTCTAAGTTCTAACTTTTTACTTTATGTTATTTGGTCTTAATTTTAGCAGAAAGGTAAGTAATTTTAAAAGCTGCAGTCTTCGCACATATAACACCCTTAATAGTACTTGCCACTATTTCACCTGACAGACAATGTCCGAAAAAAGCTTGATTATTGAGTACACCTACTTATACGCACATCTGAGAAATCGAAACAGATGTTTAGTCCTCCCTATAACGCGCATACGAGGCCATATCATACGAAATTTTGAATACACCTGAAAAGAAACTGGCATCAAAAATCGAAAACATTGAAGAGCTGATTCAATACTAAATACCATCAGGATTCGCGCAAAAAGAGTCTTGCGAACCGAAATAAATAGCAGTGAATTGGAGGCTGGTGTTTGTTTGTTCCGTAAATAACCGGTCAACGGTATTGCAGTTAATCTTTCCGCATACTTTTTGCTATCTGCATAATCAGTTATTATCTCTATCTCCTCAGGACTGGTTATTCCGAGCCCTAACTCAACAGCCCTTAATATCTGTTCCTGGTAAATAATCTTTCTTCTTATGTATAGGTGAGCGACTTACTATTTGGCGGTTCACAACCCCCCGGCCCGGCCATCTTAACCTTTATTCCTTATACTACGGAGATGATTTTGGGGGAATATGGTACACTCTATGAGTGACGCACAGTCGAGGCTTACGCTGTGTTAAACACTAATAATAGACATGACAACAGAACCCCAAAACACTGAAGGTGTAAGTGAATCCGCACCGAAGCGCAAGCGTGTCAGCATTTCCCGGACTGTCCGCAGTGCGCTGATTATTATCGCATGTGCGTTGTTGGCTACAGCCGGATATTTTGCATGGCGCACGTGGTTTGCCGGGGGTAGTTCGCAGAACAGCGTCATCACTGCGGCGGTGGTGCGCGGAGACGTCGAAGATACTGTCACCGCGACCGGCACGCTACAGCCGAAAGATTATGTCGATGTCGGCACACAGGTATCCGGGCAATTGAAAAAACTACATGTGACACTCGGCTCCATCGTCAAAGCTGGCGATCTGCTCGCAGAGATCGACCCCTCGGTCTACCTCTCCAAGGTCGATGCCGACCGTGCGCAATTGCTCAACCAGAAGGCACAGCTTGCCGACCGTCAGGCGCAGCTCGCGCTTGCCGAATCGCAGTTCAAGCGGCAGCAGAATCTCGCGCGAGAGGAAGCGACCTCAACCGATGCGCTGCAGAGCGCAGAGGCTGCGGCAAATTCCGCCCGTGCCCAGGTCGACGCCATCAGGGCGCAGATCCAGCAGACTGAATCGACTTTGCGCGGTGACGAAGCGAATCTTGGCTACACCAAGATCTATGCACCCATTGCAGGCACCGTTGTGTCTCAGGCAGCCAAACAGGGTCAAACTCTCAATGCAAACCAGTCAGCGCCCATCGTGCTGCGCATCGCCAATCTTTCCACTATGACGGTGCAGGCACAGGTTTCCGAGGCCGACGTTCCCAAGCTAATGGTCGGCATGGACGTCTATTTCACGACATTAGGTGGCGACAACCAACGCTATTACAGCAAGCTGCGTCAGATTCCTCCTACGCCGACGGTGATGAACAATGTGGTGCTCTACGATGCCTTGTTCGATGTTCCAAACCCGAAGCAGGCATTGATGACGCAGATGACCGCACAAGTATTCTTTGTTATCTCCAGCGCGAGGGATGCTGTGCAGGTACCGCTCACCGCACTGCGTCCAGTGCGGAGCAGCAGGACGGAAGGAAAGTCAGGGAGCAAATCCGATGATCAGCTTCGCGCTCCGCGCAAAGCTGCCTCAGGCACCGCAGAGGAGGGAGGCGCCGGTATTGATCCGCGCAGTCTGTACGCCAATGGCCGCGCCATAGTGAAAGTTGTCGGCGAAGATGGCGGGCTTAAGGAGCGTGAAGTGCAGGTCGGCGTGATGAACCGAGTTTCTGCGCAGATCATCTCCGGCCTTGAGCCCGGTGAAAAGGTGGTGATCGGTACTCTCATGCCAACCGCAGCCAAGCCAAAACCTCAGACCGGAAACCCCATGACTCCCACCACGACGAGGATTGGCCATTAATGAACTCCGAACTGCCCTCCGGAAAACTCTCAGACACTCCTGAGCAGAAACCACTGATCGAATTGGTCGATGTGACCAAGACCTACAAGACCGGCAAACTCGATGTGGAGGTACTGCATGGCGTTAGCCTGAAAATATATCAAGGCGAGTTTCTCGCGATCATGGGTGCTTCGGGTTCCGGCAAGACAACGCTAATGAATATCCTCGGCTGCCTCGACCGTCCGACCACCGGCACTTATCGCTTTATGGGTCAGGATGTTTCCGGCTTCGAAGGCGACGAACTGGCGCGGCTCAGGCGCGAGGCCTTTGGCTTCGTGTTCCAGAGCTACAACCTGATTGCCACCGCCAGCGCGCTTGAGAATGTCGAGGTCCCTGCGGTCTACTCCGGCATGCCGCCGGCAGACCGCAAGTCGCGCGCTGAGGAGTTGCTTAATAAACTCGGTCTGGGGGAGCGCTTGGCACATCGGCCCAGCGAGCTTTCCGGCGGACAGCAGCAGCGCGTCTCCATCGCTCGCGCCCTCATGAACGGCGGGCGCATCGTACTCGCCGACGAGCCCACCGGGGCGCTCGATAGCGCCAGCGGCAGCGAAGTGATAGCGCTTTTGCAGGATATGTCGCGCCGCGGCCACACCGTCATTCTCATCACCCATGCGCAAGAGATTGCCGAGCAGGCACGACGCGTTGTCGAGATCAGGGACGGCCAGATTGTACGCGATTCCGGTCCGCCGCCGACCACCACAGCTCCAGAGCTTAGCGGAAAGCAGACGCATGAAGGCGGCGCCTCGCTTATTGGCGGTGCGTTTGAGGCGGCCAAGACAGCAATGCGTGCCTTGCACGCCAATCTCTTTCGGACCGCACTCACGTTACTCGGCATCGTCATCGGTGTGGGATCGGTAATCGCCATGCTCGCCATTGGCGACGGCGCCAAACAAACAGTGCTTGACCGTATAAGCGCCATGGGTACCAATCTGCTTCTGGTGCGTCCCGGGGCCCCTAACCAGAGAGGCCACGATGTCGCAACACTGATACCGGCCGATGCAGAGGCCATAGCTGCGCTGCCCAATGTGCTGGCTGCTGTACCCGAACTCGGAGGCTCGGTCACTGTCCGCTTCGGCAATTCCGATTACCAATCTCAGGCCACAGGGACCACTGCGACATTCCCCGTAGCACGCAATTGGCCAATCAGCAAGGGGATTTTTTTTCGAAGGCGGATGTGAGCAGTTATGCCGCGGTGACGGTGATTGGCCAGACCGTCGCGGACAATCTTTTCCAGCAGGGAGTCGATCCTATCGGCAACTACGTAGTGCTCAACAACGTACTGTTCCAGGTCATCGGGGTGATGGGCGTACGCGGCGCTTCCCAGGGTGGACAGGACCAGGATGATGTTGTCCTGGTGCCGCTTACTACGGGGAGTCTGAGGCTATTTGGCCAGCGCTTCCTGCGCACTATCACCGTTGCTGTGGATAACGTCGATCGCATTGACGAAACCCAGGAGGTGGTGACCACTCTCCTGCAACAGCGCCACCGCGCGCTTGATTTCCAGATTCGCAATATGGCTTCGATTATAGATACTGCTTCTGAAACTCAGAACACGCTGACCATCCTTCTCGGATCGATCGCGGCAATCTCGCTCCTTGTGGGCGGCATCGGCGTTATGAATATCATGCTGGTGAGCGTGACTGAACGCACTCGTGAGATAGGTATCCGCATGGCGACAGGAGCGCGGATGCGCAATATTCTGCAGCAGTTCCTTACAGAGGCACTGGTAGTCTCATTCCTCGGCGGATTAATCGGTGTGATAGCCGGCCTTGCCGCGGCTGCTATCATCGGTGCGTTCGGCACCCCGATTCAGTATTCCGTAGGTCCAGTGCTGCTCGCCTTCGGTTGCGCCTTTAGCACCGGCCTTATATTCGGTTATATTCCGGCGCGCAAAGCAGCGAGCGTCGATCCAGTGGTCGCGTTGGCGACGCAATGAAGATTCGAGTAAATAAACCTATGAGATCGCGTAACAGAATCGTAGAACTTACTTCAGCAGCTACTATGTCATCTCCCTTCTTTAATGTGGGAGTAGCGCGTTTAGTGTTGAATTGCTCTCGACGCGTAGTAGCTTTGGCAGCCATTCTTGCGTTCAGCGCCTGTGTCATCAGCAGCAAGCCGCTCACACCAGCTATCGACATCCCTCCTGCCTACACCGCCTCCTCCTTTTCCGGCGCGGCCATGGCAGAGTCGGATTGGTGGCGAGGGTTCAATTCGGATGAACTCTCCTCGCTTATCGCCAGCGCCTTGCGCGCCAGCCCCGACATGGCTATAGCCGCCGAACGCATACTCCAAGCTGAAGCTCAGGTGCGCATTGCTGGTGCATCGCTTTTTCCGGCCGTAAGTTCCGGAGCCGGCATCTCGCGCCGCGATTCACACCCCGAGGGCGGTCCCAGTACCAGCAGCGAATCTACCAGCGTCACTGTAAGTGCCAGCTATGAACTTGATCTGTGGGGACGCAATGCCTCAGACGCCAGCGCAGCCGGATTTACGTTGAGCGCCAATCGCTTCGATTGCGAGACTGTGCGCCTCACACTTGTAACTGGAGTGGCCAACGCCTACTTCCAGGTCTTGTCGCTGCGGGGCCGTCTTGCGGTTGCGCGTGAAAATCTGACCATTGCGGAACGCGTGCTTGGAGTCGTCGAGGCTCGCTTTCGCAATGGTGCTGTATCGCCACTCGATGTAGCTCGTCAGCAGACCGCTGTCCTTTCGCAGCGCGCGACAATTCCCGCGCTGGAATTGCAGGAACGCCAGACACTCTTCGCATTGGCAGTGCTCCTCGGAAGACCGCCACAGGGCTTCGATGTTTCCGGCTCGACTGTAAGCGGTCTCACCGTGCCAAGCGCCGCACCGGGGCTGCCTGCGGACCTGCTTATGCGTCGTCCCGATCTGGCTGCCGCTGAAGCACAACTCGCTGCCGCCAACGCCAACGTTGCCGCCGCACGCGCTGCTCTGTTCCCGAGCATCCAACTCACTGGTTCGACCGGACTTGCGAGCGATATGCTATTGAACGTGCTGCACTCGCCTACTGCCTCGACTGCGGTTGGCGCGTCATTGCTGCAGCCGATATTCGACGCCGGACGGCTGCGCAGCCAAGTCGATATTGCTAAATCGCGTGAACGCGAACTGGTCGAGAACTACCGCAAATCCATTCTTACCGCGCTGGCCGACGTTGAAACTGCACTCGCCTCGGCGAGCCGAATCGAGGAGCAGGAGCGACTACAGGAACAAGTGCTCGAACAGGCGCGCCGTGTGATGCGCATCGCGGAAATCCGCTATCGGGAAGGCGTCGACGATCTGCTCTCCGTTCTTGACGCTCAGCGCACACTGTTTCAGGCCGAGGATCAACTCGCACAGACGCGGTTCTCGCGGCTCCAGGCGTCGGTGGGATTTTTCAAGGCGCTCGGTGGCGGTTGGCAGATGAACTTGCCTTTGAAGGAGGCTTCTCAGGGTTTGCGATGACTCAATAGCCAGACGTCACGATAATATTCCTTCCGACAAAATCACTCCATGAAGCGAGTATTTCTCCTCATATTAAATGCCCTGCCAGTATTTGGTAATGCATCATTGAAATTGAAAGAAACGCCCATGATCTGCCCTTGTTATGTTTGCTTCAATGGGATCGATATAGATATCGAAAATTGATGCTTTGTTTGCTTCTGTCAGCAGTTGTTATGGCAGTTCTTATCACTAAAACGGTTGTTTGTGGCTGAAGTCCGCACTTGTCGATAACTCTGCAGGGCATTTGCTTCAGGAAGAAACAGTGACTGAAGAGCCTATTGCACAAATGCCAAAAAGCACAAAAATGTCATGCTGAACTCGTTTCAGCATCTAATAAAATCAATAGGGTACAAGACCCTGAAACAAGTTCAGGGTGACAAAATACGATTTGTGCAACAGGCTCTAAACAGGCGTTTTCATTGTAACTCTTTTTTTATTAATCTTAATCTCTGTTCCACCTGTTCAATATCGCATTAACCTTTCCTTCAACTCGAGCCCGCGCCTCCCACCTATCGAGACCTGTAGCTAAAAGGTCATCATATGGTGTCTCAGCGTGTCGGATATGCGCAATGATGGCCAGTCGAATAGCACTCTCATCGAGACTCTTTGCTGTCGCTGTGCGACCTATTCGCCCACTGTATTTAAGGCATGCGTGTTCAGCTATAACAACTTCTCTTCCATGCGGACACAACGGGAAAAGTTCCCGTACACGCTTTGCAAAGCGCTCCATATATTTCTGGTCTAACTCCACTCTCCGTTCTGCTTCGCGTTCTCGTCGCCGTGCTCTAACTTCGTCATCAGCAAGGCATTCTTTTTCAGCTTTTTCCAATGCTGTCTCCTCTACGAGAAGACCTTGCCGTTCATACCGATTTCTACCCCGACTCCATTTCAGGACCACTGCTGATAAAGTGGCGTACTGGTGGGCTCGTCTGGTCAGCGCTGTATTTCCGGGCGGCAGAAAAACAAGATGGTCCAGGTCGGCACATGCCAGGCATAGTGCCCCTTTATCCCGGTCCAGAGTAATCCATGCCTTATGACCGAGATTCTCGCCACACTCGTCACATGTCGAGTCTCTATTTGTGATGAAGACCTTAAGGTCGGCAGCTTGTTTCATTCGGAAAATTTGGGAGACATGGTGATATCGAGATAATGATTAACATTTGTATCACGCAAATTACAACAAATCCTATTTATTTTGAAGCCTAAATATATCAGGCTCAGTCTTCAAAATAAGTGGCAGAACTGGTCTCAGACTCCCAGACTGTTACAGCAGAGAGATGGATATTATCATTATTTAATTTTTTCCTGAGAGAGTCATAAATCCACTTTGCGATATTCTCCGAAGACGGGTTTTTCTCAGTAAATGGGAATATTTCATTCAAAAAAACATGGTCGAGCGGCGCTATAACCTCACCTGCAAGTTTCTTGAGTTCATGAAAATCTATTGCAATATCTATTTCATTAAGTCTTTCTGCGATAACAAACACCTGTACCTTATAGTTATGACCATGTAGTTTTTCACATTCTCCATGATAGCCTCTGAGCTGGTGTGCAGAGGAAAAACATGTTTCCACCATTAATTCAAACATCTTTTACCTTTTACGCTTTCTTCTTGAAGGTTGATATATATGGAAGATTCCTGAACTTGCCGTCATAGTCAAGGCCATAACCAACCACAAATTCATTTGGTATCTCAAACCCGACATAATCGAGGGGGATATCCACCATCCTTCTTTCTTTCTTGTCCAGAAATACACATATCTTAAGAGTTTCTGGGCGCCTTGCAAGAACCCTTTCCCTGATTTGATTGAGGGTAATGCCGGAATCAACTATATCATCTATCAAAAGTACATGTTTATCTGAAATGTCTTCCCTTACATCATAATAAATCTTAACCTCACCTGATGTTTCGGTCTTAACATAACTTGAGGCTACGACGAAATCAAGTGTAAGTGGAACCTTAACAGCACGTACGATATCAGAGAAAAACATAAACGCACCCTTAAGAATACCAACAACCAGAAGGTCCTTTCCTGAATAATCTTCAGATATCCTGTCAGCAAGTTCTTTGACCTTTGTTTGTATCTGTCGCGTAGTAAAAAGCGGTTTGCCTACAATCATTAGCTTCTCCTGCTTTATTTTAGATTTTAGACACCTGAGTCTAATGCTAATATTAAATAATAATCTGCTCAAAAATCGCAAGTGTTGTCGCAACCCGAGCATATAAAAACTCTTTACTGACAGATCAGCACAAAGGAGAATAAAATTATATCACCCTCCCCTATCCCCTCCCATCAATCCCGAAAGCTTTCGGGATCTCCCTTTGTGGGAAAGGGTTAGGGTGAGGGGTACTCCCGATTAATTAGTTTTAATGATGTTATAATAACTAAGATGTAGTGGTAACATATGTCCATCAAAATCTTCTATATTCCATTTAAACATACAGGCTCTACGGAGATCCTTCTTAAGACAGCAATCGGGCATATAAATAGTCCTGATTATTCAAAAATACTTTATATCGCTCCTACACCAAGAAAGATAAGGGACAGTCAGCAGAGATTTCATAGACTCATCCTGTTAGATAACAAGCATCTAAAGGGGCTCACAGAGGGTTGTTACATTCCCCCTGAGATGATGACGATAAAACAACTCTCAAAAAGGCTTTATTCCCTTTATGAAGGCAGAAAAGTCATACCCCAATCTCTGGTACCTATCATTATATCAAGACTATCAGAAAAGGGTATTGGTTTTGCATCTATCATTACCAATTTTATCAACGAGATTAAACAGCATCATACAGGCAAAAACATAGAAACTGTCAGCAATGAGCTTAAGGCTATTTTTCATGAACTCGGCATACCTGAAGAGGTTACGGTCAGAACAACGGAAGCCCTTAATATATTTAAGGCATATCAAGAACTTCTGAATAAATATTCTGCTGTGGATGAAAATGATGTGATGGCAGTCTGTCCTGAACTGATTAAGAGGCATAGTTACAGCCATGATACCCTTATCCTCGATGGATTTTATGAACTTACCAGGTCAGAGGAAGCAATCTTAAAAGCACTGATAGAAAATGCAAAAGATATCCTTATCTCAATACCTTATGGCATAAATTATTCAAATATAACAGATAGATATGTAGATTATATAAAGAGTCACTTTCAAGTTGAAGAAACCTTTCTGCCATCTGAAAAAGATGCAACGGAACCAGTTTATCACCCTTACCCCGGCATAGAGGAAGAGATTGAAGGCATTGCGAGAAATATAAAAAACTATTTTATATCGGGGAAGATAACGGATTTAGAAAAAATTATAATTACATTCCCTTTGCTATA
>Ga0214474_1000947_pt1 | contig 13738 bp, 10 predicted proteins | sample RVTome_2_FD_187335 | JGI IMG/M metagenome (GOLD analysis project Ga0214474, IMG submission 187335) | Soil microbial communities from uranium-contaminated site in the Upper Colorado River Basin, Wyoming, United States - RVT95D214 HiSeq ...
TTAACCTCAGGCGATAGTCCCACAGCGATAAGGGCCGCCGCTCCCGATATGAAGCCGTCGATTACCACAGGTATTCTATACGCGGCTCCAGCCAGCATGACTCCAACCAAACCACCGATTTCGAAACCACCAACTTTAGCCAGGACGTCTAAAGGGTTCTTCGGGTTGGGTTTATTGACCGACAGGGCGTGTTCTATCACCTTTATTTTGTGAGCAAGCTGCTTGTCACCGATTCCGGTGCCCCGACCTGTTATTTTCTTGGGCTGCTTGCCACTTATTGCCGAAAAAATGGCGCTACTGGAGGTTGTGTTACCGATACCCATGTCACCAGTGCCAACAATATCGAGTCTCTTGGCCATCTCGGCTTCAACCGCCTGAATGCCGCCCTCAATAGCGTCTACGGCCTGCTGGGTAGTCATGGCTGGGCCAGTAGTAATATTCTGAGTGCCGAAGTCAACCATTTTGCACAGTAGGCCTGGCAGCGGCTGAAAGCCGCCTTTTACTCCCATATCGACGACTATTACTCTGGCACCTATTTGGCCCGCAATCGCATTTATGGCGGCCCCGCCTTTGAGGAAGTTTAGAACCATCTGCCGGGTTACTTCCTGCGGATATAGGCTAACAGTTTCCGCAGCGACGCCGTGGTCGGCAGCCATAACGATTATGGATTTATACTCCAGTTTGGGTGTAGCCGTACCCTTTATTCCAGCAATCTGGACTGATAGATCTTCCAACCTGCCTAGACTGCCATGAGGCTTGGTCAGGGTGTTCTGCCGACTGTGGGCAGCGGCCATAGCCGAGCTGTCCAGAGGTTTGATTTCCTTTAGTATAGTATCCAGGGAAGTAGCCACTATTTGTTCTCCTATTTTGTTAGTATTCGATGCCTCGACGGGCGCGTATTCCACCGGTAAAGGGATGCTTGATCATAAGCATTTCGGTTACCAAGTCGGCTCTCTGCGTAATCTCCGGGGCTGCATTCCGGCCGGTTAGTACTAGTTCAACTGCGGCTGGCTTTGAGTCCAGTAATTCTAATACTTGGTTAATTGTAATCAGTCCCTGGTTTATAGCCATGATGATTTCATCTAGTACCACCAGGTCGTATTTGCCGCTTAGAATTTGCTCATGGGCATAGCTGAGTGTTTGCTGAGCCTCCTGGCTTAGCTGTGTCTTAGATTTTTTGAAACTATCGCCACTGCCTATCTGCACTATCTCGAACGGATGATACTGTTTAACGAAAATATGCTCGCCGCAGGACTCACCTTTTATGAATTGAATAAAAGCAACTTTCATACCCTGCCCAGCGGCTCTCATTGCCAGCCCCAGAGCCGCTGTAGTTTTACCTTTTCCGTCACCGGTGTAAACGTGAACCAGACCCTTTCCGTTATTTTCGACCATTATTCCTCCCGAACGTAATTTCGTAGACACGAGACATGTCGAGATTGTGTCTTACTGCATCTGCCAGTTTATCATACATTTCTTGCTTGTTTATTGATGAGGTCTCTGTGGCTGGCAGTCCACGAAGCGCGCGCAGCCTGTTCAGAAAACGATGCGTAAACTCGACATTGTGAAATAAGCCGTGCAGATAAGTACCGAAAATAAGCCCGTCATCGCTGACGGCTCCGTCAGGATAGTCTAATTTATCGTGAGGTGTTGCCACGACCTGTAGTGCCGGCCTGTAACTACCTTTGGTCTGGCCCATGTGAATCTCGTAGCCAGTGACATCTAGACCCTTCAAGCCTTCAAACAAGCCTTTGTTTGTCTCCAGGCGGGCTTTGACCTGGGTGGTCGTTTTCTGACTATCGAATACGGTGGTAATCTTCAAAAGGCCAATACCGGCGATTTCTTTCTGGCCGGATTCGACTCTGTCAGGATCGAGTATTTTCTCGCCCAGCATTTGATAGCCGCCGCAGATACCTATTATAGCAATGCCTGATCGGGCTATTTCCGCTATTGAGGTTGCCAAACCAGTTTGCCGAAGAACAACTAAATCGGCAATGGTGCTTTTGGTGCCGGGAATGATCAGAAGGTCCGGATTTCCAAGCTGTAACGGGTCGGATACGTAACGTACCGTGCAACCTTGTTGTTCCAGTGGATCGAAATCGTCGTAATTGGAGATATGGGGAAGACGAATAACAACAATGTCCAGGGAACCGTTGCCGATTGTTGTGGGTCTTTCATCCAGAAAAACGGAGTCCTCCTGAGCGATAGTAATATTTCGGAAATAGGGGATTACGCCCATGACCGGTTTGCCGGTTCGCTTCTCGAGCATTGCCAATCCTGGCCTTAGAAGCTCAAGGTCGCCTCGAAATTTGTTTATGATGAATCCTTTGACCAGGTCGCGTTCATGTTTAGTTAGCAATTCTAGCGTGCCGATAATGGAGGCAAATACACCGCCGCGATCTATATCACCGACAAGTAATACGGGTGATTCGACCATTTTGGCGATCCTCATGTTGACTATTTCCTTTGTTTTTAAGTTTATCTCAGCGGGGCTACCCGCACCTTCGATGACTACCACATCGTACTTGGCGAGCAAATGATTTAAAGAGTCCTTAATCATCTTCAGTAGTCTGGGTGTATAGTCGTAGTACTGGCTAGCGTTTAATCTTTTCATGACCTTGCCGCGCAAGATTACCTGGGAACTGGCGTCAGCCTCGGGTTTGAGCAGGACAGGATTCATATGTATCGAAGGCTCAATGCCGGCAGCCTCAGCCTGTACTGCCTGAGCACGGCCGATTTCTCCGCCCTCTGTGGTAACGAACGAGTTTAATGCCATGTTTTGTGCTTTGAATGGGGCCACTCTGAGCCCGTCCTGGCGGAAGATGCGACACAGTCCGGCGACCATAATGCTTTTACCTACGGATGAGGCCGTGCCCTGTATCATCAGAGTTTTAGCTATCACTGCTAATAACCCCCAAATCTTTTATAGCCTCGATTAGCTTCTGGCATTCAGGGATAGTACGAGGTGCCAGACGTATATATTCAGGCAAGCCGAACGACGTGCAATCGCGCACTAGTACGCCTCGATTCAACAGTCCCTGCCTGAAGGCTCTAGCACTACCTACGCGGACCAGAAAGAAATTGGTCTGCGAGGGCACTGGCGTCAGCCCCAAGTGCTCCAACTCATTTATCAGGAATTTCTTGGCCTTTCTAATTTTGTTAAAGCACCCCTTAAGATGAGTGCTGTTGTTTAGGGCAGCTAAGCCGGCTTTCTGAGCCATTGAATTTACGTTCCACGGCGGAAGAACACGTCTTATAGTAGCCATAGTGGACTCAGCCGCCACGGCATAACCCAGACGTAGTCCCGCCAGGGCATAGTCCTTGGTCATCGACCTTAATATTATTAAGTTACTGCTGCCTATTAAGTCTAACGATATCCAGGCATCTTCAGTAAAAGCTAGGTAGGCTTCGTCAAGTATCACCAGACCCGTTTTGCAACTTGACATAATCATAATAAAATCTTCTTTTGATATGTAATGACCGGTTGGATTGTTAGGGTTGCACAAGAAGGTAGCTTTCGGTTGGTGTTTACGTATTAGCTTTATTGTCTTATCTACATTAAGGCGAAAGTCAGGCGGTTTAATTACCGGCTGTCTAAAGATTTGAGCTCCAGCTATCTGGCAAGCAATCTCATATTCGCCGTATGTGGGTTGCGGTACAAAGGCCAGGTCATCAGCTTCAAGATATGCTGTGGCGATGAGTCGGATCAGTTCTGTCGAGCCACTGCCAATAATAATGTTGCCGGGGGAAACGTTTAGTTTATCAGCCAGTGTCTGCCTGAGTTCGCTTGATTCAGGGTCAGGATATTTTTCAATAGATATACCGGTTAGCGCTTCACTCATGCCTGGGGGCGGCCCGAAAGGATTAATGCTGACGCTGAAGTCCAGCACGGCATCCGGTGAAATGCCGAGCTTCTTCAACTCCTCGTAATCGATGCCTCCGTGAATACCCGGGCTGAACCTATCTATGGTTGGTCTATGTGACGACAAGATATATCACCTCGGCTAAAAGAAATATGGAACACCAGCTTATCGCGGTCACCATTATTATTTGCCGGGACGTATCTATAACACTCAGCGAAAGGGGAGAACTGTTGTCCCCCAGTCTATAGTGGTCGACCTTTTCCAACTGGACCTGGAGAGCACCGGCAACCGCGCTCATGGGCCAGCCGGCGTTTGGGCTCTCAGTATTTTTGTGGTCGCGAATCATTATTCGCCAGGCCTTTGCAGTATTTTGGCGGCATATCGCAGCTGCCAGAACGATAAAAAGCGCTGTCAAACGCGCCGGAATGAAATTAGCGATATCATCTAATCGGGCAGCAAACTTACCCAGATACTCGTATTTCCCATGATAACCTATCATAGAGTCGAAGGTATTTATGGCCCGATAAGCGATAGCGCCTGCGACTCCAAAGATAAAGAAGTAAAATAGAGGAGCCGTAAAGCTGTCGCATATATTTTCGGCTGCTGACTCTGTGGCAGCTGAAATCACCTGATTGCGGTTCAGTTTCGCCGTGTCCCGGCTTACCAGTGACTTCAATCTTAGACGCGCTTGTTTCAGGTTGGCTGCAGTCAAGCAACTGCCAACCGACTTAACCGCTTGATTTAGCCCGCGCAAGGAAAACGTAAATTTCAGTAGGATTCCCGAGATAATAAGGTAGACCGGAACATTGAATTCGCTGAGCAGTGACAACAGAAAATATGTTGCAGTTACAATTAATCCCAAGGTAACCAGTACCATACCGGCGCCATAAGCCAGTTGTTTCAGCACGCTGTTCTGTGGGGCGAACCTGATTTCTCCTGAAATCAGCTTGCCTAACCAGGCTATCGGATGCCATTTATTCACCGGCTCGCTGAAAACAAGGTCCAGGGCTAACGCAATGAGCAGCACAAATATTTTGTCCATCACTTTGACCGTAGTTTTTTATCTTTATCGGAAACTACCAAAGTTGCAGGCAGCTTATTAACCGGGTGAGGATAGACGCAGACCTGAGCGCCGTAGATCTCCTTTATCGTTCGGGCACTTATTACTTCCTGAGGAGTCCCCTGGCAATAGATGGTCCCGTTGCTGAGCAATATAAGCCGGTCGCAATATTGGGAGGCCAGGTTCAAATCGTGAAGTGTGATGACTGCAATTAACTTCTGTTTCCGGCATAACTGTCGCGCCAGCTCAAGTGTTTCTATTTGGAAGTTGATGTCCAGATTAGCAGTGGGTTCATCCATTAGTATTATTTTGGGCTCCTGAGCCAGGGCGCGGGCGATAGTCAGCCGTTGTTTTTCGCCTCCGGACAGCTCGCCAATTCTGCGTTCGGCCAACTCCAGAGTGTGCGTGGCTTCCATGGCATTTTCTGCGATGTCCAGGTCTATTTTCGATTCGTACCTGAGTAAGCTAAGGTGAGGTGTCCTGCCCATCAGCACCAGCTCGAAGGCAGTGAACGATTCAGGCAAGGTAGGATTTTGGGGCACTACCGCTACCAGTTGAGCTAACTTGGATCTGCTAATGCTGTATAGATTGCTGCCGTCAAGGAAAATTTCACCGCAGCTCGGCTGAATGATCCGCGTTATGCCTCTCACCAAGGTTGATTTTCCGGAGCCGTTGGGGCCAATTACTCCCAGCATTTCGCCCGGTCTTGCCTGGAAGCTAATATTATGGAGCACTGTTTGTTTTCCATAACCCAGAGTGACGTTATCCAATCGCAGATAAAACATCTAAAATATAACTTTCTTTTTTTGGCGTAATAAGTAAAGAAAGAAAGGTGCTCCCAGAAAAGCAGTGATTATTCCCACCGGTACCTCTGTAGGTGCCAGTATAGTGCGAGCTGCTGTGTCAGCCAGAATTAAAAAGATGGCTCCCGCAAATGCTGCCAGGGGCAGCAGCAAACGATGGTCTGGTCCCCAGACGAGCCGCATTGCGTGTGGAATAATGATACCGACAAAGCCGATGATGCCGCAGAAGCAGACCGCCGCGCCGGTTATCAAGGTTGCAGCTCCAAGCAATATCAGCTTGACTCGTTCTACATTTATGCCCAATTGTTGCGCCTGCTCTTCGTCAAGCTGCATTACGTTCAGAGGCCGGGCGTAGAGCCAAATAACCAAAGTACCAATCACAATATATGGTGTAACTATGGCAACCTGCCACCAACTGGTAAGAGAAAACGAACCGAGGAGCCAGGAGATGATGCCCTGTAATCTGTCTCCAGAGGCAATCATTAGATATGAGGTGATTGCTGCTAGAAAAGCTCCTATGGCCACACCGGCTAGTATCAGGGTAGTCATGGGAAGAGTTTTTCCCACTCTGGCTATGGAGTAGACCATCACCGCTGCCGACACGGCACCAATGAAGGCCAGGAGGGGTATGCTGCCCAGTTGCCACGATACAGGCAGCATGAAACCGATGACGGCACCTAGAGCTGCTCCCTGTGCCACTCCGATCAGGTACGGGTCAGCTAGAGGGTTGCGGAAAAGACCCTGGTAAGTGGCACCGGCTACGGCTAAGGCTGCTCCCACCAGGCCGGCCAACAACAGTCGCGGAAGACGAATGTCGAATATAATAATCTCTGTGTTAATACTCCAAGCGGGTTGTATATGACTAAAGGATAATTTAGCGAACAACACCTGTAGTATTGTGTCGAAAGAAATATGAGTGCTACCGATGCCCAGGGTGATTACAATGATTATTGCCAGAATTACAACCATACTGACGATGGCGAAAATCCGGATGCGCCACTGCGCTGGATATCCGGTCGTTATTTTTTTTACGGTATGGTTTCTAAGAGATTCCAGCGCCATTCAAGATTATCTCCGTCATGTAATATATGATTTCCTTACTACTTACCCGGCCTGTCTTGCCCGAAAAGCTGGGGATGAATAAACTCGGCCATTTTCTCTAGAGCATCAACGATGCGGGGACCGGGTCTATGTATCAGGTCACCGTCTATTTTGTATACTCTGGAGTGAAGAAGGGCACTAATGTTTTCCAATCTGGGCTCGGATTTTATATATTGCCAGGGTGAATCCTCACCCGTCCCCATGCCAACCGAGACGATGATTACTTCCGGATTCCGGTCTATGACCGTTTCCAGGTCAATTGATTTATCGCCGGTGACATCCGAGGCAATATTTTGGCCACCTGCCAGGTTAATTACATCATTAGCCAGAGTTCCCGTACCGGCTGTCATAAGAGGGTCGTGCCAGGTTACGTAAAAAATCCTCGGCCTATCAGCAAGAGACATTTTCTGTGTTTCTTTCGTTATTTCGTCGATACGACTACCCAACTGTCCAACTAATTCCGAAGCTGGCTCACTCCGGCCTGTTATTTGCCCCACCAGCGTGATGCTTTTCAAAACTCCATTCAATGTTTTGGGATTCAAGGCCACCACCGTTATTCCCAGGTTCTCAAGGGCAGGAATAACCTTTTTGGCATGAATTTGAGTAGCCAGCACCAGATCCGGCTTTAAAGAAACGACCTTTTCTATATCGACAGTGCTAAAACCGCCTACCTTAGGTTTAGCCTTAGCGGCTTCAGGATAGTTGCAGTATTCGGTAACGCCGACTACTTGATCGCCTAAACCGAGAGCGAACAAAATTTCTGTGTTACTAGGTGCTAGGGATACGATTCTCTGGGGTACTGTATCCATGGTGACTGACCTACCGAGCCCGTCCAGAAGGTTGCCGGGTATGTACTCCGGAGTGCAGTGGATACATGCCAGCAAGACCAGGGCTAAAACCACTAAACTGCAATAGCGCATGTATTTTTTCATCCTATCTCCTGAACCGGTAATAAAATAAAATCCCCTCGCCTTGGAGCAAGGGGATTAATTCAAAATAACAAATCCCACCCCCTTACTCCGCGGAGGTAGCTATACTGATAAGGCAGATGTTCTGACTTTGACAGCAGGCGGGACTGTGCCGGAATTTCACCGGCTTGCATACCAATTAAGCCTCAGGTCACCCCTTGGCACCCTACTATAGCTATTCAGTTAACTACAGAATAACCGGAAATCAAGACAAAGTCAATGGTCGTGGAGGATAGTATCCAAAGGAAGATAAAGTAGTTAAACAAGTATCTTGCCCCGCGTAATTTTACGTGATATAATTTTGACCTTGGGCAATAAAGCTTGGAGTATTAGTGCGAGGGCAATACTGTTTGGCAGGTAAATAGCTCTGATTTTCTAGCCAACACTTCATCCGGTTTTCAATTTACCTGTTAGACTGTTGCCATTTTATCCCTAGCGAAGTAGTGAAATCTAAATTATCGTGCGTAAGGAGGTATACCGGACATGACTGCAATAATCATCAGTGGTACCGAGGTAGCTGCTGAAATTCGCCAGGAATTAAAAGGCAGAGTAAAAAAGATTATGGACAAGGGGATTACTCCGGCACTGGCCGTGGTGCTGGTAGGAGAAGACCCGGCATCGGTATCTTACGTTACAGCTAAAGCTAAAGGCGCTGAGGAAATAGGGATGCATGAGGAGACCATCAGGTTGCCGGCCGATACCCCTGAGAAAAAAGTCCTTGACACCGTGGAAAAGTTGAACAAGGACCAGAAATTCCATGGCATACTGGTTCAGTTACCGCTGCCCAAGCATATAGATACCGAAAAGGTAATTAGCTTCATCTCGGCCGAAAAAGACGTGGATGGCTTTCACCCCATAAACGTAGGCAAAGCGCTCAGAGGGGAGCCTTGCCCCCTGCCTTGCACGCCGCATGGAGTGCAGGAATTGTTGATTAGAAGCGGCAACAGCCCGGAGGGTAGGCACGTGGTTATTTGCGGCCGCAGCAATCTGGTGGGTAAACCACTGGCGGCTATTTTAATGCAGAAGAAAAAGGGAGCCAATGCTACGGTTACCGTATGTCACACCGGTACCAAGGACATGGGCTATTATGCCAGGCAGGCAGATATAGTGGTAGCAGCTATGGGTGCTCCGAAGGTTATTACTGCTGATATGGTGAGAGACGGTGCTGTCGTTATCGATGTCGGTGTTAATCGTGTAGAGGACAATACTAGAGAGAAAGGATTCCGCCTGGTTGGCGATGTCGACTTCGACGCCATAAAGGAGAAGGCATCATTTATAACACCGGTCCCTGGAGGAGTTGGCCCCATGACGGTGACTATGCTGCTGATGAACACCGTGGAGGCTGCCGAAAGAATAGCGGGTTTGAGCTCATAAAGTGAAATTTCGGGGAATAGTTATTTCCCGATTTTCGGATAAAAAATAAAAGGAGGTTAGTCTATGCCCTATGATGCAGTAAAAATGAAGGACTGGCAAATTTCAGAGGCAGCCGAGAAGAACATGCCTACCCCAGACGAATGGCGGGAAAAGCTCGGATTGCAGAAGGACGAGATTATCCCCTATGGCAGTCTGTGCAAGCTCGATTTTATGAAAATCATCGAAAGGCTCAAGAAAAAGCCAGACGGCAAGTACATCGAGGTTACTGCTATAACCCCTACACCATTAGGTGAAGGGAAAACGACAACCACGATGGGTATCCTGGAAGGTATGGGCAAGCGAGGGAAAAATGTCGGCGGCTGTATACGCCAACCTTCAGGTGGCCCATCTATGAACATCAAAGGAACCGCTGCCGGTGGAGGCAATGCGCTTCTCATTCCTATGACAGAATTCTCTTTGGGCCTTACAGGTGACATCAATGACTTAGTGAATGCTCATAATCTGGCTATGGTAGCACTTACCTCCAGGATGCAGCACGAGAGGAACTACGATGATGCCGAGCTGGCCAAGCGTAACCTGCGCCGACTGGATGTTGACCCCACCAGGGTAGAGATGGGCTGGATAATCGACTTCTGCGCCCAGAGCCTCCGAAACATAGTCATAGGCATGGGCGGTAAAATGGACGGCTTCCTGATGCAGTCAAAGTTCGGCATCGCTGTCAGTTCAGAACTGATGGCCATGCTGTCCATCGTAAGAGACCTGGCCGACCTACGTGAGAGAATGGGCAAGATCACGGTTGCCTTCGATAAGAAGGGCAACCCGGTGACCACCGGCGATTTGGAAGTCGGAGGCGCCATGACTGCCTGGATGCGTAATACTATTAATCCCACATTGATGTGCACCGCTGAATACCAACCCTGCATGGTGCATGCCGGTCCTTTTGCCAACATCGCCGTTGGACAATCATCTATCATTGGCGACCGCATTGGCCTGAAGATGTTTGACTACCACGTTACGGAAAGCGGCTTCGCTGCAGATATAGGCTTCGAGAAATTCTGGAATGTCAAGTGCCGCTTTAGCGGTTTAATACCCCACGTATCAGTGCTCACCACTACCATCCGAGCTTTGAAGATGCACGGCGGTGGGCCCAAAGTGGTAGCCGGTCTTCCTCTTCCTGATTCCTATACTAAGGAAGACCTTAAGACGCTGGAGAAGGGTCTGCCCAATATGATACATCACATCAATACCATCAGGACTGCCGGCATTAATCCGGTGGTCTGCATCAATGCCTTCCATACAGATACCAAGGCTGAAATTGCCATGGTGCGCGAGGCAGCCGAGGCGGCCGGTGCACGTTGTGCCCTTTCCACGCACTGGGCCAATGGCGGCGATGGCGCCCTGGAGCTTGCTGATACAGTTATGGATGCCTGCAACCAGAAGAACGATTTTAAGTTCTTGTATCCCCTGGAAACCAAATTACGTGACCGGGTGGAGAAGATTGCCAAAGTGGTCTACGGTGCCGACGGAGTGTCATGGACGCCAGATGCCGAAGCTAAAGCTAAGATGCTTGAGAGCGATCCAAAGTATGCCGACTTCGCCACCATGATGGTTAAGACCCACCTTAGCCTGACGCACGACCCGTCTATCAAGGGCACTCCCAAAGGCTGGACCTTACCTATCCGTGACGTGCTGATTTATTCCGGGTCCAAATTCCTCTGTCCCTGCGCCGGAACCATCAGCTTAATGCCGGGCACTAGCTCGGACCCGGCTTTCAGAAGGGTGGATGTTGATGTAAGGACCGGCAAGGTTATGGGTTTGTTCTAAGCTATATTGGTACATCATTTTAAGGCTGGGTGAGCGTTGCGTCGCCCAGCCTTTTTCGTTACAATCAAATTCGGAATTAAATTGTACAACGAACAGCTGCTTCGGACATTCGAGCCCGTTTTTTATCCCAGGTCAATTGCGGTGGTTGGTGTTTCTCCAAACATATTTAAGATTGGCTCAATTTGGTGCAAAGGTCTGATAGATGCCGGTTTTAAAGGTGCCATCTATCCGATTCACCCGCAAGGAGGCGAGTTTTTAGGGCTGAAAGTCTACAGCAGCATCAAGGATGTTCCCGAAATTGTGGACTATGTTATCGTCTGTATACCCCGGGAAGCGGTTCCCCAGTTAATGGACGATTGCGCCCATAAGGTGAGAGCCATCCATTTCTTTACCGCCGGTTTCGGTGAAGCAGGTGATGCCACCGGACGGCGCCTTGAGCAAGAATTGTTAAGGAAAGCCAGACAGGGCGGTTTTCGTATCATTGGGCCTAATTGCATTGGAGTTTATTCACCTGAGGCTAGAGTATCTTATGGCCCTACGGGAAGAATAGGTGAGGTCGGCTCAGTTGGTTTTATTTCCCAGAGCGGAGGAATAGGGGAGAAGCTATTCGAATTGGGCGTCGCTAGAAATATCAGATATAGCAAGGGAATCAGCTTCGGCAACGGTATTGACCTGGATAGCCCGGACTATATGGAATATATGGGAGCAGACCCGAGGATATCTATTATCGGGGCTTATCTGGAAGGCACTAGAAACGGTCACCGTCTTTTTTCCATGATGAAAAGTGTAGCCAAGCTTAAACCGCTAATTGTATGGAAAGCTGGCCGGACCGCGGTTGGAGCCGCGGCCGCGGCTTCGCATACTGGCTCGCTGGCCAGCTCGGCAGCGGTCTGGTCGGCCGCTATGAGCCAATCGGGAGTTATCGAAGTCCAGGATGTGGAAGAACTGACCGACACCATGCTTATATTCCAGCAGCTAGGACGATTGGAAGTTAAAGGCAACGCAATTGCTGTGGTTGGCGGGCTGGCCGATGGTGGTGGCGGTATTTCTGTCTCAGCCAGTGATTCCTGTGCCGAACAGGGGCTCATTATACCGGAGTTGTCATCAACTACTAGGCAAAAGTTAACTGACCTTCTTGGTATAGTAGGCAGTATCTTGCGCAATCCTGTAGATTTAAGCCAGAGCGGTAGCAATCGTTTAATGATAAAAGAGGCCACGGGATACGTTCTCGAAGATCCAGCCATAGACCTTATTGTAGTTCAGATAGACGCCGGAATACTCCTTAAATATTTGCCATGGGAACTTGTCCAATCTATTTTTAATGTTTTTATCGAATTGTCAACTGAGCGGAGAAAGCCAATAGTAATCGTCTCGCCTCCGGGCGCTTCCGAGACGCAACGCATTGACATGGAGCAACAATTCACCCGGGCTTCTATACCGGTCTTTCCAACCATGAGACGGGCAGCCAAGGCTATCGTAAACTTGAACCGATACTCGCGCTTCAGGAATGGAGTTAGCTAGTGGAAGGCCTGGGCAAGATTCTGCTTATCGTCGGTGGAATTATCGTTATTTTGGGACTGATTCTGGTGTTTAGCCAGCATATACCGTTTTTAGGCAAGTTGCCCGGCGATATATTCATCAAGAAAAACGGTTTTTCCTTTTATTTCCCGATCGTCACCATGCTTATTATAAGCATATTGATTACAATTATTGTGAATGTAGTTTTACATTTCATGCGCAAGTAATACGACCGTCTTTATGAAAACAAGCGACTTCGACTATCAATTACCTCCTGAATTGATCGCGCAAACGCCAATTGAGCCAAGGGACTGCTCTCGCCTCATGGTATTGAATCGACGCGAGGGTACTATAGAACACAGGCAGTTTCGCGAAATTCTCGACTACGTTAAGAGCGGCGACCTAATGGTTTTCAATAACAGCCGTGTCATACCGGCTAGAATTATCGGGCAAAAACAAAATAGTAAAACCAAAGTGGAAATCTTGCTGTTACGCCGCCTCGAAGCTAACAGCTGGGAAACGCTCGTGCGACCGGGGCGGAAGCTCGAGCTTGGGACCCGAATTACGATCGGCGCTTTACCACCTATTTCCGGTGAAGAAGTCACCGCCGAAGTGATTGAACGGCGTGAAGGAGGCTTAAGAACCATTCGCTTGTCAAATGACAGCTTGATTGAGAAATACGGCCGGATTCCGCTACCACCTTATATTCATACTCCGCTGGAAAATTCGGAACGTTATCAAACTATTTATTCTGAACCCAAAGGAAGCGTAGCCGCCCCCACTGCAGGATTGCACTTTACCTCCGAGTTACTGGATGAACTGCGTGAGAAAGGCGTTCAAACAGCGTTTATCACACTCCATATCGGGCTCGATACGTTCCAGCCTGTCCGGGTTGATAACCCTAAAAGGCACGTTATACACAATGAATACGGGCAGTTGGATTCAGAGGTCGCCGACACTGTGAATCGAACCAAAATGGGAGGCAAGAAGATAATAGCCGTGGGCACTAGCACGGTGAGGCTTCTGGAAGCAGCGGCTCAGACGGACACAATTCAACCAATAAGAGGATGGGTTAATCTATTTATATTGCCCGGTTACCGATTTCGCGTGACGGATGTGATGGTTACAAACTTCCATTTACCGAAGTCGACTTTACTAATGCTAGTAGCTGCTTTTGCCGGCAAGGATTTTATTTTACGAGCTTACGAGCAAGCAAAAGAGCGTAAC
>Ga0214474_1000950_pt1 | contig 13714 bp, 26 predicted proteins | sample RVTome_2_FD_187335 | JGI IMG/M metagenome (GOLD analysis project Ga0214474, IMG submission 187335) | Soil microbial communities from uranium-contaminated site in the Upper Colorado River Basin, Wyoming, United States - RVT95D214 HiSeq ...
TCTCGCTTCTCCGTCTTGTCACTCGCTTTCTTACTTTTAGCTACCTTTGCTAGTACATAAGCATCTTCTATACTTAATGAAGGCTTTTGCATTGCTATCGCTCTTATATCTTTTTCATACTCATGGAAGTCCTCATGATCTCGCTCACACCTGTCAATTTCACGAAGCACTTTTAAAGTCTCTATATCCACAATCAAAGGCCTTCCAGCTTCGTTGACTTTATCAATGATGGTCTGAGCTAGCTGACTGTTTGACATATTCTCAAAATCAATCTCTTCACCCTTTCGTTCGTCTTCCCCTCTACCTTGACGAGATCGGCCTTCTTCGGCAAGCTCGTCCAGCTCATCTTTGCGTGGTGTCTTTGAAGCTGCATCTTCAAGTTCAGCAACCCTGTCCATTAGTTTGTTGTACTGAGTCTCAGAAAGAGAAACTACCTTTTCTTCAAGTGTTTCATCTTCCTTACCCTCTTCCTGCTTCTCTTCCTCTTTACTCGCTGCTTCCTTCTTCTCTTCTGGCATCGCTATTCTCCTTTTTTAACTTCGCTAAGTGTACTGGCAAGCTTCTTAACATTTCGCCGTAAGCTATGTCGACATCGACCTTTCTCCAAACTCCACTGAACTCAACTTTAACCCTCTCGCCTATCTTGACTCTACATGATAACATCTGCTCTCCTCCTTCTTACTTCTGAACACCAAAGACCATCGTCTCTGAAATAGGGCTCGCCAACTCTTTCCATCTCTAGCCTTTCAAGCAGTTGTTCAATGACACGCACATTAGGCTGGCCTTGAGCTCTCATAACGACTGTTGGCTTCCCGCCGTTGTAAGGGTTGTCCATCACGACGAAGTCAATATCGACGTAGTAGAGCCTTACATCCTTTTCACAGAGTCCAACGGTTTTAGTGTTCATTTTCAAATCTCGCTTATGTTATATCCTTCACCGAATTCATTCCTAGCATATACACCATGCTCTTTGCAAAGCTGTCTGTAATGCCTCTTACTTTTAACAAGGACTGGTTTGTCACCAAAGTCCTCGTGTATAAAAGGCTGGAAGATGTGAATGTTTGGTGTGCTTATCAAGCTCTTTGTCTGCCCTCCACACTTCATACAGATAGCCTTATCACGATCTTCTATATGAACAGATATCTCTGCTACATGTCCACACTTTAAGCACTTGACATCATACAAAGGCATTACTTAGACTCCTGAGCGACTCTAAACCTTTGTTTGAACGAATCAAACTCTTCAGGCTTCTCTGGGCTTGAGCCTTGCCTCCCACCTCCGCTGCCTTTACCACCGCCTCCACCTCTAATTGGAGTTGGTTGCCTATTAGCAGCAATCTCACTTGGTATTCCCATCGGAGGCACCCTTAAAAGTCTATCTGCTCTTGGATCAATGACTGAGTAGTTCTCCAACACCATCTGCCTAAGGAGTACTTGATCAATCAACTCATCACCACCAAAGGTATCCATCAGGTCTTTACCCATCTGGTACTTAAGCACACGAGATATTGGCTGACCACTTTCTGCATCGACGTTGAGGAAGTACTCGCCTTTTAGCTGATCACCAGTGAACTTAACCCAGACCGGCTCGCCTTGGATACCAGTAACCTGAACAACCTTCTCTTCTGTCCAAAAGCTGAATAGGAACTGATTCCACTTCCTGACTATTCTTGTAAGGACATCAGCCATGATGTCTCTTCTCTCATCAACCCTCTGCTCGAACGCCTGGCTGACGATCATTGACTCAGTAGCCGTCTTACCTTGCTGACGACTAAATGAAGACTCTTCATTTGCTGAGACGCCTAAGGACTCTCTCATGTCGTTTAAGATAGCTGCAATTTCCTTGTACAAATCAGGTGGTATGTGAGGCTGTATTGTCTGCAGTACATTCGTTATAGGCTCATCGCCCTCAACGCCTGCTGCTATGCCAACCACACCGCTAAGTGCTTTTTGCAACTCTGTAGGATCAATTGAACCTTTTTTGTAAAGGAACTTTAGTAAAGCGATTGCTCTGTGCTGACTTATCTGCGTCCGCGTCTCATTCAACTCCTTCTGCTGAGGCTCGAGTATCACAGCATCAGGTATTGCCCAGAAGTACTCAGGGTCAGGGTTGAACATCAAGAACTCCCAAGGCAGACCACCAATTTGTAGAGCGTCGTCAACAGCTAAAAGTACTTCATTCTCACATATAACGATTATCTGCTTTGAGCGGTAGTCTCTAATCTCCCAGAGCTCACTATAACGCCCAACCTTGTCGCTACTATTCGGACTTGAAAAGAGATCCATCTGAAGAACATTGTCCTCTCCAAAGTCAGATGTTCTTGTGCCTTGTAAGTCCTTTGTGTTCTCATACTTCGCATCCTGCTTGATATCATCAAGAGGCCTGAGGATACGCTGTGCTACCCAAGGAAGAGACCATTGGTCACCAGAGCCCCAGGGGACGACAACATCTTCAGGACGAACACGCAAAGCCCAAGGCATACCTGGCTTTATACCTGGGTGGTACTCGATGCGTTCGGCGTCCTTATTGCTAACCTGTGTGGCGGTCTCACCTGGCAGTACCTCATGATCAGGTAAATAACCAAACTCACTGTCATAACCAAGCTTAATCGGTCCTACGCCACAGAGAAAGCTGTCAGGTATGCTCGCTTTAAGTGTCTCTTTAAGTAATGTCTCCCTAATCAACATATTGTCTATAGACTCAACAACCCTTGCATGTGGTACAAGATCGGGCCGAGTGGCTGTGACTGAGATCCTAGGAGAGCGAAAGTAGACTCTTGGAACAAGCAATCGGCCAAAGCTGAACATTTTATTAACAGGCACGACACCATCAGCCCATTGGCCACGGTACATCTTGCGATATTCTTTCCAACTGTTTTTAGAGCTGTATTTCTTGCGAAACTCGATGCCGGACTTGATCTTGGCAGTCCACTCGTTTACAAACTCTGTCTTTTTCTCTTCTTTAGTCTCAGGCATTACTTAAGCCTCTTCACTACCTTTAGTGTTCCTTCTTTCTCGAGAAGATTAGCATACTCAGACGGCATGATAAAGTTCTTACCAGCATGACTTACCATACTTAAATCTGGAGGTGTTTTGCCTAAAGCCTTTAAGTTGTCTGTATATGATTTATGAAACAATTCCATTGACTGTCTTGTATGTCCACCGTAAACCCTGCTTTTATGAAACTCTAATGACTTGTAAGCTTGAGCTAGTTGTCCTTCTGACTCCTTAGCTGTAAACTCAGCAACCTGGCTTACTGTCGTTTTGTTTCTTATTAAGTCATTAAGAATCATTCTCTTAACAGGCATGGCAGATCCGTCTTCGAATACTAGGTAGCGCCAATCGCCTACACCTCTTGTTACGCTTTTGATAATTCTCCCACCAACCTCCTCGCCTACGAGTTCCTTAGCCGCTTTACTAATAGGACTTTTTGCATACTTTAATGCCTTCGCACCTACTTTTATGAACTCACCTATTGGCATCTTTTAAGCCCTCAAGGGGTGGAGAATGGCCAGCGGGACAGGAGGGTAAGGAGGTCGAAGGAATCCCTCAATTTAACCATCCGCCACCCCTCAAGCTCTTTACTTGTGCTTCAGCTTTGCTTCCGATGTCTCTCCTATATATGACTTCTTTGCTCAGAAGGATATTGTTAAGTGTTCTATAAGCTCTACGTCGGCATTCATGAGAGCTCATTCCTCTTGCTGTAACACATCCAATAACATCACCTGCACCATTGATTAAGTAGTTGTCCTTGTTCTTGTATATATCACCTAACCAGACATGCTTCTTAGCTTCTTGTGGTATGTCAAAAATTCTAAGGCTATGAAGTTCTTCTTGTCTCACAGTCTTTAGGTAAGGTAACATTACCATTCTAACTGCTATTGCAATCTCCTTTTTAAAGCTAAGACTGCCTTGTTGAGTAGCAGTTCTGTAAAGGAAGTCGAATAAGGACATGTTCATAAGCTCATTCAAAGCTTGCATAGCATCATAGCTAAACCTTGTAGTGAAGCTTAAGAAGCTTATCTTGTCTTCGTTAATAATACAGTCTACACTCAATGGTCCAAGGTAGTCTACCTTCTTCAGTAATGGAGTTAAAGGATTAAGAACTGTCTCAGTCAATCTATCCCCTTCTGTCACCCAGACGACGTTGCCCATACACTCTATCTCAGGGCCGATATCACCATCAAGTAATCGTTTTTGTTTAATAGAGTGATTGTAGTGTATAAAACTCTCTCCATTAAACCAGCCCTCAGTGCTTATCTCAATACCTTTAGTACACTCCTGTGGTGTGTAAGGAGTGAGTTTACAAATAGAGCTAATTACCCTTTCACTGTAGACTTTATCTAGCTCAAGTCTGTCGTTGAAAACTCCACCACCTAACACTAAGCCATTACCTCCCTTTATCTCATCTGCTATCTCACCTAGGCCAGCTGTATCAGCACAGATGAGATCGTATTGCTTGAAGTTTCTCCAGCTGTCTGTAACTGAAGGATTTTTGCATCCTTTAAGACAGCCCTGAAGTCTCGCTTCCTTCGTGAAGATCTTAACTAAATGCCCATCTTCGGCTAGCTTGAGTGCTAAAGGAGCACAGTTAAGATTCTTTGATAAGAACATCACACTCGCCATCGCTCTCCATCTTAAAGAGAGGTTAGGGCTGGGCTTGTACCCAGCCCCTTTCCTCTTTTGCCATTAGTACTGCTCTGGCTCTAATGCGAGTTTCTCCTTGATAGCAAGGATGTCCTCATAAGAGGGCTCAGGCTTACCAATGGAGTCTAGTGCATCTTTCACGACAGGCAATCCATATTTTAGGATAAGGATTGCAATCTCAATCGCTAGTTGAATAGTCATAGCCTATACCTCCTTTATTTGATGATAATTGTCTCTGGTAACGTACCAGGTCTGATGCTGTTGACAAGCTTAGCAAGATCGGCCCAGTGAGAGACTGCTTCGCCAATAGCAACAAAGGCCTTGTTCTTATCATCTGCAGATTTAGTTAACTTATAAGTTGCCAAGGTGTCAATTGCTACAAGCAGAGAGGCTCTGTAGATGCGAGCAACGTCATTTATCTTTGCTCTTTGCTCATCATTTATAAACCCCTTATCCTGTAGATCTCTCACAGCCTTCATTCCGTTGTCGTATGCACTTGCACCTGTGTCTAGTATGACAGCCGAGGTCTTGACAAAGCTAGCACAAGCTATCCCTGTCAACATGACAACAAGTAGCAAAACTCCAAATAACGCTTTGTTTCTCTTCATCGCTTTCTCCTTTACTTTGTTAAAGTCGCTCCGCTAAAGAAAAGCCGGAAGATTGCAATCAACGCTCCTATACCTACCTCGACAGCAGCCGCTATTGTTAGCTCGTTTGTTACAACTCCACCAACAGCTGTAAGCACAGCCACCACCGACGCCCAGAAGATCTTCGACTGATACCACTTCTTTTCCACTTACATCACCTCCTTTATGCACTTGGATAGCCTGGGCCTGTTTGTTTGCCTAACAAGCCTGGGTATCCAGAACCACCTCTTCGTCTCTCAAGATTACCAATGATTTCATCAAAGGATGTATCGCTGTAGTTGACTTTTGCTTTCTGCACAACAGTCTTGGGAATATGTGCTCCACGCATATACTCAAACTTCCTCAAGCCGAGTAGTGATAAGCCAGTAGCGATTACACAGTTGTCACTATCCCCTTGGAGCTTTCCGTCCTCTTGCTCCTCGAAGCTGTTTAGTTCATATTCAGTCTGTGCTCCGTGTATGATCACTTCAGGAAGATCCTCAATCATCATCCCAATGAGGAAGTGCTTTGTCTGATTTGTATTCTGCCAGCCGTACTTTGCTTTCGAGCCAGATGTGGCGAGTTTGCTTTTGTAGATCTTTGATTTGCTATAGCCTTCTTTAAGGATGGCAACAACCGTGATGCCATGATTATTGCTTTCAGGAATGAGGAACGCTTCGTTGTAATGCTTGCCTATCTGTATAAGCAGCTCTGCATAATCAACAGGATTGATGTTTGGGTTGAACAATTCAAACACCTGTTCGCCTGTTTCACAACAGAAGCCTATGATCGCGGCGTCGTCGTTGCCAGTGCCTCCTGAAGGATCACCTCCGAAGATGTAGTGTAAATCAGCAACAGGATGGGTAACTAGTTTATTACAACCATATCCAAACTCCTTCACCTCCTGCCACATCTCGGTTTTAACCCTCTCAACATTAAAGAAGGTTGTTCCTGTAGCCTGAAAGCATTCCTCTGGAGTGCTTGGGTACTCCTGCTTCAGCATCTTGATGTTCTCTCGAAGTTCTTTAAGCTTGTACTCATACCAGTTCATCTGCTCATCATCAAGCTTGTGTTCTGCTTGGAGGCTGAGAAGGAAACTATTATACCTTGGCACATCAGGCTTCCATTGCTTAACATGAGGAAGCAAAGGTCTTCTATACTCTGTGTCTCCAAACCAAGGATAAAACAGTCTGACGTAATCGAGATCGTCTGCGTTTCGCCACATGTAGTAGAAGTCATTATTCCTCCCATTGCCTGTTGACTCGATTACAATCCTTCCTGACATAGGCACAGCTTGGAACACCCCTGCATGATGCTTCTCCGCATCCTCCCAGAAGGCGTACTCAGAACAGTGAAGGTCTGTAATCCAATCACCTCGGCCGAATGATCTAGCACCTGCTGTGCCGATGTAGTAGGTTGATTCGAGCTTTGGGAAATAAAGTTCCTGTCTGGAGTTTCTACCAAACTGAGGCTTCGGACCTTTGATGTGTTTGAGGAAGAACTGAACCTGATCCATATGCCTTTGGGTTGCACCTGCTTCATGGCTCATCACAACAGCATGCGTTCCTGTCTTGCCTAGACATCTAACTGTGTGAAGAGCTTTGACTATTGAGCTGAAGCCTTTCTGCCGAGCTTTTGCAATTAATACACGGTTATGAGAGAGCTGAGTCTGATCAAATAAACACTGAGCAGGATTAAGGTTGAAGTCAACAGCTTCACCTTGTTTGTTCTGTATTTTAAAAAGTGTCTGCACAGCCTGGGCCTCTCTACTTACCATCAACACTCCCATTCAGGATATTCTGCACAACATCCTCAGCCGTGATGTTAACTGTCAAGCTGCCCCCGCCTTCTCTGAACTTCCCATGAGCTTTAAGCCATTGATTCGTCCCTTCAAGCCTTATCCTCTCGTCATCACTCGCCAGGGACGTTCTAATCACATCCACAACATCGGCAAACAAGGCCTCAAACTCTTTCTGCGTAACTTCAAGTATCTGCTGTCTTAATGAAAGAATCCTATTATCCCCAAGGATCCTGTAGATCATCGGAACGCTGTAACTAGTCAGCTCCTTAATTTCCTGAACAGTCCTTCCTGAAAGATGTAAATGCAAAACATGCTTCCACCTCAAAGGAGTAATCTGATGATCACTCTTCTTCAACATACGATGAGCACTATAAGTTAGATCAGCCTCTTGTGGTTGCATTAGCGTTCCAACCATGCCAAGTATCCTTGTAATGATTATAGCTTTTTTAAGAAGGTTTTTCAACAAAAATGTTCAAGAAACAACTCAGGTATAATTAACAAACGGTTTCAAATCACACAAGCATTTCAGATTTTTGACCACTGGCGTGGAAATCACTCCTGTCTATTTCTGTCAACAAAAATGTTGGTGTTTGAATGTTATAGTTGATGGTTGTTTTGATTGTGTATAACATATTGATTTCTTTAATGAAATTGTCTATTGATTATTAAACCATTTTGTTATATAATTAAGTTATCAAAATAGGAGAGGAGAATTAATATGTTAAGTGACAAACAAAAGTTGGAGAAGTATGACAAAATGGAGGAGACTAGGAGGAAGTATTGGAGAAGTAAACTTATTAGACAAGAACTTTTAGAAAGGAAATGTGAGGAGAAAGGGATTGTGGTAACAAAAAATGAAGTAGAGATTGAATACAACAAAAAGTATGGAAAGAAGTAAAAGGTGAGGAGAAAGGAGGAGGTTAACACAACTCCTCCTTTCTATATTCTAAAAGGGCTTGGGTCAAGGGATTCAAGCCCTTTTTCTTTATCAACTAGATATGTCTCTCCTAGAAGTCGTTGCTTTTGTTCAAATTCTTGAATAATTTCAATAGGTTAGGTAACTACTTGAAATCATTACAAAATTCCTTCAAAATGTAGTTGTTTGACTAGACAGCCAACGGGGGGGGTCCCTTTGGGTTTTAAATTTTGTTTGAAAGAAATTCTATATTCTCTCTCTCTCTCTCTCTCTCTCTCTTCTATATATAATATAATATACTACAACACATACGCTATTACAACATAACAAAATAATATAACGACATAACGACATTACAACATTACAAAGCAAGTAGCAGAACAAGCGTGATGAAGCTGTGTTGGAGAGTTTTTGGTTTTAATTTTAAATGAGACCCCCCTGTTTGATTGCCTAGACAGTCAGCTAGTTCATTTTGATTAACTTATTGAAATTATTAAGGAATTTTTTGATTCCTTATAACTTATTGAAATCATTAAAGATTTTACCTATTGAAATTCAATAAAAAATGAGGTATAATAGCCATAATTATAGGTGAATTCCCTTTAGGAAAGGAGTCTACCATGGCGATTATAAAGAAGAAATACCAAGTACATGTATTACTTATTGAAGTACATGAGAACGAGAAGGGAGAGGCGGAGGATAATGACATTTTGTTTGAGGATGAGGTAAGGAGAGGAAAGGATGAGTACTGCTCCTATGAAGAGGCTTTAAGGTTTTATCTCTCGATTAAGAAGAGGCGGAGGGCATGACCGTACAAGAAACGGTTCAGACGATCAACGACGCCTTAGTACATCCAGTAAAGGAATACTCCTTCAAACTGCAATGTTTTGTCTACATTATGGAACTTCAAGATGATTCTATCTATGTAGGCATAACCACAAGGATATTCGACAGAATCTACAGGCATTTCAATGGTTATAGTAATTTGAAGTATCAAGGTAGGGCTTTGCCTAAGGCTTTGCTCTTAGTTACTTTATGTAGTACAAAGGAGAAAGCAAGAAGTCTAGAGATCAAGCTACATGAACACTTTGGTATTGACTTAGGTGATGCCATCAAAGGCATGAAGGCAATCTGCGGAGGGAGGTAAGCATGACAAGCAAGAAGGCAAAGAAGTCCCCTGTTACTGAGATAAGGCAGTTAAAGAATGAAATTGAATACTTCATATCAAAAGCTAACACACTAGAGCTGAAAATCTCATCTCTACAGTTAGAAAACGAAATTCTAAAGAAGTATCTGCATAGGTTTGATACTGCAACACTTTCGCCTTTTGTTATTGCCACAGTGAAGACTTGTGAAGCTCTTGCTCAGGTGATAACTTCTTTAAATCAAAGGAGGTAATATGAACGATCTTAGAGAATACTACTCAATCGGCTTACGTTTGGCTTGGTGGGAACTTGTTGTTGATGGACAAATAGAATAACCTCGTAGTGCCTTTTCCTTTGCCCCCTGACCACGCACAGGGGGCTTAGGTAAAGACATTACATCATGAAGGAGGTGAGTTTATGGTCAAACAAGCTCTACAAGATATAATTCGAAAAGACTTCAAAGCTCTTGCTGATCACATCAACGAGATGTACCCTGAAGCTTTAGTAGAGTTCGATAGTGATGAGGACGGAGAGTTTATTATCTTGTCGAGCAAAGATCTCAACGAGGATACACAGGTAGTTGAATACTCTCACCTTTTGTTCGAAGCCTTTCAGGAGGGATGAATTATGGCCAAGCTCACAGTCTATCCACACACACCGATGCCAGTGTTAAGAGATCGAGACGGACAGCCTTTACATGAGTTAGCTGATGATGACCATAGGAACATCGGAGCAAGAAGAAGGCTGTACACGCCTAATATCAAGATCTCTGCGAAAAGATCCTCTCTTGATATCTGCCAAGAAGTAATAACAAGATTCTTTGCTTTAGGTGGTAAGGATCCTTCTGAGATAAACATGGAGAGGGTGAGTATAGAATGAAATCACTTCAACTTTGCTGGATTTGTTTCTCGAAAGGCCTTAAAGGCAAGACCGAGCTTGCTAATAGGATCTGGAACAAGACGAAGTTTGACAAGGCAACCAAGCGTAAATGCCAAGGATGTGGTTTGGTTGGATGTTATGTTAGAGAGATAGAGATTCCGGAGAAGGAGAATGTTGATGAGCTTCAAGAGGATACTACGAAGGAAGCTTGAGCGTGAGGGTAAGCTGGTGAGGATAAATAGGCATTCAACTCATTACAAAGGACATGAACCAGCTGGTTGGATGCTTGCTCATAAAGCTCTTGAGATTCTGAAGGAGAGAAAAGAGGCTGAGGGGAGAAGGCAGGCTGCGTTATGACTCTCGTTGAGATTACATCAGGTGAACACCAAGGTCTCTACGGACTAGTTGAGCCTTGGCGAGAGGATAAAATGATCCAATACGTCCTCTGTAACGGTGAGAGAAGGATCGTTGCCACAGAGCATTTGAAAATAATTGAAGACATCAAGGACGTCAAACCAGCAACCAATCTTGATTACTCGATGATCGACCCGAGAGGAAAGGATTAAGAGATGGAAGCAGCTTTTATAATAATCTTCTTTGTTCTTCTCTTCATGGCAATAGGATCAAATAATAAATGACCCTACGCGAGAAGTTCTACAAACATTACAAAGGCAAGATCTTCACAACAAAGGAAGCTTTAAGCTGGTATCAACAACATAAAGCTAACCCTTCAGCAAAGGCTACGTATAGCAACCTCTACCAACTAATCCTTTGGCCTTTATCGTTTGAAGGCTTGTTAGTTAAACTAACTGCTGGGTCTTACAAACTTGAGGTAGAGGCTATACAGCAACCTCTAGAGGATTGGGATAAACACATAGCTAAGAAGATGAAGGAGTGATTATTGAATGGGTCGTAAGAGAAATGCTAATCCAGGTAGAATAAAATGCCTTAAATGTGGCAGGCCTTTTAATTCAATAGATAGAAAGTACATCAGGCTGTGCTGGAACTGTAAGATAAGTAACAAGAAACTCAAAGGTGGCCTTGAAACAAGGAATGTCAAGCTTAGAGAGGAGTGATATGGATTTATACTTAACCAAGCTCATAGCCAAAATAATCTGTTACTGCCTAATGGGAGTAGTAGTGTGGTACTTTGCAAGCACACTGCTCAAAAAATAAAAGGAGAAAGGAGGTGAAGTCCAATGGCAAAAGAGTTTACACCAGATCCGAAGAAGGCATCGGAGCAGGAGATCGCGGAAGGTTTAGCCCTTCTTGGAAAGAAGCGTGAGCATGACCATAAGGTTAAGACTGGTCAGATCAAGGGCTCGAAGGGCAAGAAGTGGAGTGAGCTCTCTCAGAAGGAGAAAGACCAACGTCGGTCTTACTCGCGTAAGCGAGAGATCAAGCTCAGCCTGTTGGCCAAGAAGGCGGAAGCGGCTGGCATCAAGGTCAGTGATGCTGAAGTTGAGGCCGAGATCAGGAAGAGAGGGTAGTGAAGGAGACATGCTGCTGCTGGTGAGCATGAGCAAGCCAGCAGCAGTGTGTAGCTTTTAACAAAAAGGCTTATGATACTTACACAAATAGAACATGAAATCAGACAAGCACTTTTCAAAAAGGCACAAGAAGGAGACTTAGAGGCCCTAGCTCTGTCTAAAGAGCTGTACAACGTTAAGATCTATACAAACGAAGAGATCAGTCTAGTGAATAGGATCAGAGGAGGTTTGCTCAAAATGGCAGCTGGTGAGAAAATAGATGTTAGTGATCAGGAGAGGGTACTCGATCTTCCAGACTATAACGGTGACCTTCATCCTGCTGCACTTAATTGGCTACAACGCCTCGAGGAGGGTGAGCCTTATTATAAAGCCAATCTGAAATACCTCGGGCATGGAGATTATACTGAATGGATTTTGAAGCTTGATAGCGAGACCGGCTTCAAACCACTATTCTGTGCTCATACCTGGAGCGATGAGAGTACACGAATAGCACAACTTGCAGAGGCTAGGTCGATGGAGAAGAAGGAGGTGAAGGATGAAGAAGCTAATACTGCATGAAAAGACAGAAGCAAGACTGGTAATGGACTTAAAAAGCATGTCTGATGGGCTTATCTGCAACAGCTGCCACGCAATAGCAGTGTTCAACAGTTCTGTTCGAGCTGAGGTATATCTTAGTACTGGTTATACCTCTATGCTGGACTACCTTGATAACACCATCAAGTGCTGTAGCAAGCCGGACTTTCATTACGTTAAGAATTTATACTTTATTGAAGCAAAGGAAGTCGAAGACAAACCAGCTGAGAATCTCTCGGTGTTTGCTAAGAGAGCTTTGAGCATTAAGGAGTATTTAACTAATAGGAAGGAGGCAACCAAATGAGCTTCATCTTCATAAGCGGACGCCCTGGAACAGGAAAGACAACACTCGCAGCGAGCATGACCAAGCTTGGTTACAAAGTCCTCTTCCTAGATGTTGATCAGAAGATCAATCAGATGATGAACATACATCACCTTGTCGAATCAGGTATGATCCAGGTGATTCCAATCACTGAGAAGCTTACTGAATCAACTCTAGAGAAGAAAGTTCTTCATCCAAACCTTGCTTTACTGAAAGAGCCGAAAGGCTACTTAAGCATCGTCAGAGAGATTGACAAGCTCGAGCAGCTCACTGAGCCTCACGAGTGTCAAGTCTTTGTGCTTGATAGCCTTACCTCTTCGGTTGAGCATTTAAAGAGACTGATAAGTCATCTGAATAAGAAGACAAAGTTCTCATTTGATGAGTGGGGTGACCTACTTGCCAATCTGGAGGAGCTGTTTTATTCATTAATGAGATTACAGAACATAGCCTTTAAGCATGTGATTGTTCTTGCTCATGAAATGACTGAGAAGGATGAGGACACAGGGTCAATCATCAGCATCCTCCCAGCAATCGAAGGCTCGATGAGAAACAAGGTCGGCAAGTACTTTGCAGAGAGTTACAGGACGGTGGTTGAGGTAAACAAACAAGGCGAAGCGAAGTACTTCATTCACACCAAGCCAATGAACAAAGCAGAAGCCCGAACCTCTCGAGATCTACCACCAATAGTAGGGGCAGACTTCTCAATTATCTTCAAGGAGGAGATCAAATGAGCTTATCAGAGAGACATCATAAAATGCTTCATAGTTTCTTCATCACTGCCGCAAAGACACATCCAGAGATGTCACCATTGATCTGCCTTTTGATATATGAGATACTTTGTCCTGAGTGTACTGAGGCAGATGGATGTAGTACGAAGGATGCTCTTAAAGAGAGAACGAAGGATATCAAAGACATAGTAGAGAGAGTCGACTCTATTATATCTCTACTTAGTAAGACAGATAGGAGGGAGACACTACATGCCAAAGCTAAGATTATCATACAGTAAAGCAAGCACCTTTCTAAGTTGTAGAAAGGCTTATTATTGGTCTTATATCGAGGAACTAATTCCAAAGGAGAAATCCACAGCCTTGCAGGTTGGGGATATTGTTCACCGCTTACTGCACCTACACGCACTAGGCGAGTTGAGGGCAGAGACTATAGTGAACTTGGATGAACTTGTTGGCAGGCTTAATACAGAGAACACAGATGAGCTGAATGTCGAAGTCGCCTACGAAGCTGCAAGGCTTGTGTCCGGGTACTTAACAAAATATCAAAACGACCCCTTGAGCTTCATGAGCCCCGAGCTTCCGATGGAG
>Ga0214474_1000951_pt1 | contig 13712 bp, 7 predicted proteins | sample RVTome_2_FD_187335 | JGI IMG/M metagenome (GOLD analysis project Ga0214474, IMG submission 187335) | Soil microbial communities from uranium-contaminated site in the Upper Colorado River Basin, Wyoming, United States - RVT95D214 HiSeq ...
GGGGGCTGTGCCGACAGCAACAACAGGAGGGCGGTGCTCACCTGGTAGATGGCATCACCCATCAGCGATTTGGGCTTATCATAGGTGGCCAGCCCCACGGATTGCCGGTGCTTCTCAGTTTCTCCCCCATTGACGGCCAACAAGGGCACCTCCCCCAGCGCCGGAAGCCGCACCACTCGTTCCAGTTCCTTGGGAGATTTAATAGAATTATCCAGATACTCCACCACGAAAGCCAGGCCGATCCCCCCCACCAGTCCCACCACCATGGCCAAGGCCAGGTTGCGAGCCTTTCTCGGACTGAAAGGAGATACCGGCAGTTCTGCAGCTTCGATAACCGCGGCGTTGCTGGGCACCATGGTGCTGGCCACGCTGGCTTCCTTCATCCTGGCCAGGAGGCCCTGATAGAGCTGCTCATTGGCCTGCACGTCCCGCTTCAGAATCTGGTGCTGTACCAGGTTGTCTTGCAGGGCCTCCACCTTGCCTTTCTGCCGTTCAGATTCCTCTTTGAGAAAATTTTCGGCCCTGAGGGCCACTTCGTAATCCGCCTTGACCCCTGTTTGGATACGCTTCAGCTCGACGTTTAGACGGCTCCGCAATTCAGCCAGGCTGGCGTTCTCGGCCTGGAACTTGGGATAGTTGCTGCCGAAGATCTTGCCCAGGCTGGAGACTTTGGCTTCCTGATTGATCACTTCCTCCCTGAGCTTGACCACCAGGGGGTTGTCAATGATCAGGGGAGCATCCGCTCCCTTCTCCTGGACCTGGTTGAACCTGGCCTCCTTTGTCATCCGTTGGGATTGGGCGGTGGTGAGCAGACTGTTCAATTCCACGAATTTCTTGACGATGACGTTGTCACCGCCTTCCAGGGCCAGGAAATCATTGGCCCGGCCATAATCATAGAGGCGGCGCTGGGAGGTCTCTACCTTACCGGCCAAGATAAGCAGTTCGCTCTCCAGCCATTCCCGGATCATGGCATAGGACTGCTGGCGGGTATCCATGCAAAACCGCAGGTACTCCCGGTGCACGGCATTGGTGATTTTCTGGGCCAGTTCCTTATCTGCAGACAAATAGGCCACTTCCACCAGGAAGGTGTTCTGCACCGGTTTCACTTGCAGGTTGGCCATGAGCCGGCTGGCCATGGCGGCCCGGACCTGCTCGGGGTCCGGTTTTTTCCCCGCCTCGGAGAGTATCTTGAATTCCGGATGCTCCGATAACTTCAGGGAATCAAGTAGGTTGTAGGCCAGAGGCCGGCTGGTGAGGACCTTGTATTGGGTTTCGTAAAACTTATTGACCCGGTCGGTCTTCAGGAACGGAATCAAGGGGTCGGAACGCTGCTCTCCCGGCAGTGCCTGGGGATTGTCCTGGATGATCTGCAGCATCACCGAAGCACGATAAATCGGGGTCCGGGTGAAGGTATAAACTCCCACCACCAACACGACGCTGAGGAAAAATCCCAGCACCCACCACCGGCGCCTCCGGAGAATCTGCCAATAATCCCCCAAATTCACGGAGTCCGGAGGGTCACTCCCATATCTCATCCCAGGGCCTGTATGGAACACACGGGCGCAGGGAGGCTCCGGAGCAAACTCCCTGGGCTGCAACTGGTTATCCATCAGGTCCCAATCCTCCGTATCACCGGGCTGCCGGCCCGTCCGCAAGTGGATGGTTAAGGGATCATGGGGGCCCCTATGCTATAGGAGCCGGGCACCAGATTGCGAAAGTCGTACAAAAATCTCCTGATGCCGCTTTCCTGCACCGAAACGATATCGCTTTCTTTGAGGGGAATGTCCGCTTCCCTCCCGGAGGTCACCTTGTCCAGGTCCAGGGTGAGGGTGATGGTCTCCCCCCGGTCATTGAGACGCACAATGGTCACCCGGTCCGAGGCCAGCAAGGCATGCTTGCCGCCGGCCAGGGCCACCGCCTGGGTAGCGGTAAGATCGTCTTTTACCGTCACACACCCCGGCTTCATCACCGCGCCCAACACGAAGGCGTTCTTGGCGAAGGGCACGTGGATGATATCGCCGTTCTTGATGGGGAGGTTCAACTCCAGGGCCCCCTGGGCCACGAGGCGCTTGAGATCGACGACGGTGGTTTCCGAGCCCGGAGAGAAAGACCGGAGGGAGTCCACCTTGAGATTCTTCCGCACCTCCGAGGCGCTTTGGGCGCGGATTATATGAACCGTCTCCCCGGCCTTATCGGTCAGGCCACCCGCTTTCCCCAGCATTTCCAGAAGGGTGCGGGGGCCGATGAGTTCATGGGACCCGGGGCCGACCACCGCGCCGGTGACCATCACCCGCTGGTGGCGATATTCCTTTACCTCCACAGAGATCTGCGGTTGCTTGATATAGTCCCCTTCTCGGTAAAGCTGGGCCAGCCGTTGCTCAATGGCCTGGGGGGACTGGCCCCCCACTTTGACCGGGCCCACCAGGGGCATGGTAACCTCCCCCTGGCCGTTGACCCGGACCTCCCGGTCCAATTCACCGGCCCCCAGGAAGACCACGCGCAGCAAGTCCTCGGGACCCACGGCATAGTCCTGATACCCCTTGAGGGTGGCCTGGCCCATCCGGGCCAGGAGTTGCTCTTGCATGGCGTTTTTCCGCTCCTGAGCCTGCAACTGAGCCGCCAGTTGCACCGGCTGGGGTTGGAGGGTAGAACCGCCGCATCCCGCCAGCCAGCCGGAGCAAAAGCAAAGCAACACCACCAGCATCCTGGTCAGAGGAAATTTCATGCGGGCCCTATTAAGAAAATTATGCAGATATGGTAATATATTTAGTTTTAGGTGGCATTACTCTCCGCCCTATCTCAAAGTCCCTGTCTTCTGGATTTCGCTCCCAGTTGATAATGCATCGGCAAAAGATAAAATAATGTTTAGGCTTCTTAAAATATTTTTTAAATAAGTGACGGCTCTCGGCGATACCGTGATTTTCCCGGGGACAGCCCCTTGATTTCTGGAATTCCGGAATAAATATTTTATATAAAAAATTTATTCAAGGATTATGCACGTAAACCAATTGCCTTAATGGGGGGATTGAGAATCCTCCCCATCTAAGCGACGGACGCAATAAGGAAACACCATGAAAACCAGTCAACTACAAGCCATACTAGCCATCCTCGGGGCATTGGTGGCGGTCTGGCTCCATACAAGCACGGAAAAACCAGCACTGGAGACCATAGTGGCGAAAGAGCCAAGAAATTTGCGCACCGCGATCTTTGCCGGCGGCTGCTTCTGGTGTGTGGAATCGGACTTTGGGAAAATCCCCGGGGTGGTGGAGGCGATCTCCGGCTATACCGGCGGCGGCCAGGAAAATCCCACCTATAATGATTATGCCCAGAAAGGGCACCTGGAGGCGGTCCAGGTGATCTATGATCCTGAGAAGGTCTCCTATAAACAACTCCTGGACGCGTTCTGGAGGCACATCAACCCCACGGACCCGGGGGGGCAGTTTGTGGATCGGGGGCCCCAGTATCGCGCCGCCATTTTTTACCATGATGAGGAACAGCGGCGTCTGGCCGAGGAATCGAAGCAGGAACTGGAAAAATCAGGGCGGTTCCAGAAGCCCATCGTCACCGCCATCCTCCCCTTTACCAAGTTTTACCGGGCTGAGGACTACCACCAGAACTACCATAAGACGCATGGGGTCAAGTACAAGTTCTACCGATGGAATTCCGGGCGGGATCAATTCCTGGAAAAGGCCTGGGGGGAGGACAAGAAAAGCGGCGGTAAGCCCGGCGACCCCGACCAGCCCGGAAACTCCCGCAATCTGAACAATCCCGGCCATCCCCCCTATGCCAAGCCCGGCGACGCGGCGCTGCGCCGGAAGTTGACGCCGTTACAATACCAGGTGACGCAACAGGAAGGCACGGAACCGGCGTTTAATAATGCCTACTGCGACAACAAGAGGCCGGGCATCTATGTGGATATCGTCTCCGGGGAGCCCCTTTTCAGTTCCCTGGACAAATATGATTCCGGCACCGGCTGGCCCAGTTTCACCAAGCCCCTGGACCCGGGAAATATTGTGGAAAAAGAAGACCGCCGCCTGATTACGGGGCGCACCGAGGTGCGGAGCAAGCACGGCGACTCCCATCTGGGCCACGTCTTCCCTGATGGGCCGCCGTCCACCGGCCTCCGGTACTGCATGAACTCCGCGGCCCTGCGCTTCATTCCCAAGGAGGACCTGGAAAAGGAAGGTTACGGTAAGTATCTAAAACTTTTTGAAAAGGGGAAATGACCTTTAAGGGGAGGTCAGGGGAAATACCTGGTATTTGTCTGGGGTCCGCCGGCCGGGGTGCAAAATCCTTAGACTTGCTTCCCCGCTCCACCCGGAGCTGCCAAACAGGGGGGCAACTTAGGGGTCATTTTGTCCTGCCGGTAATAGCCGCAAAAATAATAATAAAGCCCGTGGCCCAGGGAGAATTCCTTATATGCCAGATAACCGCAGGCAAGGCAGTGTGGAGAAAGATCATCCACATCTGCGGCCGGAACGCTCAATTCTCCTGGACGAAATTCTTCCGGGCTAATCATGGGGGAGCCAAACCACAGGTGTCCGCATCAATTGGGACTTTTTTCCTCCTGGGAAGAGTCAAGCACCTCCCTGACCTTGCGCACCAAGCTGAGGACTCTGAAAGGCTTCTGAATAAAATTAACCTGGGAATTTAAAACCCCGTGATGGACGATGGCGTTTTCCGTATAGCCCGACATATAGAGGACCTTCATCTCCGGATGGATCAACCTCAAACGTTCAGCCAAGGCGCTGCCGCTGATTTGCGGCATCACCACATCGGTGAGCATTAAATGGATGGGGGTCTTTTCCCTTTCACATATCAGCAGGGCCTCACCCCCGTGGGCGGCTTCCAACACCTTAAACCCATATTTGCGCAGGGCCGTGGAAACCAGATCCCGCAACCCGGCATCGTCTTCCACCAGGAGGATGGTTTCATCACCTTGCAAAGAGGTGACCGGGGCTGCCTTCGGCCTGACTATTTCGAGGCTTTCTTCCACCCGGGGGAGATATACCTTGAAAGTTGTCCCCTGTCCGGGCTCGCTGTAAACCCAGATATTGCCGCCGCTCTGTTTGACGATCCCGTAAACGGTGGCCAGACCCAGCCCGGTGCCTTTGCCGCTCTCCTTGGTGGTAAAAAAAGGTTCAAAAATGTGGGCCATGGTCTCCCCATCCATCCCCACCCCATTATCGCTCACCGCCAGCATCACATAAGGACCGGGAGTAACGCCCACATGGCCCCGGGCATAAGTCTGGTCCAAAGAAACGTTGGCGGTTTCAATGGTCAGGTTGCCCCCGTCGGGCAGGGCATCCCGGGCATTTACCGCCAGATTCATGATGATTTGCCCGATCTGGGCGGGATCGGCCTTGACCAATCCCAGATACTGGTCAATGAAGGTAATCAGCTCGATGTCTTCGCCGATCAAGCGCCGCAGCATCTTGTCCATGTCAATGACCACTTCGTTGAGGTTAATCACCTGGGGTTGCAGAATCTGCTTGCGGCTGAAGGCTAAAAGCTGATTGGTCAGCGAGGCTCCCCGGTGCGCAGCTTTCGCGATTTCGTCCACATATAAGTGGAATGGGTCTTCTTGGCGGAGATCCATCATCATAATCTCGCTGTAGCCCATGATGGCGGTGAGCAGGTTGTTAAAATCGTGGGCCAGGCCCCCGGCCAAGATGCCCACGGCCTCCATCCTTTGGGCATTAATCAGCTGGTCTTCCAGTTCCTTGCGCTCGGTGATGTCGAAAAAGACGCCGCTGATATAATCGACTTTCCCGGCAGCATCATAGATTATCCGGTTTCTGGCCTGGATCCAGCGTACCTCCCCGGTCTTCTTGCGGATGCGGTGCTCGGTGACATAGGAGCCGTCCCCTTTCAAGGCCTCTTTGAAAATGGTTTTGGCCGGCTCGATGTCTTCCGGGAAGATCAGATCCAGCCAGGTTATCCGCCGAGAATCGAAATCTTCCTTGGCATAGCCGGTGATTGCCTCGATTTTCCGGTCAAAGCAATCCAGGCTCCAATTCGTATAACCCTTATAAACCACCGCCGGGACTTGACCTACCAGGAGACGATATTTTTCTTCGCTCTCTTGAAGGGCCTCTTCCGCTAGTTTGCGTTCAGTGATATCTCGCATGGTGGCTTGCAGGAGTTGCTGCCCGCCCACCATGAGCGATTTTAACGAGATCTCGGTATCGATCAGGACGCCGTCTTTCCGCCGGTGCTGCCAGTAGAAGGATTGGGGGGACCCTCCAAAGGCCGCGGTAATGTATTCTTGGGCCGCTTCCGCCGACCTGCGGCCATCCGGCTGAACCTCAGGGGAAAAATCCCCCGGGGAATACCCAACAATATCCTCCCGGTCACACTTCCAGAGCTTACAAGCCTGTTCATTGCAGTCGAGAAAGATATCCGTCATCAAGAAAAAGCCTTCCGCCGAACTCTCAAAGAGGGTGCGGTACTTAAACTCGCTCTCCCGGAGGGCCTCCTCCGCCTGCTTGCTGGGGGTAATGTCATAGATAACGCCGCTGATATAGTCAATCCTACCCACGGAATCATAAAATATCTGGCCCCGGCACTGCACCCAACGAATCTCTCCGTCTTTCCTGCGAATGCGGTGTTCCCGCACAAAAGAGCCGTCGGCTTTAAGGGCTTTAATGAAGATTTTCGTGGCGTAATCCAGGTCCTCCGGCAGGATTAAATCGCACCATTTAAGACGGCGGGAATCGAATTCTTCTTTACTATAGCCGGTAAGCCTTTCAATCTTGTCATCAAAGTAATCGACACTCCAATCCTCATATCCTTTAAATACCACCGCGGGTATCTGGTTCACTAAAAGTCGATATTTTTCCTCGCTCTCCTTGAGGGCCTCCTCCGCCTGCGTGCGCCCGGTGACGTCCCGGAAACTCCAGACTCTGCCCGCTATGGCCTGGCCAATTCGCTGGGGTTGGGAATAGCGTTCAAAAACCCTCCCATCCTTAAATTCTATCAGGTCATAGCTCTCCGCCTCCGGTTGGCCGTATAACTCCCGCACTTTGCTGAGAAAATCATCAGGGTCTGTTAATTGCTCCAGGACAGAGGCCAGGGCCCGGTCGTCATCCCGGGAGGCCAGGACTGCCTCGGGAATCCGCCACATCTGGGCAAACTTTTGATTATAGGTGACAATCTTTCCGGATCCATCGATCACCAGCAACCCATCGGCCGTGGACTCCAGGGTGGCCTCAAGCAAGGAAATGGATTGTTCCAGTTTATCCGCGGCCTGCTTGCGTTCCGTAATATCGGCATCCATTATCAAGGCGCCGGTGACCTCCCCTTGAGCATCATAAAGGGTGGAGGAAAAGACGCTGATATCGATGGGGCTCCCGTCCTTTTTGCGGCGCCGCAACTCCACCCCTCTAAGGGATTCGCCGGCCAAAGTCCGCCGCAGATTATCCCGGAACTCACCCTGCTTATCTTCAGGAACAATGGGGAGAACGCGGCCCACGACCTCCTCTTCAGTCCAGCCGAAAGTCCTTTCCGACGCCGGGTTCCAAAGCAAAACCTTTCCTTCCGGGTCCAGGACGAAGATGCTTAAGGGAGAGGCTTGCACCAATGCTTGCAGTTTTTGATGCGCCTCCCGCAGGGCCTCCTCCACCTGCTTGCGCTCGGTAATGTCGGTGTGGGTGCCGCTCATCCGCAGGGGACGACCTTGGGCGTCGCGCTCCACAATCCTGCCCCGGTCGAGTATCCACTTATACTGCTTGTTCTTGGTCAACATCCGGCATTCGATCTCGTGCACCAGCGTCCGGCCTTCAAGGTGGTCTTGGAGCGACTTCCTGGCGGCAGCCTGGTCGTCCGGGTGGATGAGATCCAGCCATTGCTCCACGGTGGATTCGATCTCCGGGAGCGTGTAGCCCAGCATCTCCGCCCAACGCTCGTTACGATTAACTTCACCCGTCTCGAAGTTCCAGTCCCAGAAACCCTGTTGACTCCCCTCTATAACCAACTTCAGGCGTTCTTCGCTCTCCCGCAGCGTCTGCTCTGCCTGCCGGCGCTCGGTGATGTCCCTGCATAATCCCAGGATTACCTGGCCTTCCTTATTTCGTATCGCAGTTGCATTTATCTCAATGGGAGTAATCTTGCCATTAGGGCTCACATAATCAATTTCCAGATTTCTGGTTAAACCCTCTTCCGCGCATTTCCTTACCTCGGCAGCATTTTTTTCCAAGTCATATGCCGCGGTCCATTCGGTCACCCTTCTTCCCAATATTTCCTCGATGAGGTTATGGCCCGTTAGTTTTGCGTATTCTTGATTGGCATCCAGGACCTCCCCATCTTGGTTAACAACCACGTATCCGGTGCCTGTAGTTTCAATAATGGTCCGATATTTTTCTTCGCTTTGGCGTAGCGCCTCTTCCGCGCTCCGGCGCTCGGTGATTTCCCGGGCTACCTCAATGGCCCCGCGCAACTCGTGACGATCATCGTAAATGGGGATCGCGCGTAGTTCCCAAATCCTTCCGTGAGGGTCAACTTCTTTAGTCTCAATCCTTTCGGAACGAAAACATCTTATAACCGGACAATCTTCACAGGGTTGAGAGCGATTATGCCGTATTTGGTAACAGTATTGCCCAAGAATTTCGGAGATGGTGGATCTGTCTATTTCGACAGCCATTGCCTCATTTGCCCAGACTATCCGTAAATCTGGAGAAAGCAGACACACGGCGTCAGGGATGGCATTCAAAATCGCTTGGAATTCTTGGGAAAGGGATCGATACCTCTTTTCATTCTCCCGCTGGGCATCCTCGGCCCGTTTGCGGGAGGTGATATCGGTGGCTATGTGGATGATTCCTTGCAGATTGCCGTGCTCATCCATCATCGGCGTGCAGGAGACCAGAAACACCCCCCCCAGGGCCTCCATCTCCATCTCCACCGTTTCCATGAGGCCGGAGGCAAGCATCTTTTCCATGGGACAGCCTTCGGGGGGTTCATCGGCGCCATGGAAGACTTCGTAACATTTCTTGCCGATTATTTCTTTTTCAGAGTTGCCTGTGGCCTGGACCGCAGCCCGGTTCAAGGCTATCACGTGGTGCTGCGGATCAAGTATTACGGAGGGCTGCCCGATGGCCTGGAAGATCTCTTCCCATTCTTTGCGGCTCTGCCTCAGGTCTCTTTCGGTTTTTACCCGGGGGGTGACATCCTCCACCGTGGCCACCACCTGCTCCACCTGACCTGATTCGTCCAGGAGGGGAGCCGCGTTAATGGTGAGCAAAACCCGTCGCCCCTCGGGCCACTCGATGGCGTGTTGGACGTCATAAACCGGCCGGCGGGTATCCATGACCTGTCGGAAAGGCAGCTTACCGTCGGGGAAAGGATTACCCTCGTAATCAGTGATCCGCCACTGGGGATCATTGTAAGCACGGCCGGCGATCTGGTCTCCGGCCAGACCCAATATCCCCGTGGCCTGGGGGTTAGCAGAGAGGATAGTCCCATGCCGGTCCAGCACGACGATGCCGGCCGGACTGGTCTCCATGATGCGGGAGAACAGGGCGGAACTCCGGCTCAATTCCTCCTGGGTCTGCCGGCGCAACTCTTGCACTTCCTGGATGAGTTGCCCTTTGGTCTTGTCCTCGTCCTTCATTTTGGGCCTCAGTGGGATGACCAGGAAACGCGGATCATCTGAAAATGCTTTACACTATAATACCTTTCTTTATTTTCGTCCTTATTATTTCTTTAATTAAATCGAATTTTTAAAGAGACTAACAGGTGTGCATTGGCAGGTCCGGATGGCCTTTGCCTGGGCCCACAACCCCGAAAATGGCAGAATGTGGACCCAGGCTGCCACCGGCGCCTGCACGAGCGAGACGCCTTTGCCCGCATCGATTCTCTGGGGGGGCTACAAAAATTCGGTATTTCTTGATATCTCCCCTGGCTTTCTCCTAATCCTGGGCCTATCGGTCCATCGTCCTCCATGCCGGGAGGGCTTTGCCCGCTGCTAGATTTTATTATTTTGGGTTTAAATTATTTGGCGGAAAATCCGAATAATATATAAGTCGTCCAATTTTCAAGCTCTAAAAACTACACCAAAGGAGATGACGATGAAAAAAGTGGCGGTATGCTTGTTGGGACTCTTTCTGATCACCGTCTGTATGGCTAATTATGCGGTCGCCAAGGGCACCGCCGACGAAGCCAAAGCCCTGGCCGAAAAAGCGGTGGCGTACTTTAAGGCCAACGGCAAGGACAAGGCCATAGCCGCGTTTAATGATCCCAAAGGGGAATTTGTCAAAGAGGACCTGTATATATTCATGATGGACTCTGAGTGCAACACCCTGGCCCACGGCGCCAACCAAAAACTGGTGGGTAAAAATGTCGGTGAGTTAAAGGACGCGGACGGGAAATTATTCATGAAGGAAATGGCAGCCATGTCCAAGAAAGGGGGTGGCTGGGTGGATTACAAATGGACCAACCCGGAGACCAAAAAAATTCAGGATAAATCTACCTATATCCTCCCCTTGGAAGGCGGTTTGTTTGTCGGTTGCGGCATCTATAAGTAGGGGGGTAGATTAACCACCGACCCGGGGGGCGCCTGGCCAGCAGATCGCCCCTCTGGCCCTAATGTTTCCAGCTCATCCAGGACGGGAGCGCTTTTAAGAACTCTGGGCTTTTTCCCTTTTTGTTTAAATTCTTAAACGGAGAAGTCCGCCTGGCAAAAAAGTCTTCCAATCTGCGAACTTTTAAAAAACTACACCAAAGGAGAAAAGGATGAAGAAGGTGGCGGCATGCTTGTTGGGATTGTTCCTGATAACCGTCTGCATGGCTGATTATGTCGGGGCCAAGGGCACCGCCGAGGAAGCCAAGTCCCTGGTGGACAAGGCGGTGGAGTACTTCAAAGCCAACGGCAAGGACAAAGCCATAGCCGCATTTAATGATCCCAAAGGGGAGTTTGTCAAAGGGGATCTCTATATATTCTTATTTGACGCTGACTGCCTGACCCTGGCCCACGGCGCCAACCCCAAATTGGTGGGGAAAAATATCGGCGAGTTAAAAGATGCTGATGGCAAATACTTCATGAAGGGGATGGCGGCCCTGGCTAAAAAGGGAGGCGGCTGGATAGATTACAAATGGACCAACCCGGAGACCAAAAAAATTCAGGATAAATCTTCCTATGTCCTCCCCCTGGAAGGCGGTTTATTTGTCGGTTGCGGCATCTATAAGTAACCGGGGAGGATCGACCCATGACGAGGGGGGGGCGCCTGACCAGCAGCCCCCCTTGGCAACGAGGAGAGATACCCATGCAAATATTTAAGAGGGCCAAGGTTCAATACAAGATCGCACTTCTTCCCGCTCTGGCGATTCTTGCTGTGGTTGTTCTCGGTGGGGTCACGGATTACGGCTTTTCCGCCCTCAGGAAGTCCACCAGTCAGGTGTATCAAAATTTTATTATTTCCAATGACATCACCGACAGTTACCAAAAAATTATCACCATTCATCAGAATGGTTTTCGGGTGATTGCCTGGACTGTCTCCGGATATGGTCAAGATAAAATTGACCACCTGATAAAAGAGACGGATGCCGGTTTAACGGGGATGATTGCTTACGCCCAAAAGAAAGCCGGCGATCCTGCCTTCCAGGCCGATAGATTAACCTATCAGAATATCGCCGATAATCTACAGAAATACAGGAAATTTCTCAACAATATGTTTGATGTCCTGACGGCTGACTACTCGGCAGCCTCTATGTATATGGGCAGCATCGATGATTCCTATCAAAAAATAATCCACGAAATGCAAAAGTTGGATAAGAAGTCATTCGCTGAAAGCAAGAATAGCTATGAGTCCTCTGACCAAGATTATCAGAGAATGAAAAGAAATTTCCTCACCATTGCCTTAATAACTTGCGTCGCTATTGTTTTCCTCGCCTTCTTTAACATCAAGGGCATAATTAAACCTATCAATTACGTGGTGGAAGGTTTAAGTATCGCCGCGCAGCAGGTAGCCGCCACCTCCGGACAGATTTCGGACAGCAGCCAGAAGTTGGCCCGGGGGGCAGGAGAACAGGCGTCCTCCCTGGAAGAAACCACTTCCGCTCTCACCGAGGCCTCGGCCATGGTCCGCACCAATGCCGACCACTCCGCGGCCGCGGCCTCCCTCACCAGCGAGGCGGCCAACGTCGTCACCGCGGCCAAGGAATCCATGACCGAGTTAACCGGCTCCATGCAGGAAATCTCGGCGTCCAGCGATGAAATTTCCAAGATCATCAGGACCATTGATGAGATCGCCTTTCAGACCAACCTGTTGGCCCTCAATGCGGCGGTGGAAGCAGCCCGGGCCGGAGAGGCGGGCGCGGGTTTCGCGGTGGTGGCCGATGAGGTCCGGAACCTGGCGAAGCGAGCCGCGGACGCGTCCCAAAACACTTCCGTGCTGATAGAAGGTACTATTCAAAAGATTGAAGTGGGCTCGAAAATTGTCGCCGCGGCCACCGAGGCCTTCCATAAGGTCGCGGACAACGCCAAGAAGATCGATGCCCTGGTGGGGGAAATAGCCGCGGGTTCCCAGGAACAGGCCCTAACCATCGACCATATCAATCGGGCTGTTAACGATATGGACCGGGTAGTCCAAGAAAACGCGGCCCAGGCGGAACAGACTGCATCTTTCTCCGAAGAAATGAACGGCCAGGCGGAACAGATGGGTAGCCTGGTAATGGAATTAACCTTTTTGGTCCGGGGCGCCAACGGCCAGGTCAAAGGGAGTAAAGTGTCCATCGGGGATCAAGCCACTGAACTATTGCCGGGCCCGGTGGAGTATGAGATGGCTAAATCATCCGGCAAACAGATGGACGGTTGACACGGTTTAAGGTCGGGAAAATCCTTAGGCGTGAGAGGAGGTTAAGGAATCATCTTTAGACTAAGGACTACCCCTCTATTTTAGAGCCCCGCCTCAGCCGCTTCCCCGACTCCACCTCCAGGGAGAAGAGTCCCCTTAAAGTTTGGAAACACGGAGCCTGCCGGGAAGAGGACGCGTCCCCAGGCATGGCCGCATCCTCGCATTAGGGGCGGCCGGGTCCCGGAATTTTTATCCTGAAAGCGCCGCGACGGAGATTGGGGGGAGGAGGTAAGGGCCCGCGGCCTTTAGCCCCCTTTCCCAGACAGCTCACTGACGATGGCCCGAATGGCTGGCTCCTGGGCCTCGATACTCTCCGTCAGCTTGAACTGCACCAGGGCCCGGTTCAGGTTGTGCTCCGGGTACCTGGTCTTGAAGTAGATGTTCCCCTCCAGATAATCGGTAAAAAATCTCAGTCCCAGCTCGAAGGGGAGAAGGCGGATGGCGTCGTAGAGATAAGCATAGTCGCCGGCGGTGAGGAAGCTTCCGGCCTGGGAGAGATAGCCCTTAAGAATAGCCCGGCAGATTTCGGGGTCGAAGCCCGTTGTCTCCCATTTCTCAATTTCTTCGCCCAGGGTATTGCAGCCCGAACGGAGGCAATCCCCGAGATCATAGTGCACCAGGCCGGGCTTGACGGTGTCCAGGTCCACCAGACCCACGGCCTGGCCGGTGGCGCTATCCACCATGACGTTATTGACCTTGGGGTCGCCGTGAATGGGGCGGAGGGGCAGCTTCTCTTGGGCCTTGGCCTTCTCCAGGACGTCCGCCCAGGCCCGCCGCTCCTTGATAAACCCGAGGCAATAATCCATTTCCGGGGAGTTCCGGCCCACGTTTTTCGCCCTCACCCCAGCATAACGCTTCAGATAG
>Ga0214474_1000952_pt1 | contig 13711 bp, 15 predicted proteins | sample RVTome_2_FD_187335 | JGI IMG/M metagenome (GOLD analysis project Ga0214474, IMG submission 187335) | Soil microbial communities from uranium-contaminated site in the Upper Colorado River Basin, Wyoming, United States - RVT95D214 HiSeq ...
CGATGGAGGTGGACGGCGTCATGGGATAAAAGGCGTAGAACTTCAGCCCTGCCGCGACTGCCCCCAGGGCGATGGCCTCGTTGCCGTTCATCATCAAGCGCTGTCGAGGCTCAGTGACGGCAGGGAGCTTGAGCGCCGATGCCGCGCGCGCCTCTCCCCAACTGAAGCCCGCCTCCAGGGCCTTTTTATTCTCTTGTGCGATATCGGGATGCACCTTACCGAGGAGATCCTGTACGGCCTGGTCGGCCACCTGCTGATCGATGCCGAGGATCTGAGCAATGACTCCCAGGGCAGCGGTATTGATGTACCGCTCCGCTGCCAACTCTCCGAAAGGCACGTTCAGACAAGCATCGTCGGATATGTTAAATCGAGCATCGGCGATGATAAGCCCCGGTGCGGGTAGCTCCTCTCGGTGCAGATGCACCGTCTCCGCAGTGAAGGCAACCAACAAGTCAATGGCCTCCTGCGGTGCCATAACCTCATTGATCCCGACCTTAATGGCAAACGTGTTATGTCCGCCCCGAATCCGGGATTGGTAGGACTGGGTCACGAGGATGGAATAGCCGCTGCGCGCAAGGGACTTTGCCAAGAGCAGCCCTACGGTTACCAGGCCCTGGCCTGCCTCGCCCCCTATCACGATGTTCATAGAGTTTGCCGCGTTTCTGCCCATACCTCTCCCAGCCTCTGATGTCTCCGCTATTTCGACTGCTCTGTCTCAACCACACACCATGTCAGGCGCGCCGCCCCCAGTGTTTTTTATGACGGTCTGCCAAAAACATGGCCGCGATCACCAACGGCCTTACCCTTGCCGCAAACCGCCTCGGAGGTTAGCTGGCCTTAATTTCCGCGCTGTTCTCCCACAGCCCATGGATGTTGCAGAGGCTGAGGGCATGGATGGTCCCCGGCTTCTTGATCATGGCTGCCACCGTCGCGCTGTGGTGGGTGTATGCCGGACCTTCATTGGCGCCCTTCACCGATTCGCCGTGGGCGGTGAACTCGCAATTGGCGAGCTGATAGGCATACTGCTCGCCCTCGGGATGAAAGAAGACCTGAATCCACCGGATGTGATGCTCGGTGGTGTTGGGGTGGGATACCTCCTTGCCGATAGAGACCTTGATCTCAAACATCTCTCCGCTCTTCACCGACGCAGGACACTCAATGACTGGCACGTGCTTTTCCTTCTTCCAATCAGATGTTTGTAAAAATTCCCCTAGTTTTTTCATTCGTATACCTCCTCCTTATTTTTTTGTCTACGTTTGGACGAGCTGCCAGAAAACTATCCTGCGATGACCCTCATTCATATTGCTCGCTGAAGCCACGCCTGGCGTAGAGGTTGCCGGGCATCTCAAGGACACCCACATCTCACCGTGTCGCGTTTGCCCAGCCCATGTGCGCGATCTCCCTTTCCACCTCCATCAGATGCTTTCGGAAACAGTGATGTTTACCCCTTCGCTCATAGGAGACCGTGGCCCTGCAGCTAGGGCAGGTGAGGTATCGATCGTCATACCTTCTTTCCTCTTTCTCCTCTTTTTTCACTTCCTTGCGTGATGACTTCATAGCTCCCTCCCTCTATACTGAAGTAGTGGTGGTATTCCCCGATAAAAAAGGGGGATCTCCGTCTGTATCGACACGAGACAGATCATAAAGCGAATCCTTCATACGGCTTCGCCCTCATCGTCCATTCACTGCCGGGAAATTCCTTGCGCAAGCGCTCGAGCCCCTGCCGCAGGAACTTGTGATCATCCGTGGATAAATAGTTTAATACACCGGAATAATAGATCGCCTCCGGCATGGCAAAAGTTCCTTGGTAGTCTGCAAAAAGTGCATCCAAATACCCGTGGGCAAGGTCGTAACGCTTCAGGAATAGTGCGCTTTTTGCCCCGTCCAATAGAATCCGCGCGCTCATCTCCGGAGGCGTAAAGAATCCGGTAAAGCGATAGTGCTCCCTTCCATCCATATCCAGGAGGACGATGGTCGGCGTCCAGGCTATTCGATACTGTTTGAACATCGGCCTCTGTTTCTCTAAATTGATCCTTAAGGGGATAAACCGCGAGTTCAGAATATCGGCCACGTGTTCATCTATCCAGGTAACAGCCTCCAGCTGTTGGCATCCGATTCAACCGGGATCGAAGAAATCCGCTACGATCAGCTTGCCCTCGGCCTTTGCCTTTTGCACGGCAGTATCAAAAGATTCTTGCCATACGATCACAGTGATATCCTCCTTTAAAACAGATGCCGGATTAAGACGCATCGAGACGCTGCGAATCGCCGATAAGGCGGATGCGTCCGGAATCAAGCAAATGCACCACCACCTCGGTTGCCAGTTTGTCTCCCTGGGTCCCTGCAGGCACCTCTTCATGAATGGCCTTGAGCAAGTCATACAAGGTCGTGGTGATGGTCGTTGACGGCTGACGAAGCGGCGCCTTGGGGGAAACGATCCGGGCTATTGCTTGCATGTTCTCACCTCCCTTACATTCCCTGGGGGCTCTGATAATCCCCCATCATCTTGGTCAATACGGTAAAGACCTCGGCAAAATCACTGTCGTTATGGGTCAACAAGCGCGGCCGCAGCTGGTGGGCTGCGGCGAGGGTCTCCTTATCCCAATCAGGCACAATGAGGATGACGCGGGTGTTGCGAAATAGATTGCTCATGGGCAAGAGTTCCTCGATATCCCCTTTCTTCGCTGCGAGCAAACACGTGATGGTGAGGTCGTTTTTAGGCTGAAGAAGCCTCTCCGAGAGGTCATCGAGGGTCCGGCAGACCGCCCCCCCCATGCCCCATGCGGGGAGCACCGATGCTATCACCCTCTGCAATCTCTCTTCCGCGCTCCCATTGACCGGGGAATACAAGACCAGATCCATGGCTCTCCTCTACTCTTATAACGAATAACAAGAACCGTGCCAAAGGGTGCAACCCTGCGGATAAATCGAGATATGCCTGTAATCTCAGCTTGTTAGCTTATGCATGGCGGGGAAGGTATGTCATGGCGGGGGTTGTCGGAAGGCGCGGATCGTCCTGCGGCACAGGATAGAGTCCCGTCAAATGGGACGCTGTCCCGCAGAGCAGGATATATAAAAATTAAGGAGGGGTCAGGTGGCTGTGGATAGGCCGTACTTCTTCAAGAGCGAGTACAAACGCGACCGGGAAAGCCCTGAGGTATGGCAGGCCTGTTGGATATCACCCCCGGTATGCTCGATCAGATCCTTCAGGTATTGCCGTTCCACGTCTGCTAGGGCTGCATCACGCACCTGTTGGAGGGTGAGAAAGCTGAGTGAAGGGTCGCCCCCCCGGCTTTGCGCGGGGGCAGGCGCGGCCTTCTTCCGGATCGAGGTGCGCGCCAGCTGGGTGCGGATATGGGTGGGGAGATGCTTGGGATACATGGTCGGTTCACTCAGTGCTGCGGCAAAGGCCCGCTCCAGCGCATGCACCAGTTCCCGCACATTGCCCGGCCATGGATACCGCGTGAGGAGATCCATGAATTCCGGGGAAAGATCCTTAGCCTCTGTCCTGTGCTCCTCAGCCAGTTGCGCGATATAGTGCCGCACCAGCTCCTTGATGTCTTCGAGGCGCTCGCGCAGGGGCGGCAGCTCAATAGTGAAGGTGCGCAGGCGAAAGAGGAGGTCCTCCCTGAACTGTCCCCGCTGCACCAGATCGTCGAGGTCCCGGTTGGAGGCGGCGATGAGCCGAAAGTCGCTTTTTATCTCCTCCTTTCCCCCGACGGGGCGGAACCGGCGTTCCTGGAGGACCCGGAGAAAGGACTTTTGCACGGAGGGAGAGAGCTCGCCCACCTCGTCGAGAAAGAGCGTTCCCCCATTGGCCTGTTTGATCAGCCCTTCCTGGGCCTTGTCCGCGCTGGTAAAGGCCCCCTTCTCGTGCCCGAAGAGCACGCTCTCCACCAGGTTCTTGGGCAGGGCCGCGCAATCGACCACCACAAAGCTGTTCCGGGCGCGACGGCTATTGTTGTGAATGGCCAGGGCAAAGAGCTCCTTGCCGGTGCCGGTCTCGCCGGTGATGAGGATATTGGCATCGCCCTTGGCCGCCTGGGCCACCAGGTCGAGGCAGTCCCTGATCTCATGGCTGTTGCCCACGATCCCCTCTCTCTTGATGGCCTCGGCCGGCTTGATGGCCTCCTTCTGCTGCCGGTATTGGAGGGCGCGGGTGAGGGTGAGGCTTATCTGTTGCCTGGAAGACGGCTTCTCCAGGTAGTCCCACGCGCCGTTCTTGATGGCCAGCTCCGCCCCATCCGCATCGCCGTAGCCGGTGAGGATGATGATCTCCGGGGAGGAAGGCGCCTTGCGGATCCGGGGCACCGCCTCCAACCCGTTGCCGTCGGGCAGCCGCACGTCGAGCAGCACGACGTCAACTGCTCCCGACGAGGCCTCCTCGACCCCTTCTTGGAGGGAGTGAGCAATCCTAGCTTCGTGCCCCAGGTGCTTCACGATATGAGAGATGGTTTCGCAAACAATCGGGTCGTCGTCGATGATCAGTATCTGCGCCATACGAGTCTCCTCAATCCCTTTCACCCAGGATGCGGCGGATGGTTTCAGCCAATTGCCGGGCGGAAAAAGGTTTCATCATGAACTTTTGAATCCCCATGGCCTTTGCCTCTTTTCCATCAACCACTTCGCTGAATCCGGTGCACAGGATAACGGGGATGTCGGGTCGAATTTGCATCAATCGTTCGGCCAACTGTATACCTGTCAGACCGGGCATGCTCTGGTCGGTGATCACGAGATTGAACGCGTCAGGTTGCGCTCGGAATTTCTCCAGGGCCTCGAAGCTATCCGTTGTGGTAGTCACGGTATAACCAAGCCGTTCGAGCAGGTGTTGTCCGCTTCGGCATTGAACCTCTTCGTCGTCAACGAGGAGTATGCGCTCGTCTCCCATGGGTATTTCGTCTAATGTCAATTGCTCCTGTTCCACAAGGCCCTGAATCCGTGGGAAAAATACATGGAAGGTAGCCCCCTTCCCCGGCTCGCTGTAGGTGATGATTGCTCCCTCATGCCTTTTTACGATGCCATGGACAACCGCAAGCCCCATCCCCGTTCCTTCCCCCGGTTTCTTTGTCGTAAAAAAGGGATCGAAGATCCGCTTCACGATTTCTTGATCCATGCCGTGGCCGGTGTCGCTTACCACGAGCTTGAGGTAGGGACCAGGTTTCAGATCCAGATGTCTGGCCAACATATGAGCATCAACCTCCACATCGGCCAGGCTCACCTCCAACACCCCGCCCTTTTCCCGCATGGCATGGGCCGCGTTACTGCAGAGGTTCATCAACACCTGATGGATCTGCGTCGGATCAGCCATGATCATGCCGGATTCAACGGCGAAATTCTCGCTAATCTCGATATGCTGCGGCAACGATGCCCTGAGGAATTTCAAGGTTTCTTTGATAACGGGGGTTATTCTTATCGGGCTCCGCTCCTGTTCTTTCTGGCGGCTGAAGGCGATGATCTGTTTCACCAGCTCCTGCCCTCGCTGGGCAGCTTGCAGCACGGTCTTCAGATATTGGCTGATCGGACTTGCTGCCGGCGTATCGTAGAGGGAGAGCTCCGTATTGATCATAATAGGCATCAGGATGTTATTGAAATCATGGGCAATGCCGCCGGCCAGGGTCCCCAGGGCCTCCATCTTCTGCTGCTGGCGGAGGTGTTGCTCAAGGATCATCTCATGGGTCACGTCGCGCTCAATGATTGAATAGTTGATGATCCGCCCCGGCTGTTCCCTTACCGGGGAAATGGTCACATCCAGCTCATAAGAGGTGCCGTCCTTCTTTTCTCTTATAAGGTGATCTTCCCATATGCGGCCCCTGCTGAGGATATCTGCGAGCTTCTTCTTAAACCCTTTATCCCGGCCGTCTCCAGTCAACATATCAAAATAATTCTGTCCCATGGCCTCTCGGGGCAGATAATCATTGATATGGCCGAACGCCGGGTTGACGTACAAAATCTCTCCTGTATCGTCCGTTATCACGATGGATTCGCTGGACTGCTCAATAGCCGCTATCAGGCGCAGCCGCTCCTGCTCCGCCGCTTTTTGTGCGGTGATGTCGCGGGCAGCGGCGAAGACGCCCTGTACCTCTCCGGCCTCATTCTTATAGACCGTGGCGTTGTATAACACGTCGGTAATGTGCCCTGCGGCATGCCGTATAGCCAGGGGATAGTCCCGAACGGAGCCTTCCTTGAAGACCTGCTGATAACCGGCTCTGGCCTTATCAGGCTCGGTAAAGTAATCGGAGAAATCGCTCCCGATCAATTGCTCACGCGAGACGCCGGTAACCAGCTCCGTGGCCTTGTTCACGTCCGTCACCTTACCCTCGGCGCTGATGGTGACCAGGGGGTCAAGGCTCGCTTCGATAAGACTACGGCCATATGAGGCGGCACTCCTGTATGCCTCCTCTGCTTGCGTGCGCCCCGCCATTTCGTCCTGCAATGCCTCAACAACTCCCTTGAGTTCCGTGGTGCGTTCCTGAACTCGTATCTCCAACTCATCATGTGCTTTTTGTAATGCCTCCTCTGCTTGCTTGCGCTCGGTGATGTCGCGGGCAACATGTACGGAGCCGATGAGCCGGCCCTGCGCGTCGTGCAAAGGCGTTGTGCTCACCAAAAAATCGCCCTCGAGGCGGGGTTCGTGTATCTCGGCTATATGCTGTTGGCCGCTCTGGCGGGTGAGGGTGTGTGGGCAGAAAGCCGGCGGGCGTGACCCGCCGTGTACGGCCTCATAACACTTCAGCCCGATACACTGCTCGGCTTTCAGATCCAAACGGTCCGCCATCGCCTTGTTCACGCGGACAATACGATATTCATTGTCCAAGATCGCTACCAGGTCCGGGACGGCGTCGAATGTTCGTTCCCATTCTTCCTTGGCCCGGAGGATCGCCTCTTCGGCCCGTGCATGTGCGGCGCGCAGCCTGAGCGCTGTTATCCCATGGGCCAGGTCGTCGGCCAATTCGGAAAGCAGCTTCACCTCATCCGCGGAGAATGGGTCGGGTTCTTGTGAATAGATATTTATGGCGCCGAAGGCCTTATTATCTGCCGTGAGAGGAAGGACAATCGAAGATGCATAGCCCCGTTTTATCGCCTGTTCGCGCCAGGGAGCGAAATGGGGATCGGTGAGCATATTTCTGCACATGCTGACCTTGCCCGTGCGGATGGCCGTGCCCGTAGGGCCGCGGCCGCGCTCGGTGTCGGCCCAGGTAATACGCAATGTTTCCAAATACCCTTCTTCAAAACCTGCATGGGCCACAGGTCGGACTGTCTTGCCCTCATCCTCCTCGGCAAATCCTATCCACACCATCTTGTGGCCGCAGTCTTCGACAACTATCCTGCATACCTCCTGCAGGTACTCGGCTTCATCCCTGGCGCGCATCATTGCCTTACTGCTATTGCTCAGCGCCGTAAGTGTCCGGTTCAGCCTGCGGAGTTCTTCCTCCCTCTTCTTGCGGTTGGTGATATCCAGGAAGGTGGTCACGACTGACTGCACCTGGCTCGTCCGGGGATCAAGGATCGGCTCGGCGTTGACCAGGAGCCACCTGTATTGTTCTAGAGACGGATTGAACACGCCCATCACCGTGCCTTGATTGGCAATGCCGGTGCGCAGGGCCCGCATAGAAGGGCGGTCATCGGCTGGCAAGGGCGAGCCGTCCTCGCGGATGGCCTGCCAGCGGGGGTCCTGTATGGTGCGTGCCTGGATCTCATCCTCAGTCAATCCGAGAATGTCGCAGGCTGCGGCATTGGCCCCTAGGATGGTCCCCTCACGATCCTGCATAATCACCCCGCCGGAGATAGCCTCGTAGAGCCCGCGATAGCGCTCCTCGCTGCTGCGCAGCGCCTCCTCGGCCCGCTTGTGCTCGGTGATGTCCAGACCGTAGATCCTTAGCAGCCTGCCTTCGAAAACGGGAATAATCGTCTGAAGGTACCAGAATGCGCCAATCTTCAACTCCCGTGCATGGGAACCTTTGCCCTTTTCCGCAAGCATTGCACCTATCGCCTTCAAATCCTTAAGCCAGGGATGTCGGAGCCCCCTCGTCTGGAGGTCCGGGAACAATTGCCTGGCTGCAGGATTGCAATAATAGAGATGCCCGGCTAAATCTACCTCAGCTACGGGATTCGGGTTGAGCTCAGGGAAAGAAGCAAGATGAGCAAGCCTTTCTTCCGTCTGTTTTTGTACTGTCGCATCTCTATCAGGCGTGATTGGAGAGTGTCCTTTCGGCTTCTTTTTGCCGGAGGATTGCGTAGCGGGCTTCTTCTTGCGGTCGGTCTTGTCTGCCATGACTATCCCTCCTCCCCGACGATTGCGGACAATGTCAAGGCTTGTTGAGCCTGTTCTCGGAGACCAATGATCCGTCTGGGCTCTGTCCCCCTCCCGGGGGTGCCGAGGGGGCATCCTCGTAAGTTTCCGTGAGCAAGAGCTCACCCTCTTACTGATTTTCAAGCTCTCTGGAATTGAGTGCTGGAAGGGGAAAGATATAGTAATAACTCTAATGGAGTATTCCCCTGCGTGTCAACAAAAAAGTCCTGTGCGGCAAGACCGCGTCCTGCTCAACAGGACGGGGGACGGGATTTTCCTCACCCTCCCTTGCGCCCTCAACATAGCTAATACATTGAATTAAAAGGAAAATTGCGTTTGCTGCCATCTTGGCATGAATCTTGTTATTCATAATCCCTTATAGGAGGGACTAGCCATGGAAGAGCCTTTTACCCTGCATATGGACGACATACCGGTGAGATTCACCCCCGACGGCAAGGTCTCCATCATCGATGCCATCAAGGCCACGATGCAATCCGATCAGGCGCGCGCGATATGGGAGACCTTTAAAAACGACCATCCCGAAGTCCTCGCCTATTGTGAAGATTACCCTTTCCAGGGGAAGACCCCTATGCCGGTGGCAGACAGCGCAGGATGGGAGATGATTATGACCCTGCTCTTTTGTGATTTGGCTGACGACGATCGGCAGGGACCGCTCTACAGCGCCTTGGCCGGCTGAGCAGCCATAGCAGATATAAAAACCGTGGACTATCGAGCTGCTGATCAAGTCATTGATCAGCGGCTTTGCTATGCTGAATCTCCTGCCTCGTTTCCGTCAGCTAATCCGCGTTAAAAATAGGATATAATAGCACCCGCTATGAGTGCTAATCATTCGCCAAGTAATCGCGGCCCTGGGCAGATCTGCTTCCCGGCCCGGCTCAGCATGGGTAAGGAGATTGTCCTAGTGGGAGACCTCTTCTCCCCCCTTTGCTCTCGGGAGCCTTATCAGGGAGAGATCATCACCGTGCAGGATGCCGCGGGCAAGGCATTCCGGGGTAGGATAACCGAGCTCAAGGCAGATCAGGCGCGCGTCTTCATCTTCGAGGAGATGAGGGGGCCGCTGGAACCCCCCTTTGACCTCTTTCTCTTGCAGGCGCTGCCGGAAAGAGAGCGGATGGAGCTCATCATCCAAAAAGCCACGGAGCTCGGGGTCAGCTGCATCTGCCCCTTTAAATCGAAACACTCCATCTCGCTGGAAGAGCGGGAGTCAGATCAGCCCAAGGCCCATCGCTGGCAGCAGATCGCCCTCAAGGCAGCCAAGCAAAGCCGCAGGGCCTCCGTGCCCCTTGTTGCCCCCTATTGCTCCTTTGCGCAGGCCCTGGACCTGGCCCGGCCTCTAGAGCTCAAAGTCATGCTCTGGGAAAAGGAACAGCGAAGACTCGCCTCTCTGATAAGAGACATGCCTGCCCCAAAGGGCATTGCCTTGATGGTTGGGCCTGAAGGGGGGTGGGCAGAGGAGGAGGTTCAGCAGGCCAGGCAAGCTGGCTTTGCTCTTGCCGGCCTGGGGGGGAGGATTTTGCGGACCGAGACCGCGGCCATCGCTGCCTGCGCTATCCTGCAGTACGAGTGGGGCGGGCTTTGACAAGCGCGAGCAGCAGCCTTTTTGCTTCATTCACCTTCTTCTCAATCCCTTGCTTGTCAGCTCCGGCTGCGGTGATCACCACCTCCAGCTCTACCCCCTTGCCGAAAGAGGCGGCCTTGGATTTGAGGTATGTGCCGGGGACCTGCTTCATGACCTGCTCGATCATCCCCGCGATGACGGACTCATCACCCATGCCGGTGTTCATTGTTTCTTCCAGATAGAACTCCGCCCCTAACATCTTTTTGAGGCGCGGAAAGACCGTCTGCTCGAAGATCGCCTGCATCTCCCTGGGCACGCCGGGGAGCGCGAAGATCACCCATTCCGGACCTGTTAAAGAGACAGCCGGCGCTGTGCCCACGGGGTTGTCTAAAGCCTCTGCCCCCTGCGGCAGATAGGCCATCTTCTCGCGCGCAGGGGTGATTGCTGCGTCCTCCACAAACCCCTGGTCGTGGAACTCTTTATACCGGCGCGTTACGATCTCCAGGGCCTGAGGATGCAGGGCAAGGGGACGGCCAATCGCCTCGGCGATGCCGGCCAGGGTCTTGTCGTCGAAGGTGGGGCCGAGCCCGCCGGTGGTGATGATGATCTGGGCGCCGTTATGAAACGAGGTCTTGATCTCCTGAGCAATGGCCGCCACGTCGTCATCCGGGATCACGATGCGCCCGATCATGCCCCCGAGCGCGGTTATCCGCTTGGCCAGCCAGGAGGAGTTGGTATCCAGGGTCTGCCCCCGTAATATCTCCTTCCCGACGGCGATGATCTCCACCCGCGTCATTATCTTATATCGTATCTTATACCCTAAAAAGAAAGTTTAACCACGAAGGGCACGAAGGGGCTAGAAGGTTAAGAATAAAAAAGATTAAGTATTTTTCGTGATCTTCGTGTTCTTCGTGGTAAAAAATTAAGGTGTCATTACTTAAAGAGATCCCCCTGGGCAGTGTCTTCAGGCCTGAGCCCCAAATATTCATAGGCGAGCTTGGTCGCCACCCTCCCCCGCGGCGTGCGGTTGATATACCCCTTTTGAATAAGAAAAGGCTCGTATACGTCCTCGATGGTATCCTTTTCCTCGCTGATCGCTGTGGACAGGGTATCGATGCCGACCGGGCCGCCGCCGAACTTCTCGATGATGGTGCGCAGGAGCTTGCGGTCCATGTTGTCCAGGCCCAGGTGATCGATCTCCATCAGGGCCAGGGCCCTCTGCACCACCTCCCTGGTGATGGCGCCGTCCTCCTTGACCTGGGCGTAGTCCCTGACGCGTCGCAGCAAGCGGATGGCGATCCTCGGGGTACCCCGGGAGCGGGAGGCGATCTCCTGTGCACCGGCCTCGTCGATATGCACCTTGAGGATGCGCGCGGACCTCTGGACGATGATGGCCAGATCCTCCGGCGGATAGTAGTCCACCCGGAAGGCCACCCCGAACCTGTCCCGCAGAGGGGAGGTGAGAAGCCCTGCCCTGGTGGTGGCACCCACGAGGGTAAAGTGGGGGATATCGAGCTTGATGGCCCGGGCCCCCGGGCCCTGGCCGATGACGATATCGAACTTGAAGTCCTCGAGCACCGGGTAGAGCGCCTCCTCCACGACGCGGTTCAGGCGGTGGATCTCATCGATAAAAAAGACATCCCGTTCTTGCAAATTGGTGAGGATGGCGGCCAGATCGCCGGGGCGCTCTATGGCCGGGCCGGAGGTGGCCTTTATCCCCGCCTGGAGCTCATGAGCGATGATGTGGGCCAGGGTGGTCTTGCCCAGGCCCGGGGGGCCGTGAAAAAGCACATGATCGAGCGCCTCCCCCCGCTCCTTTGCAGCATCGACAAAGACCTTGAGATTCTCTTTGACGCGCCCCTGGCCGACGTACTCGGCGAAGGTCTGGGGGCGCACCCCCTGCTCAAAACGTATCTCTTCCTCGGTGACTAAGGGCTTGACCATTGCATCAGTGCCTGGCGAGTAAGCGGAGTGATTCCTTGAGAAGCTCCTCTAACGACGGCTCATCCCCACGCTGGCGCGCTGCCTCATGCACCGCCTCCTCGGCTATGGACCTCGTATAGCCCAAATTGACCAGGGCGGACAGGGCATCCTTAACCACCCCCTGCTTCAGAGGCAGGCCGGTTGCCGCCGCTCCCGCGGGGAGAGTAACCTTGTCCTTCAGCTCCACGAGCATCCTCTCGGCAGTCTTCCTCCCGATGCCGGGGATGCGGGTCAAGCAGATGAGGTCGCCCTCGCACAGGGCCCGCTCCAGATTGCCGGCCGAGATACCGGAGAGCACATTGATGGCAAGCTTCGGCCCCACCCCCGACACCCCGATCAGGAGGCAGAAGAGTTCTTTCTCCTTCGGCGTCAAAAAGCCATAGAGAAGCAGGGCATCCTCGCGGACATGCGTGTAGACCTGCAACAGCACCTCCGCCTCGATCTCCGGCAGCTCGTAGAAGGTCGAGAGGGGGACCCTGATGCCGTATCCCACCCCGTTGCAATCGATAATGATCTCTCCAGGGGCTTTGTTGGCCAGGCGGCCGCGGATCTGCGATATCATCTTCCCGAGGCTTCAGAGGAAAGGTGTTGCTGATATTTGCGCTTGAGCTCGGCCGTGTGGATGTGGCAGATGGCCACGGCCAGGGCATCCGACGCGTCCAGAGAGAGCGGGCCAGGAATACCAAGCAGGCGCTTCACCATCTCCCTGACCTGCGCCTTGGTGGCCTTGCCGTAGCCGGCAACCGCCGACTTGACCTCCATGGGGGTGTAGGAGCAGGAATCGAGCGCGGCATGGGTGGCGGCAAGCACCACCACCCCCTGCACCTGCCCAAGCTTCACCGTGCTCACGACGTTCTTGGAAAAAAAGGGGCTCTCCATGGCCACGGCATCCGGGGCATAGGCGCGGATCATCTCCTGCAGACCGTCGTAGAGCTCTTTCAAACGCTGCGCCAGCTCGCCCGTGGGGGAGATGGTCCCGTCGATAACGTGCGTCAATCCTCCCTGCTTTTCTTCTACCACCCCGTACCCCATGACCAGGGTGCCGGGATCTATCCCCAATATCCTCATTTGCTCAACTGTTCCATTACCTTATCTGGGATGTCGAAGTTCGCGTAGACGTGTTGGACATCGTCATTGTCCTCCAGCTGCTCCATCAAGCGGAGCATCTGCTCGGCATGCTTGCCGTCGATCGCGACGGTGGACTGAGGGTACATGGTGAGCTCTGCCAGATGGTACTTGATACCCGCCTTGTCCAGGGCCTTCTTCACTGCATCGAGTTTCTGCGGATCGGTGGTCACCTCGTATTCTTTGTCGCCGGTCTCGATATCCTCGGCGCCGACATCCAGGACGACCTCCATCAGCTTATCCTCGTCAATTGCCGCCTTGTCTATCACGATGTAACCCTTCTTGTGAAACATCCAGGCCACGCTCCCGGCCTCCCCCAGGTTGCCGCCGGAGCGGGAGAAGATATGCCTGATCTCGGCCGTGGTCCGGTTCTTGTTGTCCGTCAGCACCTCGACGAGCACTGCTGCGCCGCCGGGGCCGTACCCTTCATACGGGAACTCCTCATAGGTAACGCCCTCCAGCTCGCCGGTGCCCTTTTTGATGGCCCGCTCGATGTTGTCCTTGGGCATGTTCTCCGCCTTGGCAGCGGCTATGGCCGTGCGCAGCCGGGCGTTGCCCTCGGGATCGCCCCCGCCGAAGCGGGCAGCCACGGTGATCTCTTTGATCAGCTTGGTGAAGACCTGCCCCCGCTTGGCATCAGCCACGCCCTTTTTCCGCTTGATCTGTGACCACTTTGAATGACCTGACATATCGCCGTCCTTTATTTAAAACCCTGAGAATTATTCAAATCATCC
>Ga0214474_1000955_pt1 | contig 13700 bp, 13 predicted proteins | sample RVTome_2_FD_187335 | JGI IMG/M metagenome (GOLD analysis project Ga0214474, IMG submission 187335) | Soil microbial communities from uranium-contaminated site in the Upper Colorado River Basin, Wyoming, United States - RVT95D214 HiSeq ...
CGCTTGGCGTGGGGACGACGATGACTGCTTCGGTTGTCGAGCGACGGAAGGAAATAGGGCTCATGAAGGGGATGGGTGCGGAGAACGGTCGGATTGCGTCCCTGTTCCTAGCAGAGGCGGGGATAATGGGAGTCCTCGGTGGAGTCCTGGGCTACGCAGTCGGGCTCGTGCTCGCGTACCTCATCGGCCTAAGCGTCTTCGCCTCCCAGGTGATGCCGAATCTTTTCGTGTTGCCTATTGCGGTGGGAATCGGGGCAGGCGTCGCGTTGCTTGCATCGCTGCTCCCTGTCAGAAGAGCGACGAGGGTCGAACCAGCAGTCGTGCTACGGGGTGACTGATGTGGGTGAACCTATCATTCGCGCACAAGGGATCTCGAAGTTGTACAAACCAGACACCTGGGCCTTGAGGGGCGTGGACTTGGAGATCGAGAAAGGCAGTTGGGTGACCATCATGGGTCCTTCGGGTTCAGGTAAGACCACCCTCCTAAACATGGTTGGCTGCCTCGATTCACCGACGAGCGGGTCCTTGTTGATCGACGGGACCGATGTGACCAATCTAGGACAGAAGGCGTTAGCGGCCTTCAGAAGGGAGAATCTCGGATTGGTGTTTCAGCAGTACCACATGGTCCCGTACCTTACAGCTCTGGAGAACGTGATGCTCGCGCAATACTACCACAGCGTGGTCGATGAGGCTGGCGCCGTGGAGGCGCTGGAACGCGTGGGGCTCGGGCATCGATTGACCCACACTCCGTCGCAACTTTCAGGCGGAGAGCAACAGAGGGTATGCATCGCCCGTGCCCTTGTCAATGACCAGGAGATACTGTTGGCCGACGAGCCCACGGGGAACCTGGACAAGAAGAACGGCCAGATCGTGCTGGACCTCATCAAGGACCTGCACGACGACGACCACACAATCGTTCTCATCACGCATAATCCCGAAATCGCGACGATGGGAGAGGTGCTTGTCGAGTTCCTGGACGGCCAGGCGGTCTCGTTCAGGCAGATTTCGAATCGAGTAGGAGGAGGCTAGCATGGCCCGTCCAAAGAGTAGAGCTGATACGAAGAGGTGTCCTGTCTGTGACTGCGAACTTAGAAGCAAGAACTTCAGCGACCACATGAAAAGGGTCCACGACATAGCAACCACCGAGGGCCAGGCTCGTCATGGTCCTAACAAGGGGAAGAGGGCGGAGACCAGGAAGAGCGAGCTGGTCAGGAAGAAGAGGACTCGGAACATATCGGTCGCATCGTGTATCCTGCTCGTCGTTCTCGTAGGGACCGCAATCTACATCACTTCTGGAAACGAGACGCCAGGACCTTCTCCGGTCCAACCACCGCCTCCGCAGGCGGACAGCGTCGTGCGGATCCCAGTGAGTCAGCTGAGCACCAGCGCCCTGTTCTACACCTACAACTCGGGCGGGACAGATGTCCGCTACTTCGCCGCTGTCGGGTCGGACGGCAAGGTTCACATGGCTATGGACGCATGCGATGTGTGCTACGCTGAGAATAAGGGCTACCAGCAGGTCGGTGACGTAATGAAGTGCAACAACTGCGGCAAGGAGTTCGCAATCAACAGCGTTGGGACTGAGAATCTTGCAGGAGGCTGCTGGCCCAGCTACTTGCCCGTGACAGTGTCGGGCGGAGACGCCGTGGTCGATATAACTGATCTCAAAACGAAGACCTTCATGTTCGCTTGAGTCCCGAGCTCCGCCGGATCCCGGCGACAGTGACGAACGTCGTGGGTTATGAATCAGCCGAGTCGATCTACGACTTCTTCCGAAGGTACTTCTTCGGGATGCGCATGGCGAACCTGCACACCGGGTCACCCCGGAGGACGGATTGCAGGACCTCGGCCTCCACAGGCTCACCGAATGCGACGTCGTAAGGTCGCTTCTCGTAGCCAGCACTGCAGTAGCAGAAGTCGCGTGATATCTTCAGGCCGGACAGGATCGATTCGCGGGCAAGCGGACAGTGGCAGTAATAGTACCTCCTCAAGGTCTGGTCCTTCTCGCCGAGGTATTCTATCATCATGTATGGGATCTTGGTCTGGAAGATCCGGTCGCCCTTCCTGACGCCTCCGGCAACCTCAGGGTTCTTCTTCACGAAGTCGAGGGCCTTCTTGTCTATCCTCTGGGTGTAGAAGAGCGTGTCGTTCTTCATGTGTTCGGAGAGCTCCTTGATCATCTTCTTCCGTCTCTTGCTGAGGTATTCGTCGACGTCCTTCGATTGCCGTAACATCTTCCTCTCGTCAAGGTAGTATTCGGGAGGACCTGCGTGAACGCCGGTCAAGAGGATTCTCCTACAGGTGTGTTGGTCAAGGTTGGATTCGAGCCTGTCCATGAACTCCTTGGTCACCTTTGGGAACTTCTTCGGGGATGTGCCGAATTCTGGCAGTGTGAATCCTTTCAGGATCCTGTTTGATTCCTTCTTGCCCACGTCCTTGACGACGGCCTCAGCGAGTTTCCCTAGAACATCATAGCCGTCCAGCGTGAGTAGCAGCGCCAGCTCCACCTCTTCGTTTCCAGCGAATCGCGAGTACCTCAGGAGGCCGATGAGATTGGCCCACATGTCTGCCTTCTTCTTGTTGAGCTGCCTGATGAATGCCTTCACATCATTCTTTGTCGCATTGCCAAATTCCTTCTTCGCGTTCCGCTTCCTGAGAAGTGTCTCGAACTCCTTGACTGTCTTGATGTGCTGTCTGATGGTGCTCTCGCTGAGCCCCGGTGGCACCCGCTTGCCCTCTGCTACGAAGCGCCTGAACCCCTTATCGTCCATTCCGAATCCCTCTCTGCTAGACACCAAAGGCCATTCACGCTTATTGGATTATTGTAGGAACCTTGCGTGCACAGGCCAAGTGCCCTTCGACTTCTCCTTCACTCGAGCACTCCGAACGTGTCAAGCGCCCTCAAGATCTCAGCGATGGCGGGCTGGGAGTCGATCTCTAGGTCGTACTTTGAGAAGTATCCGTTCAGCGAATCTAGTCCTCGTTTGAGAGCGTTCGAGGCCTCCTGCAGCCTTTGCCAGGGCGCGTTTCCCAAACGGTCGACCCGCAACGCCTCGGAGAAGTCGATGAACCAAGGTTCCTGCTCATACACCAGTATGTTGTATGCGCTCAGGTCAATGTGAACAACGCCAGCGTTGGCCAACCCCTTCACCCCATCAAGCACTTTCGCTAGGAACTGCTCAGGTTCGTCTAGCTCGACCTCGTTCAGTCTCGGCGCCGGTCCGCTCTCGTCTCCGAGGTATCTCATAGAGAACATGTTCTCCACTCGCCTCGCCGGGGTCGGGACGCGCACCCCGCCCTTCCACGCCTGTCGGGTCATCTCGTACTCCTTCGCGGCCAACCATCCGGTCTGGTCGAGCTTGATCGGACCTCCGCCCCTGTGCGAGGTTTGGTACAAGCGGTAGACCTTGATCGCTAACGGCCCTTCGTTGAAACTCGCAAGGTAGACGTCGGCCTCCTTGCCTGCGCTGATCAATCCGACCACGTCGGTGGCAAGGCCGGAAGAAAGGATGGCCTCTCTGATGTCTCGGTACCCCGCCTCGTGAAGGCCCAGGGTCCCTGATTTGATGCGCCAGGCGACGCTGGCGTCAAGATATGGATCGTTTGGCATGTTCGTCTAGTTCGTCGAGAGCGTTCGCAATGCAGGCTCAATATTCGCCAAACGCCGGGGTCGCCTCGCAGAATCACGCGGTCCCCGGCGCAGTTGCTAGAACCATTCTGGACATCATTTCCGGGGACCTCCTATTCGTTCGAATGGTACGACCATACTGGCCAGCCTACAAATATTTTTCGCCCCGACTTGACATCTCGGAAAGTGCCTAATACCCTGGAAGACCATCCGAAGCTGGGTCGGGCAAGTGCCCGATGGGATGTGGTTATCTGTCCAGGAAGGGGCTTGTTGTCATTGTTATCGTAGTGGTATTGGTGGTCATTCTGCTGCTCGCGGTCGTCCTGGGCTCATTGAATGAAGAGACCGAGGTTCCGCTCAGGAGCGATGTGATTCCATCCGACGCGGTGAAGAGGACACCCGCAACGGACATTTTCAAGCCCGTCCTGCACTTGGACGACTGGGAAGAGCCCGTGCCGATGCCCGGGCCAATCAACACCGCTGGAGCCGAGGACTCCCCCTTCATCTCTCCCGACGGGAACAGATTCTTCTTCTTTTTCACCCCGGATGTCAGGGTTCCTGCCGAGAAGCAGCTGCTGGACAAGGTGACGGGCATCTGGTGGTCAGAGAAAGAGGGCGGCAACTGGACCGAGCCCGAGAGGATCATCCTGCATGATGACGTCGCGCTCGACGGAGCAGAATTTGTCCTCGGAGATACCCTGTGGTTCGCCTCGATCCGCACAGGCAACTACGGCGAGATCGATATCTACACGGCCCGGTACGAGGACGGGGATTGGGGTGACGTCCAGAACGCTGGGGAGCAGCTGAATGAGGACTATGACATTGGCGAGTTCCATCTCACGGCCGACGGAAACACGATGTACTTCCACACCGGCAATTTGGGCTACGGGGAGAACATGGATCTGTGGACCACGACGAAGATCAGCGGTGGATGGTCACAACCTGTCAAGGTCCCGGATGTGAACACGGACTCGACCGAAGGCTATCCGTTCGTGTCCCAGGACGGAAGCGAACTATGGTACACAGGGCCAAGCAAGTTGGGGTACACAGGACCAGCAATCTTCAGATGCTTGAAGAATGGCTCGGGCTGGGATCCGGCGGTTGAGGTCCTTTCCAACTTCGCGGGAGAGTGCACACTGGATTCGGAGGGAAACCTGTACTTCGTGCACCACTACTACGCAGCGAACTTCACGATGCTCGAAGCGGACATCTACGTGGCCTATCACAAATCCGGCTCCAGGTCGGCCTCTGCATCTGAGATGGCGGGTGGGCCTGGAACTTCCGCGCTCGTGATCAACGAGGATGCTCCGGAGCTTCTGATCGCTTCAAGTCAAGAGCGAAGATGATTGCCGTCGAGGGCTTGTTCGCGAAGTACGAGGTCACATCGTCGTAGAACGTGGCGACTCTCTTGAACCCATATCTCTCGTAGAACTGGTAGTTGCTCTGCAGGTCTTCGGTGTAGAGAGTCGCGATCCGGGCCCCAGCGTTCTTTGCTGCTTCCAGGAACCTGTCGACCAGCTGCTTCCCGATGCCCTTGCCCCTGTGCTGCGAATCGACGATCAGCAGTTCGATCTCCGCATCGCTCTCTGGTCGATTCTCTGCGAGCTTCGCCTCCGTGATCCAGACGTTCCACATGAGCCCAAGTGATCTTACGAGCATGAGCGGATCCCTCAGAAGGAACCTGACGGTCATGCTAAGCTCGGTGATGAGAGGCCTGAACCGATTCCGTCCTTTCCAGGTCTTCTCGACCCTGCCGAAGAGGAACCCTACGACTTCATCGCCAACGCACGCGACCTCTGACCACGTGGAGTACAGGAGGGACGACTCGACGTATCCCTCCATGGTCCATTTGCTAGAGTCCGCTTTCTCAGAACCCCTTCCATAGGGGAACGCCTCCCTCGCGAGACGCCCGCATACGGTCAGGTCACTCGGACGATAGCTCCGGAAGGTCAAATCGTTGTGAGCGCTGGATGGCGCTTCGATGTTCAAGTCACGCCCGCCCCATGACCAGTATTGTCTGCCAAAGGATGAAGGTAATCTCAGGAGGGGTCTAGTGTGAGTCCGGCCGGTCGCGCAAGTGCTTGACCAGTAGTTATATATTGACATCAATATGTTAAGGGAATATGTCCGCTGATGGCGGTCAGAGCTCGGGCGGCAACCATCGGCTCATGAGCCCGAAAGCTGCCATCTCCGTGGTCAATGGCGTTGTCGGGGCGATTCTCAGCACCGCAGCGCTCATCTTCATCGCGCAGAACATGGGTGCGAGCACCCTCGGGATACTCGGATACGCTCTAGCCACCGTCGGACTCCTGAGCTTCCTGTCGGACTTCGGCGTCGGCTCCGTCCACGTCAACCACATCAGAGCTGGTGGAGATGTCGGCAAGTGTGTCGGAGCCTATGCGTCGATACGATTGGTACTCATAGCCATCTTCTCCGTAGTCACGTTCATCCTGATCGAGACCTGGAAGCGGACGAACATGGGAGGGGAGATGCCGCACACCTTCATGGTCGTCGACTCCCTCCAGGTGTTCCTCGTATACTATATCCTCTTGGGGATAAGCCAGATCGCAACGCACACCTTCGAGGGGCTTGGCTCGGTCGCCAAGGTCCATGTCCCGTCTCTGCTCGAACTCGTGGTCCGCGTATCGTTCATCATCTATGTCGCGACATCGTCTCTCAAATCGAGCTCCGAGGGAGCCGCCCTTCTAGCTGCCGCCTACGCCGCGGGTATAATCGCCTCGTCGATCTTGGTTGCGCTGCTCTTCAGCCGTATCAAGATCAGCCGGCCGGACAGGGCGACGATCATGGAGTACATCCGCTCGCTGACACCGGTGTTCGCCATATCCGCCATCATTGTGGTCGATCTCTTCCTTGACAAGATGGTCGTGGGATTCTTCTGGGGTGACTTCGAGCTGGGCCTCTACTTCGGTGTCCAGAAGATGGCGATATTCGTGGGCGTGTTCTCGCTGTCCGTGGCGACGCTTATACTCCCGTCTGTCACGACCTATTTTATAAAGAGAGATGTCGCCGCGAGCTGGGACGTGGTCAACCAGGCCGAGCGGTATGTGTCGCTGATCGTCATTCCGACGGCGGCTTTCTACCTGACCTTCGGCACACAGATACTCGACGAGTTCCTCACGCATGAGTTCACGGCGGCTGTGCGAACGATGGATGTGCTTGTCCTCTCAGCGGTCGTGCTCGCTCTTGTGTTACCACTCAGATCTGCAATCGCGGGCACTGGAAAGCATTCCACTCTCTTCTACGTCGGCATCGGCGGCGTCACCATCCAGCTGATAGCGCTTCTGCTTCTCGTGCCCGAGGATCTGTTTGGAGTTCGAACCTTCGGCCTCAAGGGCCAGGGCGCTGCGGTTGCCCTCCTGATCTCGTCCGTGTACTACTTCTTCGTTCTGAGGTACATGGCCTGGAGCACGGCGAAGATCGTTCCCAATTCGCGCTCGTATAGGCACATCCTCAACACCATCGTGATGGTGGGCTTGCTGTACGCGATAGACTGGCTCTTCATACCTTCGGTCGACTGGCTCGCTCTGATACTGCTTGCCATCTTGGCAGCAATCATCTACGGCACCGTCTCCTACGTCACTGGGGAACTCGAGGCCTCCGATTACAGGTACTTCAGGTCGTTGCTGAACCCGCAGGACACGTTCCAGTACGTCGCTCACGAGATACTCGGCAAACGGAGTCCGTGAGTGGACACGATTCGTTTATAGAGCGAGATGTAGATTATCGCGGGTTGCCATGGCAGAGGATTTGCTGGTTCTGAACGCATCGGAGCTCCTGACGCTCAAAGGTCCAAGGAGAGCGAGGGCGAAATCCGAGATGTCGGACCTCTCCATTGTCAAGAACGGAGCGGTTGCCATCTCCGACGGAGTCATCATCGATGTGGGAAGGACCGACTCCGTTCTTCGAGAGCACGATTCGACGGGCATCGAGAAGATAGATGCGAGCGGCAAGGTCGTCATGCCTGGGTTCGTGGACCCGCACACTCACCTGGTCTACGCCGGCTCCAGAGAGTTCGAGCTCGAGCTCAAGGCGAAGGGCAAGAGCTACATGGAGATACTCGAGGGAGGTGGCGGCATCCTCAGGACGGTCAGGGACACCAGGGGCGCATCGTCTCAGGAGCTATTCCGAGAGAGCGCGAAACGCCTCGAATCGATGATGGCTCATGGTTCGACAACCATCGAGGCGAAGTCTGGGTACGGGCTTGACAAGGACGTCGAGATCAGGATGCTCGAGACTGTCAAGAGACTCGACGAAGAGTACCCGGTATCACTGGTTCCCACATATCTGGGCGCTCACGTTGTGGCCCCCGAGTTCAAGGGGGACGGGGATGCGTATGTCGATTTCATCGTTACGGAAGTGATTCCGGATATCGCCAAGCGCAAGTTGGCCGAGTTTTGTGACGTGTTCTGCGAGAAGGGGGTATTCGACGTCCCGCAATCCAGAAAGGTACTGTATGCCGCGAAGGGTCTTGGCATGGGGCTCAAGGTGCATGCGGACGAGTTCTCCAATTCCGGCGGCGCCCAATTGGCTGCAGAGGTGGGGGCCATCTCAGCGGACCACTTGGGCAGGCCTTCGGATGACGGGATCATGGCGATGGCCAGGAAGGATGTGATCGGGGTGCTGCTACCCGGGACTCCGTATTCCTCGATGTCGAAGGAGTACGCCGATGGCAGACGCCTCATAGACCTCGGCGTTCCGATTGCCTTGGGGACCGATCTCAACCCGAACTGCTGGAACGAGTCCATGCAGTTCACCATAAGTCTGGCGTGCCACAAGATGCGCATGACGCCAGCCGAGGCGATCACCGCAGCGACAATCAACGCCGCAGCCTCATTGGGCTTGGAGAAGAAGGTCGGTTCGATCGAGCAGGGGAAGCGTGCGGATGTGATAGTCTTGGACATACCAACGCATGCCCACATCCCATACAAGTTCGGCACGAACCAGGTCTCCCTCGTGATCAAGGACGGTCGATCCGTTTGGGAGCGCTAGTCGTCTAGACTCTGAGCAGGATTATTCCGAATACGACGGTGCCGATACCTGCCCACTGCCTCATCGAGAGGTCCTCCTTCAGCAGGACGAATGCGAGTGTGACTGTGAAGACTGCGTTACAGGTCGCTATCGCCGCCGTGGCGCCAGTGCTCATGTCATGATGGGACATCGCATAGACGAATGACAGAATGCCAACGCCGAGGAATAGTCCGGCAGCTATCGGATACAATAGCTTCATCTCCCACTGGAACTCCTTTCCGGTCAGCCACAGGTACGCGAGCAATCCGGCGCCCAGCGCTCCCATCGAGACCCACATGATGGCGGTGAATACCTGCGCATCGATTTTCAGATTCTTCTCGCCGTAGCCGATTAGGAAGTTCGTAGTCCCCCACAGGAAGAACGTGCCGAGGGCGAACAACAGTGCCGGAGAGGCCATGATCTTCCGCTCCACGCCGCGAGCGAAGAATAGGACCGTATAAATACATTTGCGGAGCGCCGGTTTCGGATATGGCCAGTACTAATCATCTCGGACTAGCAGATTAGTTATATATCGGCATAGGCTCATGCTCGCGGAGAGGCTAGGGAGTTACTTCAGCTCTCTTCTGACAGCCTGAGTTCATGGTGACTGCATGGTATCTGTCTGCATGATGACCGAGCTCGAAAGATACAGGTCCATCATCCCGTTCAAGAACCCAGGGGGCATGGGCACCAATGTTCCGATGGTCATCAAGGAGTTGGAGAAGATGGGTGTTAACGTCATTCTCAACAAGCCCAGCATGACTCACGATGTCCTGCACCTACACAGCCCTCTGCCCGACTCGTTCTACTGGGCGATGAGATGGAGGAGAGCGGGCAAGCCTTTGATTGTTCATGGACGTCATCTGCCCGAGCTGGTCAAGGGAGGATTCGTCGGCGGGTCCTTGATCTACCCGTTCGTGAGGGAGTACTCCGTCAGGTTCTACAACATGGGCACGGTCGTGGTCGGCGCGACGCCCTATGTGACAAAGTCTCTGGCCAAGGACGGCGTCAAGGGGCCGTTCAAGATCATCCCCAATGGCATCAGCCGCGAGGTCTTCGTGAGAGACCGATCCCGTGGTGCGAAGTTCAGGGAGAGCCTCGGCATCTCTGAATCGGACAGGCTCGTGCTGAGTGTCGGCCTGAGGATACCTAGGAAGGGCGTCGACACCTTCGTGAACATGGCGTCGAAATTCTCGGATAGGAAGGATGTGAAGTTCGTCTGGGTAGGGGCCTCGGAGGCGCTCCTGGAGGACGCGCTTGACAAGACCCCGCGCGGGAACGTTGTCTTCCCCGGCCATATCCCGTTCGAGGAGATCATTGGAGTGTACTCCGCTGCTGATGTATTCGTCTTCCCCACAAGGGCCGAGAGCTACGGAAACGTGATGCTCGAGGCTGCCAGTTGTGGCTGCCCCCTGCTCATCAGGGACATCCCAGTCTACGAAGAATGGGTGCACGATGGGAAGCACTGCCTGAAGGCGAGATCCGACGAGGAGTTCGTCGAGAAACTCAAGATGATGCTCGACGACGAGCAGCTCCGCAGGAAGATGGTCTCGGGTGCCGCGGTCCTTGCAGAGGAGCACGACATCAAGAAGACAGCTCTGATGCTGAAGGAGTTGTACGAATCATTGGCAGCGGGGAGGTCCGTCTGATGATCGGCCAAGACATCATCAACCTGTTCGCTGACCTGGGCGACGCGGGCATGCTCATGGCGATAGCTGTCATCATCTGGATTGACGGCACCGCGTTCCCAACACTACCAGAGGCCTGGATGGTCTTCATATTCGGAACACACGCCACATCGTTCTGGTGGGGTGCGGCTGTCGTACTGGTCGCAAGCATCGCCAGCCTCGCGGGCAACTTCACGCTCTACCTGCTCGTGAAGACCGCGAAGTTGCCCAAGAGGGTCGAGAAGGCGATGAAGGCGTACACAAACTGGCTGATACTCAAAGACGAGAGGCTGCTGATCCTGAACAGGTTCGCTCCCCTGATACCGTACACGGGCGCGTTCATCGCTGCGTGCAACTGGAACCTGAAGAAATGCGCGATCTACATTTTCACGAGCGCCATCGCCAAGTTCTCGTTCTACATCATTATCTTCTGGTTGAGCTACGAGACCCTGAAGGACGAGGTCGCCCCGTGGGTCTCGCTGGCAATAGTGGCTATAGTGATCACGGCCAGTATCATCGCGTCCGTGGCATACAAGAAGAAGCAGTCCTTGGGGAGGGAACCCGCACGATCTCCGTGATAGTGCCGACCTACAACGAGAAGGACAACATCGACGAGCTCGTCCAGCGGGTGTCCAAGGCGAACCCGGGCGCGGAGATAGTCATAGTGGATGACAACAGCCCGGACGGCACGAGCGACAGGGCCAGGGAGCTCGCGAAGTCCTACAGGATGAAGGTCGTCACCCGGTCCGGTAAGCTCGGTCTGTCCTCGGCAGTCATGGAAGGATTCGCCACGGCGACCGGAGATATCCTAGTGGTGATGGACGCTGATCTAAGCCATCCGCCGGAGAAGATCCCAGAGCTCGTGGGCAGGATTGAGTCCGGCGAAGCCGAGATCGTCTTCGGCAGCAGGCACGTCGAGGGTGGCAGTATCGAGAACTGGCCGTTCTACCGAAAGGTCGTCTCCAAAGGCGCAGCCCTGCTGGCGGGAGGCCTGACGAAGGTCAAGGACCCTATGTCTGGCTTCTTCGCGCTGAACCGGTCGGTCATCGAAGGCGTGACTCTCGACCCTGTCGGCTACAAGATAGGCCTGGAGATACTCGTCAAGGGCAAGTACACAAAAGTGGCCGAAGTACCGATCAGGTTCGCGAACAGGAAGGCGGGCAAGAGCAAGCTCGGCGGCTCCGAGATGCTCAGGTACATCGACCACGTGTCGATGCTCTACGAGCATCGCAGATTCTGGTTAGCCAAGTACCTGAAGTTCGCGTTCATCGGCGGCATAGGCGCGATCATCAACCTGACGCTTTTGTGGACGTTGATCGAAGGCTTCTCCGTGTACTATCTGTGGGCGGCCGTTGCCGCATTCGTTGTTGCCGACACCAACAACTTCATCTGGAATAGGCTGTGGACCTTTCGGTCAAAGGGGAGCCTCCCAGTCCAGTACTCTCAGTTTCTCGTCGTCAGCATCGACGGGCTCATGCTCAACCTTATCCTGCTCAAGCTCTTGGTCGAGGAGATCATGCCTTGGATAGGATTGCCGGAGGACAAAGCCAGCTTCTACATCGTCCTGTCGCAGGTCGTTGCCATTTTTCTCGTGAGCCTGTTCAACTTCCTGGCGAACTCCGCCTGGACATTCAGACACGACGTGAGGCGCGGAAGAAAGACTGACTAGGAGTGGGGTATCAGAATCGGGGTTTCGACCGGGATGTCGAAGGCCATCATGATGTCGAACCTCACCAAGACCAGAGGGGTTTCAACATTCTCGTCCCCCTCTATCGCGGACCGAGACCACTCTCCCATGAACTCGAGGGAAACCAACACATACCCATGCGTCCCCATGAAAAGCATGAGCCCGAAAGCCATATCTGGCTGGGCAAACCGGTACGAGAGCACGAACACAGCGACATCATATTCGACGATAGCATTCTCGACGTCCGTGATGTTCATGCCTGGATAGACTCTAGTGCCGACGTTGACCATGCTCGGTGGTGTTCGTCGCTCAGCATACGCCGTGATGAGCGGGTCCCCGCTGATGATCCAGTCCTCGGGAGTGGTCCACTCCGCTATCTTCTCGGCGTACATGAGCTGAGCCGGTTTCCCCTGCGCGGCGAGACCGTACGATGCTATCCCCGCGGAGATGAGGATTCCGACCAGCAGGACGGCCTTCAACGCCCTGGATCCGGATATCATCTTTTTACTCATAGTCAGCTTATCAACCTGCGTGAGAGCTTCTTTTCTAGTGTCGTATACATCGGCAATGAACATGCCGGAGAGTATCGCCAACCCGGGGCTCATGAGCACCATGTGATGCAGGAACACCAAAGGTTGGACGATGAAGTCCGCCAGCAGCACGACGGTCAGAACCAACAGGAGCCTCGCCTCTTTCGAGTGTGCCCACATCCTGCGCGCGTACAGCAACGGGAACGCGTACGCGAGGTTGAGCCCGAAGAAGGCGGGGATCGAGAGCTTCATCGCAAGGTCGAACGCCCTGTGCCCCTGATCGAACACCATCCCGTCCAACATCTCGGACGGGCCCAGGAAGAAGAGCAGCACTGCTATGGGTAGTGCCGTTGCGGCGGTCAGGACGACGAGATCGGTGATTGTTCTCCTGAGTTTCTTCTTCTCATCCCTGCTCCGCCAGTACTCAATGAGCATGAAAAGTAGCATTCCGAGCAGGGCGACTCCGCCGAACAGCTTGGACGCTGTGCACAGGCCTACGAGCAATCCTGCGGATGCGAGAGCGATCCTCGAACCGTGCCTCAGATAATGCAAGAACAGCGGAAGCGAGAGCGCCAGGAAGGCGGTCGAGATGCCATCGAGCGAGAACAGCCTGGACTCTCGCAACAGGGCGAAATCGACTGCCAACAGGATACCTGTTACGATCATCGCCAGGTTGCCCATCTGCTTCTTCGATGCGAGCATGCAGGCAGCGATTGCCACGAGGCTCAGAGCCGCCGTCAGCACCCTCAGCGCGACCACATCTCCTTCGAACACGGACCCTATCAGGAACGCCAAAGGTGCCTGGTCGCACGGGAGCTCAGTGTAGAGGTCGTACCCCGAACTGACCATCCTGGCTCTCTCGAGCATGATGCCTTCGTCGACACCGTTGTTCGAGAAGCTCCAGCCGATGTTATAGAACCGGAGGAACGCAGCAGTCGCCAGAATCAGCAACGCGACCGCCAGGACCTTCCTCCCGTCCGTAGTCAGATTCTCCAGCAGCTTCATGCAGTCCGCTCCCTTGTTCGGAAACGGCTAAGGGGCTTATGGATTCTGCCCTGGCTCAGAGCAGGTCGTGGAATTCCTTGACCAGGTCGGGGTACTTCGTCTCGATCGCCTTCAGTATGGCGAAGGTGGACATCTTCTCCACGCCGACCTCGTTC
>Ga0214474_1000958_pt1 | contig 13690 bp, 9 predicted proteins | sample RVTome_2_FD_187335 | JGI IMG/M metagenome (GOLD analysis project Ga0214474, IMG submission 187335) | Soil microbial communities from uranium-contaminated site in the Upper Colorado River Basin, Wyoming, United States - RVT95D214 HiSeq ...
AGCTCCGGCCCTCCCCGAAAACCAAGGGGGCCGCCCTGCAGAACACCCTGACCCGGGTCAGGAAGGCCGTGCCGGTCGAGCCCTCCATCACCGTCCCCCTCCGGGACGCCCTGCTGGCGGAGATGGAAAGCCGTTTGGGGCCGTCCCATGTCTATGAGTGGAACGCCAACATCCACGGCGTCATCGTCCAGTTGCGGACCAACGTCCCCCATCTCTATGACTTCTGGATGGAGAACTGGTACCCCGCCCAGTTGGAAGGGGGGTTGGAGCCCCATGGCATCATCACCGCCGTGGACGGCATCCCCGGCCGCGAATCCCGGGCCTTCTTCAACTCCGAAACGCGAACGGGGTTTCTGGTCAACACCGACGCCTACGGTCCGCTGCGCAGCCTGGCCCTGGGCCTGGTCATGGACACCACCGAGCGGATGCTCCTCAGCCACGGCCTGCGGGGCATGGCCGCCGAGTTTGACGGCCGGCTCCTGACCCTGATCGGCCCGCCCGGCACGCGCAAGACTGAGCTATTCTTCGAGCTCCTCCAGGACAAGCGTTTCCGCATCCATTCCGCCGACCAGTTCTTCGTCCGCTTCACGGGGAACGCCCCCCTGGCCGATTGCGTGGAACGGAAGTTTTTCCTGCCCGCCGCCACCGTAGAAGCACTGCCCGCCCTGGCTCCTCTGTTCGACGGCAGCAAATGCGAGAACGTGGCGTTTCGCAAGGAAGACTGCCGGGATGCCGAATGCCTGCGGGGGGAAGATTGCCGTCTGGACCGGGGGTCGCTCTACTGCTACAAGGCCTCCCAGGAGGCTCAGGTCCTGCTCGACCCGAATTGGATCGGAGGTCCGGCGGCCCATTCAAAAAAGGCCCCCCTGCATTGGATCTTTCTCCTGCGCCTGGACCCCACCTCTCCGGCCGTGGCCGAGCTGGACAGGGAGGAAGCCCTGCGCATCCTCGAATCCGGAGAAAGCCCGGGCCTGAAGAAGAGCCTCGGCCCGGCCAAGAGCCAGCCTTACTTTAACCCCCACCTGCTGGCCTCTTCGCCGGAGCGGATGGAGTTGCATAAGAATTTGTGGCGCCGCCTCCTCCAGAGCACGGCGGTCTATCTGTTCAACAGCGGGACGGGAAAAGCCGGCGACATCAAGCGGATTGTTACCGGCGCGGCGGACTAAAGCTTTAGCCAGCCGCGGCCAGTCGCCATCCGCCCTCGCTCAAAGCCCACCCCGCCGGCCTTCAGCGGAGACACTCACCAGCGGCCCCTCTTTGAGTGTCCAAGGGGGAGGTGTCTCCGCATTATGCGCTTCGGGCGGACAGGGACGCCCCTTGGCCACCCCTTTCAACGTTTCCCTTAAACAGTCGGATGCTTCCTTGCTCAACTCGCCTAAGAAGGGGATTTGGGCTAGACCGTTCGTGCTGTTCAGCCTTCTCCAAGGCAAATCTCAATTTCCCAGGCCAAACGGTGGAGGAGGAAGAGGTGCGCTTCCTGAATGCGCGGGGTATTGGCCGATGGGACAGCCAGGAGATGGTCCACCAAACCGGCTAGAGCTCCGCCCCCCAGTCCGGTTAGGCCAACCGTCACCAGCCCCATAGTCTTGGCCGTCTCCACCGCACGCAGGATGTTTGGCGAGGTGCCGCTGGTGGAAATCGCCAGGACGACATCTCCCCGGTCGGCCAGAGCCTCGACCTGCCGGCTGAAAACCTGGTCAAAAGCCAGGTCGTTGCCGACCGAAGTCAGGACCGACGTATCGGTGGTCAGTGAGATCGCTCGAATGGCCGGCCTCTTTTTAAGATACTTGTTCACCAGCTCGGCGGCGAAATGCTGAGCCTCGGCCGCACTCCCGCCGTTGCCGAAAATGAGGACTTTCCCCCCCGCCCGGAGCGAACCGCAGAGGGCTTCGACCGCCCGCTCGAGCTCCCCCCCGACAGAAGCCTCCAGCTCGACCAGCACGGCGGCCAACTCATTAATTTCTTCCCTAAAGTTCATCACTCCTCCTCTGAAAGGCCGGACACAATAGCTGCCCGCGTCCGGGCCATCGTCTCCGTCAGGCTGCCGTCGTGAGCCTGACCGACGGGCAGGGCCGGGTGAAAACGAACCCGGATTTTTCCGCCCCGTATGAAAAAGCTTCCGCGGGGCATCAGGGCGAAGGTGCCCTCCACACTCAAGGGCAATATCGGCGCGCCGGCCTCGGCGGCCAAGAAAAAGCCGCCCCTCTTGAAGGGCTGCAGCCGGCCGTCCCGGCTGCGCGTCCCTTCCGGAAAGATCAAGAAGGAATATCTCTTGCGCCGTATGAGGCCGGCCGCCCGTTCAATGGCCCGGCGTCCCTGCTTGATGCCCCGCCGATCGACGGGCACGAAGCCCAGATACTTCATCCCCAGGCCGATGACCGGGATGCGGAAGAGCTGCTTTTTCAGTATCACGCGCACCGGCTGGGGAATCAGCAGAAAGAGAAGCGGGCCGTCGATGAAGCTCAGATGATTGGACATGAAAACATAGACGCGTTTCCGGTCGATATGCTCCAGGCCCGAAACCTCGACCTTGAGCCCGGCCGCCAGGGCCGTGAGCCGGAGGGCGAACCTGGCCACCCCGAACAGGGGCCGCCTCACCCGGAAAATGAAACACAACAGGAGGAGGGGGATGAAGATCAGGGTGAACAGGACGACCACCAGGCCGGCCAGAACGGTGCGCACCAACATGGGCCGATTATATCAAATGATTTAATATTCAAGGAGAGGAGGCGGGAAAAAAATACAGGGGGGGGGCGAAACCCTTAGGCTTTCGCCCCCCTTCTTTGAAAGGCTGCTTCAGGCTTTCCGATTATCCTCTCGTCCTAGGCCCATGGATCAAAGAACCGTCGTTGTTGACGATATCCCGCAGGAAATCATCCATTGATTCTACGATGTATAAACCATCTTCAGGGGTAGCCGGAGCGAAGGCCCAAGTATCGTCTGCATTATCACGACCCATGCATTCGATTAAAAAAGAGTCAGGGCCATCGGCAGCAATGGCGCGGCCGAGGACGGTAGTCACAGGTTGCCCCGCATGGATAAGATACGGAAATCCCCACTGATCATTCATCGGGCAGATCTTAAGATAGAAGGGAGACATTATCTGCTGAAAAGCATTATCGATTGCTCCGTCAATAGTGGGAGTAAAGAAATGATCGTTTGAGTAGTCCACCAAGGCCGTGGCAAGGGAGTTGATGTCCTTCATCACGCCCTTCTGTTTAGCTTTCTGGATGGCCATCAGAGCATTGGGGATGAGCAGAGCTGCCAGGATGCCGATAATGGCAATGACGATGAGCAGCTCAATCAGTGTGAAGCCCTTAGATTTTTTTAACATATATTCCTCCTCTTTCATAAGTTAATCCCCGATCGGCTTTTATCAGGGATTATATCTTAATCCAAGATTCATGCCAATTGCTAATTTATTTAAAATAAATAAATTACACAAAGGCCCTGATTCATAATTTAGCAATAAATGGCAATTTTGCCTATCTCTTGACATTTTTTGTTACCTTGTCGAAATACGCGTTATTTCGTTCCATTCTTCATGCCCTTCCGGCAGACGGCCACTCTTCAACTTATATTTGTCGATTAAGTAGCGCAAAGATCGATAACTTAGGCCCAGTAAGGAAGCGGCCTTTTTTAGGTTGCCCCCCGAGGTCCGCCGCGCCTCTCGGATGTACCGCTTGGTGATTTCGGCAATATAGCTCTCCAGGTTGAAATCAGGCCTCAGAATGACCTTGGCCTGGCCGTCCGGCTGGGGCGCGACGATCTCGGCCGGCAGGCAAGCCACGGTAATGGTCTCCCTTTCCTCGATGGCCACGATGCGTTCCATGATGTTCTCCAATTCCCGGACGTTTCCCGGCCAGGAATAGGATTCCAGGAGGGTGACCACTTCAGGCGTGATGCGTTTCATTCTCTTGCCCATGCGGCTGCAATATTTGTGCAAGAAAAGGCCGATCAGCAGGGGGATGTCTTCGATTTTTTTGCGCAGGGGCGGCATCTCGAAGGAAATGACGTTCAACCGGTAGAACAACTCTTCCCGAAAGCGCCCCTCCTCGATCCGCCGTTTAAGGTCTTGGTTGGTGGCGGCGATGAGACGCACATCCACGGCGATTTCATCCGTCCCGCCCACCCGGCGGATCTTCCTTTCCTGGAGGGCCCGCAACAGCTTGACCTGGGTGAAAGGCGCCATCTCCGCCACTTCATCCAGGAATAGAGTCCCGTTCTGGGCGACTTCGAACATCCCCTTCTTGTCGTTCACCGCTCCGGTGAAGGAGCCCTTGGTGTGGCCGAACAGCTCGCTCTCCAACAGGTTCTCCGGCAGGGCGGCGCAGTTGATGGAGATGAACGGCCGATCCTTGCGCCGGCTGAGGGAATGAATGGCCTGGGCGGCCAGCTCCTTGCCCGTGCCGCTCTCGCCGTAGATGAGGACCGTTGAATCGGTGGTGGCCACCCGCTCGATGAGGCTGTAAACCTCCTTCATGGCCTTGCTCTTGCCCACCATGGGGCCCAAGCCGCTCCGTTCTTCAAGCCTTTTCTTCAGGAAAATGTTCTCTTCGGCCAGCCTCCGACGTTCCAACCCGCGGGCAACGATAATGCGCATTTCCTCCACATCGAAGGGCTTCATGACGTAGTCGAGGGCGCCGGACTTCAAGGCCTCCACCGCCTGTTTGATGCTGCCGTAGGCGGTCATCATGATGACCGGCACCTCCGGCTTCTCGGCGCACATGAACTTCAGGATGTCCATGCCGTCCAGGGGGGGCATCTTGATGTCGCACAGCAGCAGGTCGAACATCTCGGCCTCCAGGACATCCAACACCTTGCCCGGCACCGAGCAGGTCTTGACCTGAAAGCCGTCTTTGCGGAAGACCACGCTGAGCAGGTCCAGGATGCTCTTCTCATCGTCGACGATAAAGATGGTCTCCATGGCGATTCTATCCTCGCGAGGTTTTAGAAGAAGGGGCAGTCCAGATGGGCAGGTCGATGAGGACCTCGGTCCCCTGGCGCGGGGCGGAGTGCACCTCGATCCGGCCTTGATAGTCGTCCACCACCCGCCTCACCACGGCCATCCCCAAACCGCGCCCGCTCTCGAAACCGGAGAAAAACGGCTCGAACAGTTTTTGCCGGGCTTCCTCATTCATACCCACCCCCGTATCGGCGAACCGGATGGTAAGTCTGTCGGCGGACGGCCGGCTGAGGTCCACCTCCAGCCGGCCGCCCTCGGGCATGGCCTGGATGGCGTTCTTGGTCAAGTTCCAAAAAATCTGTTTAAACTGATTTCCGTTGCCGTAGAAAGGGACGGCCTGGGAGGCGTAATTACCGTCGATATGGATTCGGCCGTTGAGCTCGCCGCTCTGGCTGAGCATGTACAGCGTCTCCTGGAGGATGATGGCCAGGTCGATGGTTTCGAACTCCACTTGGTGGGGATTGACCAAGTCCATAAACTGTTCCAGGGTCTGTGACACTCGGTCGGTCTCCTTGAGAACGATGCGCATCAGCTCTCGGCGCTCAGGGTTCCGGTCCGTCTCCCGCCCCAAAACCTGAACCGCACCGGCAATGGCCGTCAGGGGGTTGCGGATTTCATGGGCGATCTGGGCTGAGATGCGGCCGGCCAGAGCCTGGCTTTCCTTGACTTCCAGCGCTTTTTGGGCCCGCTGCAACTCGTCGCGCATCCGCCGCAGCCGGGTGTTGAGGGAATTCAATAAAAGGGCCACGGCGAAGAACAAGGCCCAGGAGACGATCAGGCTGAACAGGATCGAGCCGAAGGTCAGCTTCGCATCATGTGCGGGGAGGAAATAGGGCAGGAGGCGGTAGTAGAGGCCCTCGATGAGCAGGCCGAACAGGATGGCCGACAGGGCGGCCATCAAGGTGGCCGCCCGAGCGGTCAAGAGATAGCTGGAGGAGATGATGACCAAAATGTAGAGGATGTGCAGCGAGCCCTGCACTCCGCCGGAGATATAGACCAGGACGGTGATGAGGATCAGGTCGAAAAAAATCTGGAGGTGGGCCTGGAAAGTATAGCCCGGGGCCCAGAGATAGAGGGCCAGATAAACCAGGCTCAAGAAAATATAGGCCAGGGTCAGGGCATAGATGGCGGCTATGGGCAGCAGCGAGATCGTATAGGTCTGGATGATGATCGCGGCCGCCAGAAGAAAAGCCAAAGCCACTCCCCGCAAAATGATCATCTGGAGCAGCTTGATCCTATCGCCGGTCATGATTCAGAACTTCCCCATAAGGTCGAAGATGGGCAGGTACAACGACACGATCATCAGGCCCACCATGCCGCCCACGACGATGAGCATGACGGGCTCCAGGACCGAGAGCAGGGTGGCCACCGTGGCGTTGACTTCCTCGTCATAGAAGTCGGCCAGCTTGGACAGCATGGCGTCCAGGGTGCCGGTGGCCTCTCCCACGCTGACCATTTGAGTGAGCAGGAAGGGGAAGCGGCCCGTTTCCTTGAAGGAATCCGAAAGCGTCCGGCCTTCCCCCACCTGACGTCGGGCGTCCAGCACGCTCTCTTCAATGATGACGTTGCCGGTGGTGGAGGAAGTGATCTTCAAGCTCTCCAGCATGGCCACCCCGCCGCTGAGCAGCGTGCTCAAGGTGCGGGTCAGGCGGGAGATGGCCACCTTGCCCAGGAGGTTGCCGAAGAGCGGGATACGCAGCATCAGCCGGTCGAAGAGCCGCCGGCCCACATAAGTCCGGCGAAAATAACGCAGGCCCAGGATGAGGATGATGATTCCCAGAAAGAGGAAGATGATGTTGTTGGCCACGAAGTTGCTGGCCCCCACGGTGATCTGGGTCAGGGCGGGGAGCGTGGCGCCCAGCTCGGTGAAGATCGAGGCAAAGACGGGGATGACCTTCCACATCATGAAGATCATCACCAGGACGGAGAAGCTGAAAATGGCAGTGGGATAGACCATGGCCTGACGGACCTGAGAGCGGAGCTTGAGGATCTTCTCGATATATTCGGAGATGCGACGGAGCATGATGTCCAGGGAACCGCTCTGCTCGCCCGAGCCGATGAGGTTGCAGTAAAGATCATCGAAGACCTTGGGGAATTTCCGCTTGGCCTGGTTGAGGCTGGCCCCGGCCTCGACATCCTCCCGGATGCTGGTGATGACTTTCTTGAAGTAGCGGTTCCTGGTCTGTTCGATGAGGATGTTCAGGCTCTGGATGAGCGGCAGCTCGGCGTCGATCAGAACGGACAGCTGCCGGCTGTAAACGACCAGGTCCTTGAGCCCGACCCGCTCCATCTTGAGAAAGGGGAGGCTCAGCCCGACCCGCAGGGGGGCGATCTTCTGTACTTGGATTTGCTCCCGCTGCAGGATGCGGCCCAGATCCTCGGGGGAGCGGGCCGCCCGCGAGCCCCGGACCACGTCCCCGAATTTGTTCTTGCCCGTCCAAGAGTAAATAGCCATGGTCGCTCCTTTACCGTCTCACGCCGTGCCGCCCCTGGACATGTGGCAGGGCCTGTCGCCGCTGGATGATGTCCGTCAGTTCCTCCGGGAAGGAGGTCACGCCCATGGCCGTCTCCAGGGTGATGAGGTTGCGGAAATAGAGGTCGGCCAGGGACTGGTTGAAGGTTTGCATGCCGAATTTCTCCTGTCCCAGCTGCATGGCCGAGTAGATCTGATGCAGCTTGTTCTCCCGGATGAGGTTGCGGATGGCCACGTTGGGCAGGAGGATCTCTAGGGCCAGCACCCGACCCTTCCCGTCGGCCCGGGGGAGGAGGGCTTGGGTCAGGACGGCTTCCAGGGTCATGGACAGGATGACCCGGGCTTGGGTCTGATACTGCGGCGGAAAAATATCGATGATGCGGGTGATCGTCTCCGCCGCGGAATTGGTGTGCAGGGTGGATAAGGTCAGATGTCCGGTCTCGGCCACCCGCAGGGTGGCTTCCACCGTCTCCAGGTCGCGCATTTCGCCCACAAAGACCACATCGGGGTCCTCCCGCAGGACGGAGCGCAGGGCGTTGTTGTAGGACAGCGTGTCCTGGAACAGCTCCCGCTGGTTGACCAGGGCTTTGCGGGGAGTGAAGAAATACTCGATGGGGTCTTCGATGGTCACGATGTGGACATCCCGCTCGGCGTTGATGTGCTCGATCATGCAGGCCAGAGAGGTGGATTTTCCGCAGCCGGTGGGTCCCGTGACCAGGACCAGCCCGCGGGGCAGGTAGCACAGCTGGGAGATGCGGGGCGGCAGGCCGAGTTGAGCAAAGCTCCACATCTGGGGCAGGAACCGCCGGAAGGCGCCGGCCACGGCCCCCTTCTGCATGAAGATGTTGGCCCGAAACCGTCCCATCTCCTTGATGCCGAAGGAAAAATCAAGCTCGAACTTCTCCTCAAACATTTTTTTCTGTTTGTCGGTCAGGATGCTGTAGATGAGCGCCTTGGTGTCGGAGGCGTTCAGCTCGGGATAGTCCAGGGAGATCAGCCTGCCGTTCACTCGGATCTTGGGAGGAACATGGGTGGTCAGGTGCAGGTCGCTGGCATCGCGGTCCACCGTGATCTTGAAGAGTTCATGTATGCTGAGTTCCATGACCATTTCTCCTAGTTGTCGTCTCTGACCGTATCGCGAACCACCTCATCGATGGTGGTGATCCCGTTCTTCACCTTGACCAGCCCGCTACGTCGCAGGGTGATCATGCCCTGTTCCATGGCCTTGCGCTTGATGTCCTTGGACTGTGCCTTCTGCAAAATGAGCTGGCGGATATCGGGCGTGATCTGCATGACCTCGTACAGCCCGACGCGGCCCTTGTAGCCTGTGTTGTTGCAGGAGCCGCAGCCCCGGCCTTTCAGGAGCTGGACTTTTTCCGCCTCATCGGGCCGGAAGCCATGCTCGATCAGGGCCGAGACGGGGGCTTTCTGGGATTCGGCGCACTTTTTGCAGATGCGCCGCACCAGCCGTTGGCCCACCACCATAATGAGGGAGTCGGCGATAAGGAAGGATTCCACCCCCATGTTGACCAAGCGCATGATGGTGCTGGCCGCGTCGTTGGTGTGGATGGTGGAAAAGACGAGGTGGCCGGTCAGGGCGGCCTTGATGGCGATGTCCACCGTTTCGCTGTCGCGCATCTCGCCCACCAGCATGATATCCGGGTCTTGGCGGAGGAAAGCCCGCAGGGTGGTGGGGAAGTCGAGCTTGATCTCCTCCTTGATGGCGACCTGGTTGATGCCTTGGAAGTAGAACTCCACCGGGTCCTCGGCGGTCAGAATGTTCTTCTCCAGGGAATTGAGGTTGGAGATGGCTGAGTAAAGGGTGTTGGTCTTGCCGCTGCCGGTGGGGCCGGTGACCAGGATGATGCCCCAGGGGGCGACGATGGCCTTCTTGAAGATTTCCAGGGACTCCTCCTCAAAACCGAGCTGGGTCATGTCGATCTTGAGCATTTCGCGGTCGAGGATCCGGGCCACGATCTTTTCGCCGAAAACAGTGGGCATGGACGAAATACGCATGTCCACTTCCTTCTTGCCGCCTTTCTCCAGTTTGACTCGCATTTTGATCCGGCCGTCCTGGGGCAGGCGCTTCTCGGCGATGTCCAGGTTGGACAGAATCTTGACCCGGGAGGTCACCGGGTTCTTGTATTTCATGGGCAGGCTGTGCATCTCATACAGGATACCGTCGATCCGATAGCGGATGCGGAAGGCGGTTTCATACGGTTCGAAATGGACATCGCTGGCTCCCCGCTTAATGGCGTCGATGAACACTTTGTTGACCAGGGTGATGATGGGCGCCTCTTCGGCAATGTGGCCGGCTTCCTCGACGCTGTAGTCCTCCCGTTCCTCCTCGATAACGCTGACCTTGGACACATCGTCAATCTCCAGCTCGGCCATGATGTCCTGACTCTGGGGCTCCGCCGATTCGCCGTAGTATTTGGCCAGGGCTTTCTGCAAGGCCGACTCCGAGGTGATGACCGGCTGGATGGCCAGCCCCGTCCGAAAACGGATGTTCTCGATGGTCTCCAGGTCGGTGGGGTCCACCATAGCCAGGGTCAGGAAGGAACGGATGCGGTGGATGGGCAGGAGCATATTTTTTTTGGCGGTCTCCCCATCAACCAGGCTGATCACTTCCGGATAGATCTCAAATTGGTCGAGGTCGATGACGGGATAGCCGAGCATCCGGCTCAAGGCTTGGGCCATGTCCTCGTCCCGGATATATCCCAGGGTGATGAAGACGCTTCCCAGGTGAACATTATTTTTCTTCTGGTATTCGAGGGCGTTGTTCAGCTGCTCGGCCGAAATCAGCTTTTCCCTCACCATCAGCTCGCCAAGGTTGGACGCCATGGGTGACCTCTTAAGAGACGCTTAGCCTCGCCTGACGACATTTTTTGTCATGCGACAATTTCCAAATAGATATTGACGATCGAGATGGCACAATATTCTCCACTTTTTGGCAGGGCTTTATTTTGCCCTACAGGGCGGGAATCGGTCAATCACCCATTGAGAGGATTCGTAAGGTGATATTTCCTCACTCCCCATCACCCATAGGGGTTACTTGTTTTTCGGGGCTTTTTTCAATTCAAAAAGGCGTTGGACGGACAGTTTTTGAACACAAAATATATGACAAATATTGTCAGACGACGACATTATGTGGCTTCGGCTATTGTTGAGCCTTGATGGTCATGCCCAGAATACTGGCATGCCATATGACATCCCCCCCCATGGCCGGGTCTAAACCCCCACTTACTGTGGTTATGAAGTCGATGACCAGGCCATAGACGCGGCCGGCCACGAGCCGACAATTCTGGAAGGCAACATTATGCTTTTGTACTCTACCAAAATGCTCAGCAAACTGGGGTGATTCCGGCTTCGGATATTCAGGCCCCATGGGGAAATCTTCTCCCTTCATGAGTGGATGCAAGAAAAAGACCTGTTCGAACAAGCCTTCGATGGCCATCGTCCCGGGGTATTTATGGCCAGCATGATGAACTTCAGGCTTTTCTCTCCCATATCTGACTCTAATAGGAGAATACTTGGGCTGGCCGGTGAGCGACCACATCCAGTTTCCCGGGAGCCAGGCCCCCAATATGAAGCCGTATTGCATTATGTAGGAATTCGTCTCCTTGGAGATATCGGCGTTGTGCCCAAATTCCACTTCGACAACGCTCGTGACTTCTTTCAACCCTTTGGACGACGGCTTGACCCGGAAAAACTTCGTGCCCGCAGCCCCGCCGAAAGCCGTGCCCTCTTGTCCCAAAGGAACAGAAACGTTAACAAAAAATTCCCCCTGGGTATTGCATTTCCCCGTGGCTATTGTGGCCTTGCCTTGGAGACTGCGATTGGGGAGGATGATATTAAAAAATTTCTTGGTCCCTTGAATGAATTGCTGCTCGGCGCCCAGCTTGTAGCTGGAGGCCGCCCAGAGAATATATTTGGACAGATGAGCGACCGGGGCCGAGACTGTCCCCGCCGAGACGTTTGCCGTTGTGTCCAGAAATATCAGGCCGCCGGTCGGGGAGGCCTGGCCGCCCGTCCCCGGAGCGCCGGCCGAGGAGGGCGCTGATTCCTGCGGGGCGGCCTCCTCTTCGGAAAAGGCCAGGTCCTCGGCACTGTAGCCCTCCGCGATGTCTTTGGCCGAAAATCGGACGGTCAGCATGGCGGGCTTGAGAAACTTCAGCCCGTCAGGCTTGAGTTCAAAGGAGGGCCCGCTGTACAAGATATCCTCGCTGGGAATCTCCCGAATCGAAATGCGGGTATCGGTCTGCAGCGCGCCGGCTGGAATGACCAGCCAGGCTTTTCCCGAGGGCGATTCGACCTTTCCCCCTTCCTTGGCCTTCACCAGCCTGTCCGATGATTTATCCTGAGCCCGAGCGGCTTCCCGGAAGGCCGGCCCGCCGAAAAAAGCCGCAGCCGTCAGAATCATGGCGAACAGCGCCCGACCGCCCTTTTTTAGCCTGAATTTATTGTCCATGTTCCCCCTCAATCTCTGCCGCTCTAAGTGTAATTCTCGATTAACGACTCTGTCAATAAAAGGCTTCGGAAGTATCTCCGTTTGTGTGATTCACTATCGGTGTCGGAATCGCCCCCGGCCCGCTGGGGAAACCAGTCTCCTTGGAGGGGGAACCCGCTTCGCGTTTCCCCCTTCCAACGCTCGCCGCGAAAGAGCCGCGGCTCGCTTCCTCCCTTTCTCGCGCGGGGCAAGAACCTCGCGCTGCGCCCAAGGGGACATACCCCCTTGGATCCCCCGACAATCGGCTCCCCGCGGCAAGCCTCGTGGAGCCGATTGTCCCGTCGGTTCCCCCCGTCAAAAAAGACGACGGGGCCCCCCTCCGACCTTTCCGGAGACGCCATCGAGCTCCCCCTTATTTCCCTAGGGGGGTCGGGAGGGTAAATAAATTTTAAAGAAGTTTGGAGGCGTCTCCGCTGGGGGGCAATTCCGACACCTCTTTGAAATCACATATTTGGAGGTTATATGATGATGTGATGGTATCAAAAGCCTCAACAAAATTGACCTGGCCGGTTTTTTTTGTTAAGTTAGAAAATCTCCCCGTGGTGCATTTCCAAATGAACGGAGAGGTGTCCGAGTGGTTGAAGGAGCACGCTTGGAAAGCGTGTGTGCGTGAAAGCGTACCGCGGGTTCGAATCCCGCCCTCTCCGCCACGGCACTAACGATCATCGGCTTCTTGGGCTAAAGGAGTCATCATGGACAGCAAGCAGTACATCGCCCTGGAGGACCACTACGGCGCTCACAACTATCATCCCCTGGACGTCGTCATCGCCAAGGCCGAGGGCATCTGGGTCTGGGACGTCGAAGGCCGCAAGTACCTCGACTTTCTGAGCTCCTACTCGGCCGTCAACCAGGGCCACTGCCATCCCCGTCTCATCCGCACCGTGCAAGGCCAGGTGCGGCGGCTGACCCTGACCTCGCGCGCCTTCCGCAACGATCAGTGGCCGCTGCTGGCCAAGGAGCTGTGCGAGATGACCGGCTACGACACGGTCCTGCCCATGAACTCCGGGGCCGAAGCCGTGGAGACGGCCATCAAAGTGGCCAGGAAATGGGCCTACCAGGTCAAAAAGGTCCAGCCGGACCGGGCCGAGATCATCGCCTGCGCCAATAACTTCCACGGCCGGACGGTGACCATCGTCAGCTTTTCCACGGAATCCCTGTACCGGGAGGATTTCGGGCCCTTCACCCCCGGCTTCGCCGTCATTCCCTACGGCGACCCCCAGGCTCTGGAGGCGGCCATCAACCCCAACACGGCCGCCTTCCTGGTCGAACCCATCCAGGCTGAGGCGGGTATTCTCATCCCGCCGCCGGGCTATTTGAAAAAAGCCGCAGAGATCTGCCGCCAAAAGAACGTTCTGTTCATCGCCGACGAAATCCAGACCGGGCTGGGCCGCACCGGAAAGCTTCTGGCCTGCGAGCATGAGAATGTCCGGGCGGACATAATCGTCATCGGCAAATCGCTGGGCGGCGGCTTCATCCCCATCTCCGCCGCGCTGGCCTCCCGGGAAATTCTAGGCCTGTTCCAGCCCGGACAGCACGGCTCGACTTTCGGCGGAAATCCCCTGGCTTGCGCCATCGCCCGAGAAGCCCTGCGCATTATCCGCGAGGAGGGCTTGGCGGAGAACGCCGCCCTCCAAGGCGCCTGGTTCCTGGAACAGCTCAAAAAGATCCGCAGCCGGCACATCCAAGAGGTCCGGGGTTCGGGCCTGCTCATCGGCATCGAGCTTCGGCCCGAGGCGGGAGG
>Ga0214474_1000959_pt1 | contig 13685 bp, 15 predicted proteins | sample RVTome_2_FD_187335 | JGI IMG/M metagenome (GOLD analysis project Ga0214474, IMG submission 187335) | Soil microbial communities from uranium-contaminated site in the Upper Colorado River Basin, Wyoming, United States - RVT95D214 HiSeq ...
TGCAAAGACCTGCCTCGAGCACGCCAACTGCGTGCTGGATGTGGCTCCTGGATCAATTGGCATCCTGGCTCAGATATGCAGGAGAAAGCCCGAGATGCTGGGCCACCAAATAGGGGGTAACAAAAGCTTCATTTGAGGCAGGCGGAAACGCACGATAGCAGATAAGTCCGTCGATATCCTCTCTTCTCAGTCCCGCATCCGTGATCGCATTGACGCACGCTTCGAGGTGAAAGCTGAGTGATGTACGACCGGGAATACGACCCTGAGGCGTATATCCTATCCCTACGATGGCATACTTGTCCTTTAAACCCATTGGATCTACCTCCCCGTAATCAATCTCATTAGGTGAAAAATGAGCACTCCGTCTAAGGGCAACGGTAAAGAGGCCCGTTTCGTCATTCGGTTACGTTAACCGTCTTAAATTCTTACCCTTACCCGTTAACGCTAAACGATACGAACTTCCTAACCCTTGTCGTGACCTCTTGACTATTTTCATGGTGAGCGGGTGGCCCTCCGGCCATGACCCATTGCTTTACCCATGCCAGTTACCGATGTGGATGCTTAATGATGAATTCAACGGTCCCAGCTCCTTCCATCATTGTGGGAATATAAACGTGAGTCGAACACTCATCCTTAAATATCTCGAATTCAACCTCCTTGCCCCCCCGGGTAATGCTCTTGATGTTTTTCTGTCTCATTCGCAGGCAAAGAGCAAATTCCATTGGAAGATCCCGCCCAAAATATCGCACCCTTGCGATCGTTGTTTCTTGATCTACCATCTCGCGCTGTGGAAGATTAAAGTTTTTCCTTTCATTCCAAATTCTGATTCTTGATGCACGGCGTTCACTCACATTCTTGCCTAAAGGTCTAATTGAAATGCGAAAATCGCCATGGAGGATATTGACAGGGTAACCCTTATCTTTCTCCCAGGGCAATCGGGTGCACCCCATTTTCAAAAGAGCGGAACAGGGGACCAGACCGCTTAAAGCGATATCGTCGGCCCGGGACAAGGCGTAATGATTGGTTTCCATGCCAAAGACCAATGTGTGCCATTTCAGGTAAGCGGGCCCACAGGTATAGTTCGTATATCGGCCTTCTTCAGGAATATGGTAGTTATCGTAGAAATCCTGCGTATGGAGCAGGAACACTTTCTCCTTCAGGGATGTCCAGGGCATATTCCCGATTTTTGCGTCGCCGAAATAATAGGTCGCCAGATCCTCGAGCGTATGGATTTCATAAGGCCAACCTGCAGACTCGGCAGACTTCTGCATTTCTTGTGCAAGATATTGATGAATCTGTTCATCCATGGCCCACCTCGTCGTATTGGCTGGGATGATCACTTCTATGTCGCCCCGATCATATTTTGAGCCTGCTGACTTGCCGAGGCTGTGAAAATCGATCATCATATCGGGTGGGAATTCCTTGAAAAGTCCTCCCAACACGAGGCGTTCGGTCTTTGTAAGACTCGTCATCGAAGATCGGAATTCATTCGAAACAAATCCTTCCGGATTCACAACGGGAACAACGATGACGAGTTGTTTCTCTCTTATTTCCTTTGCATCGTTACTGCACAAGTAACGAATAATCTCGGGTCCCACCACACGGGTTCCAAACTCCTGGCCGTGCCTCCCTAACGTAATCACGGCAGTCTGCTTGTCATCATTTGGCAGGACCTCATTTGTTATAAAGATTGCCGGGATATCCCAATCATCGGGAGACCTACCAATCGCTTCTTTTCGAGCTATACCCTTATTCTGGACCACCCAATCATCCAACCACTGATAGACTTCTTTCAACCCTTCTTCCCCCATAGGGATGCGATCAAATACTGCCATGCGTAGCCTCCTTCTCTTAGCCTCCATGACAAAATAAGCGGATTCGCGTAAAAACCACATTTCATCATGCGAACAATCTCCAATCTCTCATCCTCAAATTTCAGAAAGAGGATACCCCCTGTGAAAATTCTTGTCAATCCTTGATTCTACTGAAGAAGAAGTTATCCCATTAAAATGGGAATCAGTGTGCGGAGGAAACTCCTGCCACTACCATGGGATTATAATGCTTTGGGGAAAGATAAAGATTGCTGTCTCTAAAAAGAGTGAATGGCATCCGGTTTGAAAGAGAGAAAAACTTCGGTCCCTTCAAGAATTTTCAACTCAATGAGGGATTTTTTCGTCATGAGCGATTTGAAAATAAGCTTATAAGAATGATATTCTTTACGTACCCTCAATATTTACCCCGTATCATCCCTTCTCTCATTTTTGTATCGCTTTTTCCTATGCTGTCCTTTTAACAATTTCATTGGCCGCAATCATTCCGCTGATCGACGCCTGCATCAATCCTCTCGTAATTCCTGCGCCATCACCAACCAGGAAAAGGTTCTGTATGTCGGTCTCTAAGGTAGGGGAGAGTTTTAGTCGATTTGTATAGAATTTTACCTCAACGCCGTAAAGTAGCGTGTGTCTCGAATAGATACCTGGCGTTATTCGATCCAAAGCCTCCAGCATCTCGATGATGCTTCTCAAATGGCGGTAGGGCAGAACAAAGCTGAGGTCGCCCGGAGTGGCCGAAGCAAGGGTGGGTTGAGTAATACACCGATGGATACGGTCGGGTGTGGATCGCCTCCCACCGAGGAGATCTCCCAATCTCTGAATGATCACACCGTTGCCAAGAAGATTGGCCAGTCGCGCAATATACTTGCCATAGCCTATGGGGTCATTGAAGGGTTCCGTGAAATTGCTTGAAACAAGGATCGCAAAATTCGTATTCTCTGTTTTTCTTTCAGCATAACTATGTCCGTTTACAGTAATCATTTCATCAATCGTTTCGGTGACCACCTCTCCGTAGGGATTCATGCAGAACGTTCGAACCTTATCATCGAAGGTCTTGGAATAATAGATCAACTTCGCCTCATAGGCAAGGTCAGTCAACTTGCGAAGGATCGGGGCGGGGGCTTCTACGCGAACTCCAATATCGACCGGACTTGGAACCGAGGGAATGCCGAGCCGTTTCACCTCTTTCTGAACCCAATCTGCTCCCACGCGTCCGGGGGCACAGATCACACATTGGGCTTTGACTCGACTTCCATTATGAAGGAGAACGCCTGTTACTTTCCCTCCTTCTACAAGAATCCCTTTCACAGGGCTTTCAAAGAAAATATCCACTTTGTCTCTCATGGCACTTCGAATCTCCTTGAGAAGAGGGGCGCAATTTTCTGTTCCGAGATGTCTGATCTCCATAGGAATGAATTCCAATCCTGCCTGCTTTGCCTCCTGATAGAGGGCTTCGGTCTTATCAGAAGATTGACCCTGGACCTCTTTTGGGGCACCAAATGAAACATAGATGTCATCGGCTTTTTTGAGAAGGTCCATTAATTCGGTTTGAGGAACAAATTCGCTCAGGAAACCACCTACTTTTGTTGAGAGGGTAAGCTTCCCATCGCTGAAGGCTCCTGCTCCTCCCCAGCCACAGAGGAGTTCCATCCCTCGCCCTCTCTTTCTTTCATCGATATCCTTCCCTTTTTCAAAGATAGCTATCTCACGGACACCTGCCCCCAATAGGGTGAGGGCAGCAAAAATGGCCGAAGGCCCTGATCCAACCATCACAACCTGATATTCTTTTTGCATATACCCTCTACTCCATTTTCTGTTGAAAGAAACCCGGGATGCTTTTGCACCGACTATTTCCCTTTCCATATGGGTTGTCGCCTTTCAATAAAAGCATTAATGCCTTCGAGGGCATCCTCCGTGGTACACAACCTTGTCATCACTTCACGATTTAGGGCAAACCTTTGACGAAAAGGCATGTCAATCATCTGGTAATAGAATTCTTTTCCTATTTGGATTGCCAAAGGGCTCTTAGCAATAAGTTTCTGAGCAAAGGCAAAGGCTTCTTCTTCCAGCTTTTCTGCCGGTACCACTCTATTCACCAGTCCCAATCGTTCTGCATCTCTGGCATCGATCATATCTCCGCTCAAGAGCATCTCCAAGGTTTTCTTCTTGCCAAGGCCATAACTCATAGGGATAATCGGCCCCGTGCAAAGCAATCCCACGTTGATGGCAGTCGTCCCGATTTTGGTCCCTTCGGCCACGATGGCAAAATCCGCTGCTGCCATAAGTCCGGCGCCGTTAGCGACCGCATACCCGTGCACCATGGCAATAACAGGTTTTACCATAGAAGCAATGGTGAAGTGCATCTGATCCATGAGGGTAAGCCACTTATGGTACTCGGAAGGCGTCTTTCCGTAAAATTCACTCACATCGATCCCTGTAGAAAAAACTTTGCCCGACCCTTTAACAATGACGACTCGGACCTCTGTGTCTTCGTCCAGTTGGCGCAAGCCGGCATTCAGCTCTTCGGCCAATTCTGTACTAAAGGTATTGAACTTTTGTGGGCGGTTTAGAGTGATGATTCCAATTTTGTCCTTCTTTTCAATGATGATTGTTTCAAAAGACATAAAGGCCCTCCTTAAAATCTATCCCTTTCCGAAAGGGCAGACAGGGAAGTGGCACGGGTTACAACCCTGACAGAAGCCCCCGTGGCCAAGAAGACTGATCTCCCCTCGGGTTAAAGTGTCGCCAGCCAGGATTCTCGGGAAGATGATGTCGAATAAAGTTGCTTGGTGATAAAACACACAGGCTGGAAGGCCCAGAACAGGCTTTTTACGGAGCAGCCCATAGAGGAACATAGCTCCTGGCAGTATGGGGGTCCCATAAAATATTATCCTCGTTCCAGCCCTCCGGATTCCTTCTCGGGTGACATCGTCAGGATCCACCGAGAGCCCTCCAGTAACTAAAATAAGATCAACCGAGTCATCGTGAAGCCTGAGCAATGCCTGGCAGATTTGATGGACATTATCGGGCACTACCTCTTTTTTTACTATCCGGGATCCAAAATGAATAATCTTTTTACCAACCCTGTCATCAAATCGGTCTTTGATTCTACCTTTAAAGATTTCGTTTCCTGTGATCACGACCCCGATATTCCATTTTCGATAAGGAAGAACTTCAAGGACGGGTCCTTCTTTATTGCATAAGGACTCCGCTTTTCCGATCTGCTTTTCCGGAGCGGTCAGAGAAATAATTCGGGTCGCCCCTATGGCCATCCTTGGTGTGCATGGAGTGTATCGATGGATGGTGGAAAGAATGATATTTCTGGAAAGGTTGATACGGTGAAGGAGAGGAAGATTGACCTTCAAAACACCGTTTATCTTGGAATGGAAAGTAACTTTGCCTTCGGAAGGCCCAGACATGTCGATATTTTTACCTGCGAAGACACGGCCCAATCGGAGAGCTGCCTCATCCTCATGAATGATTCCTGGTTTAAGATCCATGACATAGATATGTTCCTTACCGATCTTTAAGAATTCCGGTATGTCTTCCCCCCGAATCAGATGACCCCGTTTAAACCTCGGCCCTTTATATTCCCCGGGGATGATCTGAGTGACGTCATGACCGAGAACCATTCCGACGGCATTTTCTATTTTGATCTTTTTCATCGCCGATGCTTCACCTTATTCATCTCTTGAAAACCGTCGAGATCAAAAAGATAAAAGTGCTTGCCAAAATGATCAAAGGGCCTGCTGGAAATCCTGTAATTTTGTGAAGCAAGATTCCCAAGAAAGAAGATATTCCCCCGATGATCATCGCCCCAAAGGCATATTGGGACAAATTCCGGCTAAGGTTTCTGGCAGTGGAAGCGGGAATCGCCACCAAGGCTGCGGTTAAAAGGCCCCCCACCATTTTCACTCCCAAGGCAACCATGGCGGCGACACAACTCAAATAGATAAGATTGTATTTTTTGACATTTACTTCCTCGGCCTGGGCTAATTCTTCAGAGATATTGATGAGGACTATTTTCGGGTAAATTTTCTTAACCACCGAGAACAAAAGAAGGGTTAAAATTACAGATAGGACTGCTTCCAGAAAACGAACTCTTGTAATATCCCCCACCAAGGCTGTTTCCGCCTGCTCAATGGGCAAGAATAAGAAGGTAATCGCCACGCCAGAAGCAAAAACAATAGCCGTCAAAGCTTCCATTGGCAATTTTGTCCTGATCTCAAATAACCAGATCAAAAGGATCCCTAAAACAACAAAAGGAAATGCGCCCAAGGAGACATCGAAGCCGTACATCAGTGCCAAAGCGATTCCCGGTAAGGTCAGATGACCAAGGGGTCCGGCCACCAGGGCCATTCTTTTGCTGAGCATCAGAGACCCTAAATATCCGGTTGCCCCTCCAACAAAAACCCCTACGATCAAGCTCAGGATAAGTTGATTGTCCATATGAACCACCTTTATGAAATTCAATGTTTGTGCCGGTAGTACTTCACTTCTCCACCGTAGAGTTTTTGCAGGCTTTCGGGGGTTAAAACTTCCTGGGGAGAACCATAGCATATCGGTTGTTTATTCAAGCAGATCACATCGGTGGAAAATTTGTAGACGACACTTAAATCATGTGTCACTAACAGGATGGTCAAATCTCTATCCGCTTTCAATTTGGCCAAGAGATTGTAGATGGTCTCTTCCCCACTGATGTCGATCCCAGTCGTCGGTTCGTCGAAAAGCAAAACCTGAGGATTTGCTACTAATCCCCAGGCAATCAATATCCTCTGAAACTGTCCCGATGATAAATCGCCTATTTTTCTCTGCAAAAAATCCTCCCTATACCCCACTGAGTTTAAAATTTCTATACTTTCCTTTCCGGAAGATTTTTTCAACATAAAGAAATCTTTTATGTTTAACGGAATGTCTTTTATAAAGGGCAATCTCTGAGGGACGTAGCCGGTCTTAATGCCTTTTGCCCATTCTATCTCTCCCCTGTACGGAAGCAATCCGAGCAAGGTTTTCAGCAACACGGACTTTCCAGCTCCATTGGGGCCTAAAATGGTGAGAACGTCTCCCCTTTTTACTTCAAACGACAGATTTTCAATGATAGTTTGATGGTCTAACCTTACATCTAAGTCTCTTACCCTTAAAATTAATTCGTTGTCCATAAATCTTTCCTTTATTCAGAATCAAATATCCATTGATGCAAAATCGGTCAGGTCTTTCTCCCTCAAAAGACTTCTCTTCCAGGTCTCGATGGAAGGAATAATATAAGGTAAAAGTCGCATCGAATAATAAGGAGGAAGCAAAGGCAATCCTACCAGGTCTCCAAAGACGACCAGCATAAACAGATGATCTAAATTCCCTCTCTCCTTTCTCAGTTCAAGATCCATCTCATGAACTGTCATGCCATATAGTATCTCTCTCAATACCTTGGAGAGGCGTTTCGATTTCCCCAACAAATGGGTAAACCACTTTCCGAATTTTCGTCTTTCGGCGACATTGACTGACATTTTGGTCTCAACCATTTGAAGACACCTGAATATTGATGAACCTTTTATTTTCACCCATCCGCCAAAACTCATTTAGATGATCACTTCAAGAAAAACACGCGTAGCCAGAGCCAGAATGATGGCCACAGATAGAGTGAAAAGGATCGCCAGAAGCGCTCCTTTTTTACCGATCTCCTTCCAGAGCGCTGCAATGGTGGCAAGACAGGGAATATAGAAGGTGACGAATACGGTAAAGACCATGATCTGAGATTTGCTCATTACCGTAAGAACCTGGGTGGTTCCTAACGCCTGGGTCAGCATGATCAAAGAGAGTTCTTTTCGAAGGAGTCCAAAGATAAGCGTCGTTCCGACAGAAACCGGCAGACCAAGGACACGGGTGAGGGGAGATAAAACCGCGTTACCATATTTTTCAATGCCTCCGTACTCCATCAGGGCCAGCAAGGCGCTTCCGGCGATGAGAATGGGCCATGCGATAACGATAAATTCTTTTATCCGATACCAGGATTTCTTCAATGTGTTTCGTATGGGTGGTAACTGGTATGCAGGAATCTCCAGAATCAATCCAAGGTTTGCCTCAGGATAGAGTGTGGTGAGAATTTTTCCAGAAATGGCGACAACGAGAATATTGAGAGCAAATATCGCCAGGGCAGCATTGGGGCTAATGAGAAAAGCAACCAGGCCGAAGATGATCGTGATTCGAGCCGCGCAGGGAATCATGGTCGTCAGGATGGAGACGGTGAACCTGTGGCGGGGAAATTCAAGGATTCGGGTGGCCATCACAGCGGGAACACTGCATCCATATCCCAAAATAAAAGGAATAATCGATTTACCATGGAGACCGATCCGGTGCATAAAAACATCCATCAGGAAAGCCACCCTCGGCAGATACCCGATGTCTTCCAGGATGGAGAGACCGATGAGAAAAGGAACAAGATAAGGAAGGACAATGGCGATTCCCCCTGCCATTCCCTGAAGAACCCCTTTGGAAAGGAATAGGGTTAAACTTCCTTTCCCAAAAGATTCTTCAAGACCTCCTATCCATTGGTCAAAGAGCTCCATCAGGGGTTCTTCGATATATCCACCCATTCCAAAGATGAAATTGAAAAAACCATAGAAGATGCCCGCCAGAATCAAATAGCCGAAGAACGGATGCATCACCCAATGATCAATGGCGTTTCGGACGTCCCTCTTTGGAGGGTGGATAACCGTGGAGACCTTCTCAAATAAATTCATGGTCAGGGCATGACGTTCAGAGGAGATCACCTCATCTGAGGGGACGCCATGAATTTGTTCCAGTTTCTCCTGAAGAAGTTTTACCCGGGTGACGATGTTCTCCAATGGGTTTATCTCATGTATGAAAAATTGATCGTTTTCTAACAATTTGACGGCAAGAAATCGGGAGGGAACTTTCTCTTCTACCGGCCATTCCGAGTTGAATAAGGAGTCCAATTGACTTATGATCTCTTCGACGTCTTTGTTGAATTTTAGTGTTTTCCCTATTCTCTTCTCCCCCCAGACGCTCATGACTTCATTAAACAGCTCCTTCAATCCTTTTCCTGTCCTGGCAATGCTTGGAATAACAGGAATGCCAAGGATCTTCGACAGTTTCTGAATATCAATCTGAATCCCTTTCCTCTGTGCCTCGTCCATCATATTCAGACAGAGGACCATGGGGGCTTCCAGCTCCAGAAGTTGAAGGGTCAGTTCCAGACTTCGGCAAAGCAGGGAGGCATCGACCACATTGATGATCACATCCACTTCTCCAGAAAGGAGATGCTTTCGCGCCTCCAACTCTGCAGGGTCTCCCGATGTCAGGGAGTAGGTTCCTGGAAGATCGATACAGATGCAAGTCGTACCGTTGATGAGGGTATTCGTTTTAGTATACTTAACCGTCGTACCGGGGAAATTTGAGGTGATGGCCTTATATCCGGAGATCGTGTTGAAGATGGTGCTCTTGCCACAGTTGGGTTGGCCCGCCAGAGCAATTCTCATTCTATCTCCTCCACAAGAATCTTGGAGGCAATCCCCCTCCCAAGAGCCACCTGGCTGCCATGCACCTCAATCAGTATAGGACCTCGGAGTGCCCCATACCTCAACATCGTTATCGTATCCCCAGGATGAATGCCCATCCGGCCGAGACGTTGCCTTATCCCTTGGCCTCCTTGAATATCAATCACCGTTGCTTTCTTATTCTCGTAAACCTGATCCAAAGTTGTCGTCATGCTCTCCTCATTCGATTAATTGATTTCTGACACTCTCAGTTTTTCTCGGATTTCATCGACTGTTTTATCCTCCGTTATCATCACCTCAACCTCTACATCGGAAAAGAGATAAGTCTTTTTAAAACCATTCTTATCTTCTTCCATATTTCTTTCGGGGTTTTCGTCTCCCAGGGCCCAACTCTCTCTCTTCTCGGAAAATGTCTTTGAGAATATTCTGGCAGATGATGACGTCCTCCTTTGGGGTTTCACCGCATACCCCTATGGCCCCGATCAGGCGGCCTTCATTCAAGATGGGCATGCCTCCAGGAATGGTGGTCAGGCGTTCGTTCCAGTTCTGGACGTTAAACCCATATCCTGAAACATTGGGGTCACCAAATTGAGAAACCTCAGCGCTGGGTATTCTGAAGGCAGCGGCTGTCCATGCTTTATCTCGGGCGATTTCTGCAGTGGGGATGGGGGCGCCATCCATGCGGTGGAGGGCGACCAACCAGCCATGGTCATCCACAATAGCGATGCTGCAGAGTTTGCCCATCTCTTTGGATTTCTTGATACCTGTTTGTAGTAGATTTTTGGCCACCTCTAAATTCATCATCGGGGGAAATCTCCTTCTTTATTCATAGAGAGCCGTGACACCGGCCTGGCTGACGGAAGTATCGCTAATATCTCCCACGCCTGAGGGAACACCGCTGCAGCCAATGGCGCCGATAACCTCATTTTCCTCGTCGGCAACTGGAATACCGCCAGGAATGAAGCAGAGCCGTCCCTTTCCCCTCCCGATCATTCCCATGGCATGATCGCCCATGAGTTTTCCCATATTGCGGGGGTCGAGCCAGCGAGACCCCATCAGGGTGGGCATTTTGAAGGCAACGGCGGTCCACGCCTTCTCAATCGCAATATCGGTCGTAGCCATGGCTGCGCCATCCATGCGGTGAACCGCAATGACTGCGCCCGCTTTGTCTACAACGGCAATGCTGCATGAGAAGCCCGCAATATCCTTTGCCCATCTCTCAGCAGCCTCCAGCATCTTCAGGGCAAGCTCTAAGGTCAACTCTTTCATATAGTGCACTCCTTAACCCCCACCCCACCCTCCCCCTTGAGGGGGAGGGTGGGGTGGGGGAACAGATCATCCGTGGCTACTACGTCGACACCGCTGTTCAGTAAGTTAGGCAAAATGACTTGACCTACCTTGACTGGAGGCTTTGCCTTCACGCGAACCAAGGCGAGGGTTGCTTCTTTCAGCTTCGATTTCAATATAGGCCGATTGGTCCTTACCGGAAGAAGGGGACGAGGACACTTCTCGGTACGGATAGTGGCGGTGAGGATTCTAACAGGGTTGCGATATTCCTCCAGCACATACTGCCGCCCCTGGTTGCACTTATAGCCTAACACCTTAAGCACCTTTCCCCGATCGCCAATCCTCAGTGTTGTCCTGCAGCCCAGGGGACAGCCAATACAGACGATTTTTTCCTCAACCATTTTGCCTCCTTTTTACACCCTCAATGGTTAGCCCAACCGCATCATCCTTCAGCTGCCGCAATTGGCTGTGGGAGAGATGGATCTTGAGCATCTCGCCAGGCTTTACCACCCTTAGGGACTCCGAAAAAATATCCCCTACCTTCAGTGTAACATTCTCTTCCATATCCCTTACCCTCGCATATAGGGTGACATCGTGTTGAGTGCTGATGGCCTGTGGAACAATATAACGAATATTTCTGCCTGGTTTTAGCATTTTCTTCTCCTTCTCCATTTCTTCTTTTCTCGCAAACCTGGCAGCCGAGGCCCCTGCTATTTCGGCCTCCCAGGAGACGTCATCCACCAGATCATGAACATGAACCACATTGCCGCCGGCAAAGATTCCCGAGACATTCGTTTCCCTCCATTGATCCACTACGGGCCCTCCTGTCAACGGATCGAGCGTTACTCCGGCCATTCTGGAAAGCTCGTTCTCAGGGATTAATCCGACCGATAAGAGTAACGTATCGCACTCGATCATCCGCTCGGTGCCGTTGACGGGTTTTTTATCTTTGTTCACCTTTGCGATGGTGACCGCTTCCAGACGCTGTTGCCCATGAATCTTGGTGACCGTATGCTCGAGAAGAAGAGGGATATGAAAATCGTGCAGACACTGGACCTCATTCCTGGTTAGGCCTCCGATATAGGGAAGGATCTCCACCATTGCTTTCACCTCGACACCTTCAAGCGTGAGGCGGCGAGCCATGATCATGCCTATATCACCGGAGCCTAAGATGACAACCTTTCTCCCGGGGATCCATCCCTCAACATTGACGAGTCTTTGGGCCGTCCCGGCGGTAAAGATGCCTGCGGGCCGGGTACCGGGGACATTCAATTGCCCCCGGCTGCGCTCACGACAACCCATCGCAAGGACGATCGATTTAGGCTTCAGGCGGAGGACCCCTTCGCGATTGTTCACAGCAGTGATCTGGCGTTCAGGAGATATTTGTGTGACCATGGTTTCCAGGAACACCTGCATGCCCAAATCTTTGACTTTCTCCGCAAAGCGATGGCCATATTCCGGGCCGGTCAAGTCTTGCTCGAAATAGAATAAGCCGAAGCCGTTGTGAACGCACTGATGCAAAAGCCCACCAAGCTGCTCCTGGCGCTCCAGGATGAGGACATGCTCTGCTCCTTCTTCCTTAGCCCTGATCGCCGCCGCCATTCCCGCAGGGCCAGAACCGATGACCGCCACATCAATATCTGAGAGTTTCATAGCTGTGCCTCAAGTAACTCTTTTGATTTATAAAGTAGCAAACGAGACTCACGACCTTTCTTCGTAATCTTATCCTCTGACAACCCAAGTTCTCTCGCCAATATTTTCACGACGCGGGGTGTACAAAATCCTCCCTGGCATCTTCCCATTCCAGCTCTGGTCCTGAATTTGATTCCATCCAGCGTGGTGGCCCCGTGACGAATGGCTTCAACGATCTCTCCTTCGCTAACTGTCTCGCAGCGACAGACGACGTGCCCATAACGGCTGTCCTTGGCGATTAACTCTTTCTGTTGTTCTTCAGGAAGCTCGTTGAAAACCGGTGGGGCTTTTCTGAAAGGGCTGAAACGTTCGTCTGTCTCCAACTTCAAACCTTCTCGCCGAAGCAATTCCGTCACTTCCCGAGCGGCGGCAGGGGCAGCACTCACCCCGGGGTAACCAATACAAATGCTTATGAACCTTGGCACTTTCTGGGAAGCCTGGACCACGCATTCATGCCAGCCGACCTCCCAGTTCCGGAACATAAGAAAACCGGCAAAGGACTGAATGATCTCCTTTTCAGAAAGGTCAGGGAGGATTTTCCGGACATTTTGAAGACCGATTTCAGCAATTCTTTCTGTAGTGGAACAGTCTCCTCTCAGGGCTGGCTGCATGGTCGTGCCGAAGAAGAGGTTGCCGTGCACGCTGGGGGTCAGGATGTTCATCTGACCGGGTGCGTCGGGCCGCATATGGATTTCATGCTTGATTAAGCCTCCTGAGTTCTTGTCGAGAATCCCTACATAGCCCCTGATCGGATAAAGGACGAAATCATCCGAGTTCACCAAACGTGCTATCTTATCGACCGAGATTCCGGCAGCGTTGACAATGAAGCGGCACTTCACCGAGCCCCGGTTCGTCTCAACCTCGAACTGGTTCGCCTCCCGGGAGATCCTTAAAACCTCTGTCTCCCTCATACCCTTAACCCCGTTCTGGACGGCATTCTCCATGAGGCCGATAGCGAGTCTGACCGGATCCACAATGGCAATGTTGGGGTCATACAGGGCGCCGATCGCCTCCCGGGTGACATGGGGTTCCATCCGCCTGAGAGTCTCTTGATCGAGAAACTCATGGGTCTTTATACCAATCTTTTCTGCTCTCAACTTCAGCTTCTGGAATTTGCCAAGCTCCTCATTGTTACGGATGAGGGCGAGTTCACCGACTTTCTTAAAGGGCACATCGAGTTCCTGACAAAGGGGCTCCATCAGAGGCATGCTGTCCCAAACGAGCTTGCTGCGGTGATATTCGGGGCGAAACTCCAGGGTATCTCCCCCCTGACAGACGATACACATATTCGTCTTGGTGCTGCCCCAGCCGAAGTCGGCCTCTTTCTCAACCAAAATGACATCCCCCTTATATCGGGAAA
>Ga0214474_1000960_pt1 | contig 13676 bp, 10 predicted proteins | sample RVTome_2_FD_187335 | JGI IMG/M metagenome (GOLD analysis project Ga0214474, IMG submission 187335) | Soil microbial communities from uranium-contaminated site in the Upper Colorado River Basin, Wyoming, United States - RVT95D214 HiSeq ...
GATAAACCCTCGGACCTGGCCGCGGCACGTCTTGATGACGCGTCCTCTATGCGACAAGACGAGCTGACAGACGAACCGCGCTCGGCGTCCCGGCCAAGGCACGTTCTTCATCTGCCTGAGGACTTTACGGATGTTCTTTTTGTCGGTGGCTCCGGGGTCGGAATACCGGGCGGAGAGGACTCCCGGGTCGCCGTCGAGATGGTCGACCTCCAGGCCGGAGTCCTCGGCCAGGGTCGCGTATTCGCTGAGAGAGCTATAGGCGAGGCTCTTCAGCTTGGCGTTCTCCAGGAAGGTCGTCCCTTTCTCCTCGACATCGCCGCTCCCCCCGATGTCCCGGAGAGACAGGAACTCCAGGGGAAGGCCTTTGAGGCAGCGCCGGATTTCCCGCAGCTTGCCCGGGTTGGAGGTTGCCAGGACGATCTTCTTTCTACTCGATCTTGATTTCAAGAATCTCGCCCATGTCGAACAGGCTCTGGTTGAACTGTCGCTCCTTTTCTTCGGAGGACGAGAAGGAAAGCGTAACGATCGAAACGTTTCTTTCCTTCTTGAGGTTAATCTCGGCCAGCTTGAGCCCGAGATGAAAGATCAGCTTTCTCAGGTTGACGAGGATGTCCGGGCTGTCCTTGATCTTGAGATGGTAGTGATAGAGGGCCTTCTTGAGGTGGGTCTCCTCGACGCGCCGGAAGAGGACGAGTGTGGCTATGACAAACAGCGAAAAAAGGACGGCGACCAGGTAGTATCCAGCGCCTACGACCAGGCCGAGGCCGGCTACCGTCCAGAGCGTCGAGGCCGTAGTTAGCCCGTGGACCATTCCTTGGGACTGGATGATCGTGCCTGCGCCGATGAACCCCATGCCGGTGATGACGGCGGCCGCTACCCGAAGGGTATCTCCTCCCGCGGCATCCTTTCCGGCCAGCATGAGCTGCGAGAGGATCATCATCATGGCCGAGCTGACGCTGATCAGGATGTGGGTCCTCAGCCCGGCCGGCTTCTGGCTGGCTTCTCTCTCCAGGCCGATGATGCCGCCGAGGGCGATCGCCAGGAGGAGTTTCAGCATGATATCCAGCATGTTCATCTTCTTCCTCTTTATCCCGGGAAGAGCGGACTGCCCATAATCTATCACAAGAAAACGGAAAGGGCAAAAAGGCCGGCCAGGACAAGGGTCAGCAGGGCGATCAGCGGGTTGCGGAGCAGGCTTTCCGGCTCCTCCATGACCTCTCTCTCTTCCAGGGTTTTGCGGAAGAAGAGAAAAAGATAGAGCAAGAGAAGGGGAAAGATGATGAGGTTACGATAGAGTCGCAGAGACAAGACGAAGACTAAGAAGGTTGTCAGAAAGACGGTGGCGCTGGCGATCATCCCGAAGAGCAGCAGGTTTCGGGAGTATCTCTTATGGGAGAGCCTGTAGTCGGCGGCCTTATCCCGGAGGAGGCGGAATTCGGACAGGCGCTTGGCCGTCATCAGGAAATTGCCGAAAGACCACCAGGCCAGGAGCAGGCTGAGGGGCGGAAAGAAATGCCGGGGGGCAAAGGCGTACCAGCCGATGAGGAAACGGATCGGGTTGTTGGCCGATTCGGAGATGGCATCGAGAAAGGGGATGTCCTTGGTCCGGACCGGTTTGACATTGTAAATGAAGCCGGCGCCCAAGAGAGCGAGAAGGGAAAGGACGAAGGATCGGGAAAAGAAGACCACGGCCAGGCCGAGGCCGGCGGCGGTCAAGCCGATGCCCAACAGGATGAAGGGGACCTTTTTGATTTTTCCCTGGACAAGAGGGCGGTGCCGTTTGGTGGGATGATGGATGTCGTAGGGCGCATCGACGATCTCGTTGACGACATAATTCGCCGTGGAGATCGCCCAGGTCAGGAGGAAAGACAGGGCCAGAAGGAAGGCGGTCTCTAGGGGCCGGAAGGACGATAAGAAATCCTGGTGCAGGAAGAAAAAAGTCGCGCTCCCCAGGATGATGGCGGCACTGCGGGGCCATCTCTCCAGACGCAGCGCGCGCAGGTAAGCGGTCACCCTCCGCTGTCCTTCATGGCGTAGACTTCAAACGAGTCACCGAGCGCCAATCTTATCGGAATTCTCTTCAAAAAAGAAGCCGGACGCATGTTCTTCAGCCGGGCTTGGAAGGCCGGTTTCCGGGAGAGGAGGTAATGAGCGCTGAAAGTCCAGGAGTAGCGGCGCTCGGCGACTATGGAAAAGCCGGCCCGCCGGAGCAGGGCGTCGAGCGATCTCCTGGAAAAGAAGCTCAGATGGGCCGGCCGTAGATGCCACCATTTTCGGCCGGCCAGGCGCGCGGCCCGGCTGTGGATGTCCGGCGTGACCAGGACGAGTATCCCGGCGGGCCGCAGGATGGCTTGGGCCTTCCTTACCGCTTCGAACGGAAGGGGCGTATGCTCGATGAAATCGACCATCGTCACGGCGGCGTAGCGATCCTCCGGAAGAGTGGCTGTCTCCAGCGTTCCCTCGATGAGCCCGATCCCATACCTGTCTGCCGCGGCTCTCACTGCCCAGGAGCTGGGCTCGATGCCGGTCGGCTCCCAGCCGCGGCGTCGGGCGAGGTCGAGCAGGATGCCGGTAGCGGCGCCGACATCGAAAAGAGCGCCCCTCTCCGGGATGAACTTTTCGAGACGCCGCAGGATGCGGAGGAAATTCCTGGAGCGGCCCGCGGACTCCTCTTCGTAGAGGGGATCTTCGACGCGGCCGTAAAGAGAGGACAAGTGTTCCGGAGTCGGGCAGGGGTTGGCGAAGATGTGTCCGCAGTCGCCACAGATACTGAGGTCCCAGGTCTTGCCGTACTGGCTGTCGGTGATCTTGATCTGGTCCTGGGTCAGGTCGCCGGAAAAGTTCCCCTTTTTATACCCGCGGATGCCCACGCCCGCGCAGGCCGGACAGGCCGTCAGAGCCCGGAACCATGCCTCCCCCTCCCTCATCTCAGCGGCCGAGCAGGTGCTTGAGCCAGAAATCGACGTTGCGACGGCTGGCGTTCTCCCGCTTTTTCCCGCCAAACCCGTGCCTTTGGTTGGGGAAGACCATGTATTCGAAGATCTTGTCCTGATCCATCAGGGCGTCGATGAACTGAATGGTGTTCTGTATGTGGACATTGTCGTCCATATCTCCGTGCTCGAGCAGGAGCACGCCCTTGAGATTCTTGGCGTGGGTCATGACAGAACCGAACTCATAGCCCTCCTTATTTTCCGCCGGCGTATCCATGTAGCGCTCGGTGTAGACCGAGTCGTAGAGCTTCCAATCGGTGACCGAGGAACTGGCGATGCCGTGGGTGAAATAGTCGGCGCCGTAGGTCAGCGCCAGGCAGGTTGAATATCCGCCGTAGCTTCCGCCCGTGATCCCGATTTTAGCGCTGTCGACGAACGGCTTCTGCCGGAGCCATTTGACCGCCTGGATGAGGTCGTTCATCTCCCACTTGCCCAGGCTGCGGTGCATCAGGGCGACGCCTTTTTTCCCGAAATGGCCCGAGCCGCGGTGGTCGACGCTCAGGACGATGATACCCTCCTGGGCGAGATACAACGAAGACGGAGGCGGGTAGGAGTTTGATACCGTCGGGGCACCGGGCCCGCCGTAAATCGTGAATATCACCGGATATTTCTTGCCCTGGTCGAAATCAGGCGGCAGGATCCAGTAGGCGGGGAGGGGATAGCCATCCTCCGTGGGTATGGTGAAGAGCTCCTTCTTGCCTATGGTGTATTCCTTGAGCGCCGGAGATTCGCTGTTGTCGACGTTCCGGATCCAGGTGCCGTCGCTGCGGTAGAGGTCCTGTTTGGAGGGATGATCGACACTCGTGGACATGTCGAGGAAATAGTCTCCCCCCGGCGAGACCTGGCAGGAATGGCTGGCCGGCTCTTTGGTCAGGCGCTCGAGGCCCTGACCGTCAAGGCGAACTCGGTAGAGGCCCGACTCGGTGGATTTTTCCTTGTTGGCGCTAAAATAGATCCACTTGTTCTTTTCATCCACCAGTCCGATGCTCGCCACTTGCCAGGGGCCTTCTGTCAGACGGGCCTTGAGCTTTCCCTTGAGGTCGTAATAATACAGGTGCCGCCAGCCGTCGACATCGCTGCGCAGCAGGAACCCGCTTCCGTCCTTGAAGAAATAGAGGTCCTCGAAAAACTCGACCCAGGCGGCCTGCTTCTCGTCGAGGATCTCCTCTTTTCCCCCTGTCTTGGGGTCGACGCTGAAGATCTTGATATTGTCCTGGCCGCGGTTCATCCACTGGACAGTCAGACGGTCGCTCGACGGGAGCCAAAACGGCCAGGCCACATAGTGGTCGGCGTTCTCGTCGAAATCGGCCCAGACGATCTTGTTCTCGGGCAGAGCGACGATCCCCAGTTTGACCTTGGGGTTGGGGTCCCCGGACTTGGGATAGCGCTCCTTTTCGAGCTCCCCGTGGACTCCGGTCGAGCGGAAGATGGGGAAGATGGGGACCGGGCTGTCGTCGAAGCGCAGGAAGGCTATCTTCCGGCTGTCGGGCGACCACCAGAAGGCGGCGTACTGCGAGCCCCGTCCGAGGATCTCTTCAAAATAGACCCAGGAAGCCCAGCCGTTATAGATCGTCTCTGAGCCGTCGGCGGTGATCTGGTATTCGAGCCCGCTGTCGAGATCAAAGGCATAGAGGTTGTTGGCGCGGGTGTAGGCGAGATACCTGGAGTCGGGTGAGAAGCGCGGATTCTTCTCCTCTTCCGGTGTCGCCGTCAGGCGTCGGAACACTTGTGTCTTGGGGAGGTATAGATAGAGGTCATTCTGATGCGGATAGATAAAACGGGAGTAATCCGGGCTCACGGCCGCTGCCGCAGCCGCCACAATGCCCTGGGGTAGGCCTTTCTGGAGAGCGCTGTAGTCCAGGAACAGGGTTTTTTCGCCGGTCTTGACCGAGACCTTCAGCAGGCGCATCAACTTGCCTTTTTCATCGCGCTCTCGGAGGAGATAGCTTTCGTCATCGAGCCAGAAGCCTGTGGTCATCGGTTTGAGAAGAAATGGCTCCTTGTTCAAGTAGGCCTGTTCGTAGGTGATTTTTTTAAGGGAGACTTGCGGGAAGACGGTGGAAGGCATGAGCCAGAAGAAAACAACGAGCAGACCGACCGCCGCTAGCGATTTTTTTCGAGTCATCGTGTTTTCTCCTCCTCGATTATAACTCACTCGCCTGAGATGGACTGAATGAAGTTAGACTTTACCGTCTGATCTGCGGCAAGGTGGAATGTTATTATAAAATGCCCAGAGGAACAAGGTCCACGGAATAATCGCACTCCGCTCACTCCGGGTCGAGGGAGCGTACATACTCCAGCGCATCCTTGGCGACGGCCCGCGCCTCGAACTTCACCCGCGCCTTGCCCGGGTAGCAAGTCGCGCCGTAGCCGCCCTTCGTCGTGAATCCGATCCCGAGCGTCCCGCCGAGCTCGACCGGGTAGTCCCACTGGTTCCTCTTCGAGTTCCAGGCGACGCCCATGGTCGTGCTGCCCTTGCCGGTGAAGGGGCCGTACTTCGCGCTGCCTTCGACGCCGGCCGAGACGCCGACGAACTTGCCGTCCTTGAAGTTGAACTTGTAGCTGCGCGCTACCTCGACCTCGTCCGGTAGGTGATTGGCATCGGGGAACTTCTTGTTGAGCCATTTCCACTTGCCGCCGAGTGAAATCTTGCCCGTGTCGTCGATCCCGGCCTGGAACCAGCTGCCTGCCTTCAAGGTGCAGGACATGGTCGGCTCCCACTCGGCCTCGAAGTCTCTCCTCAAGCGCTCGAGAAGCGTGGACTGAATCGCCTTGCGCTGTTCTTCGAGGAGCTGCTCTAAGACCTTGCGATCCACGGGCTCGCAAGTTGCCGCGATCGATAGCCGGAGCCCCTCGTGGGTAGACTCTGCGGTCTGCTTCTCCCGCCGATACGTGTCTGCCGCGCGCTGGACCTGGTAGCCAGGACCGCCAATGCCCCCCTTCCTCTCGCCACCTCCCACGGCGAGGTCCACGAGCCGGAGGTAGCTCGCTCGCTGCGCCTTGAGCTGGTCCTGTCCGCTGGTGTCGCCGGGCGCGATGCGCATCTCTTTCGCGCAGGTGGAGGCATAGACGAAGGCGTCCTCCACCTGCGCGCCGCCCCCGGCGAGGCGCCGGGCGGCCCCGTTGTCGAAGCGCAGGGCCGCGCGCTGGAACCACCTCTCGGACTCGTCGACGTAGTCCTGGAAAAGCTCTCGCAGGGCGGCGCAGTACTTCTTGTCCACCTCGAGCTCGCAGGCGGCCTGTGCGCGGGCTGAACCGGACTGGCTGCAGGCGCGGTAGCCCTGCCGGCGATCTTCGTTGGCCTGAAGTTGGTATACGCGGAAAGGCGCCGCACCGAAATCGTCGAGCCTGCCGCGGGTGCCCCCAGCCTTGTGCCCGTTGTATTCGAATTCCATCAGATCCCGGAACATCCTGGTCAGTCGGGCGGGTTCGAATCCCAGCACTTCACCCCAGAAGGAGAGGTCGAGCGTGTTGGAGGTGCTCCAGGGGTTTTCGGCGGATCCCGTCATCGTGAAGAGGTTTTCCGTCGCGGAGAGGTAGAGGGTAATCAGGGTGGAGGCGATGCTGTTGCGAGACAGGCGCCGCGCGTCGCCCGTGAACCTCTTCCCCTGAGACATCAGGGCGCGGACCGAGTCGCGCCCCGACTGGTAGCCCGCGCGGAGCTGGTCGAGCAGTTCGCGCCTCATCTTCTCCTTGTCGATTGCCGCTTCGCGCACTCCGCCGGCAGCGTCGACTCGGTTCTGCAGATCGGACGCCTGCTTGATTGCAGCGAGGACGTATTGATGATGGCGCTCGAGCTCTGCGAAAGCGCGCTCCAGGGGATCGCCAGCTAGCGGCGGAGGAGGCGCCGGAGGGCGGCCCGTCTCGGTCAGCGCCTTCTCGGTCTTGATGATCGGATCCGCCGGCGCCGCTGCTTCGGCCTCGCCGATGAAGATCTTCGCCTGCTCCTTGTCGGCGGTCTCGCGGTAGGCGTTGGCGAGAGCTTCCAAGAGGAACGGGGAGCGCGACCCCATATCGTGGGCGCAGTGCAGGAAGAGTTTCGCATCGTCGTGCTTGTCGAGGTAGTAGAGGTAGATGCCGGCGTTCGTCGCGAAGGCATCGTCCCATTGCAGCTGCAGGGCTTGCAGCTCGGCCCACAGCGCCGTAGGCGGATCCGCGTTCAGCGCGGCGAGCGCGGCGGCCTGGTCCCAGCCCTCAGCGGGAGTCTGGCCCGGCTCGAGGTCGGCGGCGGCCTCGCGCACGATGGCCTTCATCGCGGGCGGGATCTCCTTGTCAATCTCGACGAGGATTTCCGCGGCGCGCTTGCGCGCCCGGTCGCAACCCGGCGGAGGCTCCTCGGCGACGGAGCGGATTTTCGGGAGCCGGAAGAGCTCCTGTGCCTCGACTCGCGCGACTGGTGCCGCGAGCAGGCCCAGGTAGACGAGGGCGAGAAGCCTCGTACAGGCGACGGAAACTGCGGATCGTTCGGTGGGCATCGCTCGAGTTCCTCCCGGTCGAAGGGATAATAATTTCCTTTGAAATATTATTATAAAACACCCGGGGGGAACAAGGCCCGCAAAATAAGGGAACACGATCTTGAGTAGGCCCTTCAGGGTTTTATGAACAATTTGCTGAGCTCAGTCCGGACGAAGAACTCACTTCCCCAGATTCGGACCGATGAGGTACCGCCGTCATCGAGGCCGCAGGTGATGATCTTGGGCCCCATAGTCAGGCTGTCCTTTGTTCCCATGGCATGGCCGCTCAGGGTCAGGACGGAACAGCCGCGGTCCTCGGGCGAGAAGACCAGGAGGTTCTTTTCCCGGCCACGCCGCTCGTCCCCGGCTTCTAAGCCGGACCATCATCTTCTCCAGGTCCCATTGCCTAAGCCTTCCAGTCGCGTCTCCGGCGACGGATGTCTTTTTCTCCCAGGGCCGGTCCGGCCACAATCATCAGCCGGGTCTACGCCATTATCACTGTTATTCTGTGTCTCCTTTTCTTCGCGGCCCTACAAAGGGCGCCGTTCCTCGTCTTCTGGCCGGAACTTCCCGGCTGGTTCGACGGCATTTCCTAGGAGGAGAACCTTTTCCTCCTGTTGCCCACGCTGATCGCGGCCTTGGCCATCGGACTTGTTCTATTCGCCCATCTCGGCAGCCTCAGAAAATACGGGTCTCTCTACGGCCGGGTTCATTATGTCATCATGATGGGGTGCGTCATCGCATTCACACTGCTCCTCGCCCGCTGGCATCTGATCGGATTCTCCTACTATTGGAGTTACCTTCTCCGTCCTCATTTCTAGCGGTTGCTGGCAAGGTCAGCACCGATGGACGGGCGCTGCCGTGCAGCCGGGCTTATTCCACGATCCAGCCGATGGCCTGCATTGATCGGATCGTTTGAGCATACTCGTTGCTGCTCCCCCCATACAGGTCATAGGCCGATTGGAGGATGGCGTTGGCGGCGTCGATAAACTGGGATCTTTTTGTTAGATAATAAACCCAGGCGCGGTAGTAGATTTTGGTCGCTTTTTCCAAGCCGATGCCGGAGACACTGATGCCGGAGATCCGGCTAGTTCCGCCTGCGGCCAAGAGGTAGAAAGCGTGGGGGTAAATAGTGCAGTTGACGTGAACTCCGCCCCGGTCGTAGCTAAACGGAAGGTCATAGTACTGGCTGAGATGACAGGGGTCGGGGCCCAGGGACCAGCTTGTCTGGCTGTAGCGATTGGGGTCCTCGGCGCTCCGGACATATCCCCTGGAGATGCCGTAGTCATAGCTGGGGAAGGCGTCCTCGCCGTTAAGCCATTCGGCAAAATAAATGCCAGTTCCGGTGGGATGCCAGAAAAACTCCACGGCGTGTCCGATAATATCGGAGAAGGATTCGTTTAACGCGCCTGGCTGGAATTCGTAGATAAGATCAGACGAGTAGTCCGTGACGCCGTGACTGAATTCATGACCGACGACGTCAAGGGCGGCTGCATATTGGGCCTGTTGCTTGCCGGAGACATAGAAGTTGAGATTGACTCCATTCCAGGAGGCGTTGTCGCTGTAGCCGCCAAGAGAACTGTGCGTGACGATGTTCGTGTTCATGTTGTTGCCGTTCATTCCGGAACGGCCGAGAAAGAGGTAATAGAAGTCATAGACAAGCCCGACATTGTAGTGGGCGCTCACGCTTGTGCCGTCTTGATCCCAATAGTTATCTGCGTCGGAGGGGACATATCCGCCCGTCCGATAGTCGTAAACGGCCTGGATATAGGGTCTGATGGCTTTGTCGTCATAGAGATAGTAAGTTCCTTCTTCCAGGTAGGTGGGAAACTTCCGCGTGACCCCATGGTAATCGGTGCCGAGGCCGATCACGCCTCCGTCAAATTGGACGTTCGTATCGCGGGCGAGGATCTCTCCACTCTGGGCGTCCACGATGCCGATCTCGTATTCCCCCTCGTTTTTCTTGACCTTTACCTGGAAACAAAGGCGGCAGGTCTGGTCGACCGCCGGAAAAATAACCTGACTGATCTCCTCCGCCGTTCCCGTCGGATGATCGAGTTCGAGGGCCACCTCGAATTTCTTCGCAGCCTCATCCGGGGAAAGCAGCGGGACAAGGTCCACCTGGCCGACTTCATAGTAATGTCCGGTGATACTGGCCAGCTTGTCGTCCCGGAAATGCTGGATGATTTCGCCGCCGAAAACTGGAATCCCCATGTGGAATTGAGAGAATCGGCGATGTTCCATCTTTTCGATGAGGGAATCGTAATCGCTTCTTCTCAGCACGAGGTTGCCCTTGGCTATTTCGGCTGAAAAACGATCCCTCAGGGAATCGCGATCGCCCCTCTTCGGCAAGAGATTCCCTTTGGCTATTTCGTCCGAAAAATGATCTCTCGGGTTTATCCCCGACATGAACAGGACTCTGATTTTTTGCCCGCTTATCGGGTCATACGTCACGTAGGCTTTCCCCACGTATTCCGAGAAAAGAAGGCCTGCGGCCAGAAAAAAATAGACAATGAAAGCGATCCTTTTCACTCGGTGCCTCCTTTGAGCATCCAATGGCGATGCATTCTCTGAAATTCCTCGATCAAAAGATAAACTTTATCCCCGCCATGGCTCTCAACCCTCCTGTCTTGATCTCTATCTCATTTCCTTCGATATCGAACTTGGCTTTCCCATCCGAGTACCCGAAATGGACGTTGATGCCCATGCTCTGGGCGATCCAATAATCAAGGCCGGCTCCTCCGTTGAACCCGAAGACGTTCTGGGAATAGGACGCGTATTCGGGGCTTACGTTCACTTCGAAGTAGGGGTAGCCGACTTCCTCCCAGTTGATGACCTTAAGGTTTTCGATTTTGACATTGAGAAAGTATGTGCCGCCCGCCGTTACGTAGGCGTGAAGTCTTGAAAACAGGGGAAAAATGAAAAGAAGGTTGAGGTTAAGCTCGGAAGCGGAATATCTCAGGCTTCCGTTCTCCCAGGTCTCCTCCCGGGGGGTATCAAAGTAGAGCGGGTGAGGAAAAGAAGCGGAGAAGGTGCCCCGGGATTTCCCGGAAGCCGGGATGAAGGAAAGTTCGACGCCGACGTTTTTGTGGAATAAATAGCCTATTCCGGCGTCGAGGGCCACGCCGGAAGCCTTGATCTCGTAGTCTTCGGCGACCAGTCCGTCTTCGTGATACAGGGGGAAGGACCAGTTGCTTTCATAGGGATAGGTCATGGAGTTGTAGCCGCCGCTCAACCGGACAAAGAATTTCTTCCTGGCCGGCCGAAAGGGGGATGATCCGCTCGTCTCCGACAGGCGAGCAGGGAGAGGAGAGACGGACTTTGGCTTCGGGTCCGGGGGCTCTTGCGTTGGAATGGCCGCCTTGTCCGGGGCTCTTGCCGAGACTTTTTCCTCGACCTCTTGGACAACACTCTTGTGAACGTATCCAAAGACGGTGACACCGCTTGAATCCGGAGGCAGATTGATACGATACCAGTCGCCGGTCGTCTGGAGGGCTTCGAAGACTTGGCCTTCCAAGGCCGTGCCGATGGTCTGGCTTTGCAGGGTCGGCTTGAGCCGGACATTGGCTCTTTTGACAGAGATCCGAATTTTCATGTTTTCGGCTTGGGCTGCGAGAGAGCAGGCGAAGAAAAAGACTACCGCCAGAGCGAACAGAGTTTTGGAAATCGTTTTCCGTTTTTTATCCTGCATCTGTTGCATGCTAACCTCCCTTTTTAACCAACGTTAACCCGGCAGCCCTTTTCGGTCAATCACCTCTCCAGGTGATTCTCAAGGTGAAATTTTAGCCCGTCTTTTCACCCCCGGAGGAATCTCCCCTTATCTTGAGAGGCGCGCTGGTGGTTTTTTCTCGTCCGGCCATCTATTGGCAAGAGGCGGTCTTTTATGTGAAATTCTTCTCAGCAGGTCAAACCATGAAAGCCATGTCAAAACCGAGGATTGCCCTTTTTCTTTCTTTTTTTGCGGCGCTTGCCTTCCTCTCCGACTGTGGCTCCGGGGCTCAGAAGACGGTGGTCAAGAGATATCCAGAGGGATTCTCCCTCAAACACCCGGAGGGCTGGACGGTCCGAGTAGTCGATCGCCAATACATCTGAATTGGACCCCTGGAGGAAAAGGAGGGGTCAGCCTTTATCCTCGTCTATCCCTTTTTCTTGAGGGAGAAAACGGAGAGCCGTTCCTGGCTGGAGACGAACCTCTCCCGCGTTTCCAGGCATTTTGAGGAGATCAAGTTCCAGAAGCTTGACCGGGTTCGCCCTTTTCCGGACGAAGCGGCCGCCAGGTTTTCCTTCCTGAGAGACAATGTTCCGCATGAGGGCGTGGCCCTATGTTGCATCTTTGAAAAAAGCGGCGTTCTTTATGTCATGGCTTCGGGGAGGGAGACTTTCGAGGCAGAGAGAGGCCGGCTCCAGTCCTTTCTCAAGTCCTTCCGTTTTGAAATCCCGGAGGCGGGAGAGCCAACCACGGCGTCCGGACCGAAAATCGCTTTCGCTCCCTGGCAAGACCCCATAGAGAGGGCTTTCACCTTGGAGGTGCCGCAGGGTTGGACCGTCAGCGGGGGGACATACAGGCGCGCAGCTGTCGACCTTATCCATGTCCTCCAGGTTGCCTCGCCCGACCAAAAGCTTTGCCTTCAGTTCAATGACCGGAACCTTCCCATCTTCGTCATTCCTAGCCAAACCCTGGCCTGGGCGGGGTTCAGGGAAGGCTCCTGGTATTCTCCCGGGTATGGGGTGAACATGCTGGTCAAACGCTATCTTCCCGGGCCCTATTTCTTAACCGAATACCTCCAGCAAAACGACCGGCCCCGGCTGAGCCAGTTTTCCATGGTCAGCCAGAAAGAAAGACCCGACGTCGTTTCCAATTTCAACAGAATCTATAGCCAGTTCGCCTCGTCCGGGATCTCTTTCACTCTCCATGCGGGCGAAGCCGCTTTTTCGTTTAGCCAGAATGCCGAGCCCTTTGTCGGCTACGGGCTGGCCCTGACCCAGGTCGTCCAATCGGCGGCAATGCAGGGAGGAAACTGGTCGGTGGCTCTGTTGCTCATTTACACCTGTCCGCAGGGAGAGGCGGAAACGATGCAGGGGATCGCAACGCACATGTTCCAGAGCTTTCGGATGAACCCGGCCTGGGCGGCCTCCCAGCAGCAACTGGCGGGCAATGTTTCCCAGATCGTCACCCAGACCAACCAGGAAATCTCCCGGATTATCGATGAATCTTACTGGACGCGGCAGACGACTCTTGGCGACATCAGCCGCAAGTTTTCAAATTACATCCTCGGCGTCACCGATGTCGTTGACCCGCTGACCGGGGAAAAGTGGAAAGTGGAAGCAGGCCACAACTATTACTGGAGAAAAGACTTTACAGGTCAAGTTGTGGGCACGGAGACGACCACGCGCCCGGACATCGATTTTTCCCTCTTGAAGGAATTTTAAAGAATCTGTTAGTCTAGGGATAATAATTTCCTTTTGCGCTGCGCTGGCAGGATGAGCATTCAGGCACCGATTTTCCCCTCCAACCATCGTGAGGGAGCATAGATCGCGGCTCGAGGGGATGTCAAGTTGAGCTCAAATTAGCAGCCATCAAATATTCCTGGAAGGCTACGTTGGAGGTCGGGGGCTTGTCGGCGACAAATGTGAGCTTGAGATGGTCGATGATCTTGTCTACCACGGAATAGTCCGCAAGGAAGGCGATGACCTTCTCTCACTTGTATGGGAGAGGGTAGTTAATAAAAAACGCCCCTTCCCTTCAGGATTTTATGAACAATTTGCCCAGCTCAGTCCGGACGAAGAACTCACTTCCCCAGATTCGGACCGAAGGCGTACTATCGGAGTCGATGCCGCGCCGGCGACGCGGGTGATGTAGAGATCGACGAAACCGGTCGTCGTTCATTCGCTGGGCCGGCGTTTATTTTCTCCCGCCCCGGGAATTCCTCCGGGACGGACAAAAACGCCCTTGGTTCGGGCTGCGGCTTTTTGGGACCTGAACGGTTAGCGGACAAGCTCGAATGTGTCCAGGATCTTCCGGAATGCGGGCCGGAGCTCCTCGGACCGGTCCCCCGGCGTGATGAAGGCGAAGAGATAGGCGCGCGCGCCGTCGATGAGGAGGACGTTCTGGTTGACGATGACACCGCCGCCCGCTTTCTCGCTCTGGGAGAAGACGGCCAGCGGGGCTTTCCAGCCGGCGACGTCCCACTCGGCCTCTTCGAGGAGCTTAAAATCCTTGACCATCTGACCC
>Ga0214474_1000963_pt1 | contig 13620 bp, 8 predicted proteins | sample RVTome_2_FD_187335 | JGI IMG/M metagenome (GOLD analysis project Ga0214474, IMG submission 187335) | Soil microbial communities from uranium-contaminated site in the Upper Colorado River Basin, Wyoming, United States - RVT95D214 HiSeq ...
ATTATGCGCACATGCCTCTTTACAAAGTCCACACTTGATGCACTCGCTTTGATTGATTACAAAAATGCCCATACCACCACAGACCTTTGCCCTGCAGTATTTATCCTTCACATGTTCTTCGTATTCATCACGGAAATATCTTATAGTTGTAAGCACCGGATTCGGTGCACTCTGGCCAAGACCGCAAAGAGAGCCTGTTACTACAAGCTTCCCCAGACTCTCAAGCTTTTCTATATCGCCTTCTTCACCCTTGCCTGATGTTATCTTTTCAAGTATCTGTAACATCTGGTACGTGCCTATCCTGCATGGAGGGCACTTCCCGCATGATTCGGATTGTGTAAAAGAAAGGAAGAACTTGGCAACATCAACCATACAGTTATCTTCATCCATAACAACCATGCCGCCTGATCCCATCATGGAACCGACTTTACGCAAGGAATCAAAATCTACAGGCAGATTAAGATACCGCGCGGGAATACAACCACCTGAAGGGCCTCCTGTTTGTACTGCCTTGAACCCCTTATTATTTAAAATTCCTCCACCAATATCGAATATTATTTCTCTCAGGGTTATCCCCATCGGAACCTCAACAAGCCCTGTATTCTTAACCTTGCCTGTCAGGGCAAATACCTTTGTGCCGGATGAGCCTTCAGTTCCTATACTCTTGAACCAGTCTGCGCCATTTTCTAAAATAGAAGGGACACAGGCATACGTTTCAACATTATTAAGATTAGCCGGATAACCCCATGGGCCGCCACCTATGTCTGAAACCCTTGGAGGTCTTGCATGAGGGAACCCTCTGTTGCCTTCTATTGATGCAACAAGCGCCGTAGCCTCACCGCAGACAAACGCCCCTGCTCCTTCTCTAATATCAATCGTAAAATCAAATCCCTTGCCGAGTATATCCCTACCCAACAGCCCCATTTCCTCTGCCTGTTTGATAGCGATATTTAAATTTTTGACAGCAAGAGGATATTCATGGCGGACATAGATAAACCCATAGTGTGCATCAATTGCATAGGCACAAATAAGCATACCTTCAAGCAGGTTGTGGGGGTCACCTTCCATGATCGACCTGTCCATAAATGCACCCGGATCACCCTCATCACCATTGGCAATAACCATCTTAATAGCACTCCGAGCCCTTTTAGTATGCGCCCACTTTATGCCGGCAGGGAATCCAGCGCCACCCCGGCCCCTGAGATTTGCCTCTTTTACCTCCTCAATCACCTGTTCAGGGCTCATAGAGGAAAACATCTTTTCAACAGCTCCATAACCACCAACAGCGATGTAATGATAGATGTTATTGGGATCTATTCTTCCATTATTCCTCAGTGCAATTCTCAGCTGTTTCTTATAAAATGGGATATCTTCCATTACCTCAACGGGTTTTTCAAGAAAAGTGCGTCTATAAAGGAGGTCTCTTACAGGATAACCTGCCATATAGGTAATCGGAATAACTCCCCTTACATTTTCTTTTCTGACCTTCTGATAAAAATAACCATGCGGTTCGACCTTCATAACAGGACCTTTCTGGCATATCCCCTGACAACCTGTCTTTACAACCTCCAGATCCAGACCATTTTTTGCAATCTCCTCCTCAAGCACCTTAACAACGTCTCTGGACCCGGAAGCCGAACATGCTGTCCCGCAACAGATCCTTATCCTGTTTTTATCCGGGTCGAACGTTTCCCTGCTTACAACTGATCTCAGGTTTTTGAGATCATCTATGCTTTTAAGCCTCTCCGTGCTTGTCATTTATCCATCGCTTAAAAAAATTTACTAAAGTTGAGTTAATTATATCGGGATTATCCCGCTAAACCTTAACCTTCACATCATCTTTAATATCAACCACTTCAATTGCTCCTGTCGGGCATACTTTAATACATTCACCACACTTGGTACATCTTTTCTGTCTTATCTCAAAAGGAAGATAGCCGCTTAGATATGGTTTTTTCTTTTCTCCAACAACTGCACCAAATTTACAAATAACCTTGCATTCACCGCACATCACACATTTTTCAGGAATAATCCTGTATTCTACATATGCAAGGCATTCTTTTTCGGAGCATACACCTTCTATATGCTCATAAAAGGCATTTGTGTCCATCCATTCGAGGATAAACCGCGCGGTATCTTTACCTTTCTTGCAGCGGGATGCTTCAATCATCTGGCTTGCAATTCGCCTCAGAGTAAAAACATCAGCATCTGAGGCTTTACCGGATATAATATCTTCAAGTCTTAATCTTGCCTCATATGTACCAATTGAACAAGGAAAACACTTCCCGCACATGGGATCCGAAAGAAACCTCTCAATATAATACATTGTCTTCTGAACGGGACAACGCTTCTTCTCCGCCTCCTTTTTAATATCCTCTACCTTTAACTCTTTACTCTCTTTATGATCTGACATACTTCATCTTACCTATTAAAATTATTTTGCCATATAGATAATCTCTGGTAATAGATATGAGACTAAATCTCTAAAGGTAATCATCCCAACTATCTTATCCTCTTCAACAACAGGTAAATGTCTGATCTTCTTTCTTAATGCAATAGCTATTGCCGAACTTAATACTATCGAAGGGTCAAATATTGTAAGATCGGTTCTCACTACATTCTGAATGACTTCATCCTTTAAAGATATACCTTTAACAACACAATGCACGATATCCCTCTCAGTGAATATACTCACTAATTTATTATTCTCATCAACAACGAATACGCCGCTGATATTCTTCTCCCCCATAACTCTCACTGCCTCAGAGATCCGTTGATCTTTAGCAACGGTAACTATCCCCAAGGGTTTTGATTCTATGACACTTCTTAGTACCATCCTGCTTCTTCTTTCAATACTATCCATACTTTCAAGAGGTATTTTAAATTCCTCTTCAAGTCTTAAATATCGCGGACTCAGAAGCTTAACTGCATTTACAGGACAGACCTGGTAGCAAGCCTTGCATCTCGTACAGTAATCCCGAGCTATAAAGTATTTATCCTTTGTCTCAACCACGGCATCAAAGGCACATGCCTGTTTACAAAGTCCACAACTGATGCACTCATCCTGATTGATTTCAAAAATGCCCAACCCACTACAGACCTTCGCCCTGCAGTACTTATCCTTTATATGCTCTTCGTATTCATCACGGAAATATCTTATAGTTGTGAGCACCGGATTCGGTGCACTCTGGCCGAGACCGCATAGGGAGCCTTTTACTACAAGCTTTCCCAGACTCTCAAGCTTCTCTATATCGCCTTCTTCACCCTTGCCTGATGTTATCTTTTCAAGTATCTGTAACATCTGGTACGTGCCTATCCTGCATGGAGGACACTTTCCACATGATTCGGATTGTGTAAAAGAAAGAAAGAACTTGGCAACATCAACCATGCAGTTATCTTCATCCATCACAACCATGCCGCCTGATCCCATAATAGAGCCGACTTTCCGGAGGGAATCAAAATCTACAGGCAGATCAAGATACCGCGCGGGAATACAACCTCCCGAAGGACCCCCTGTCTGTACTGCCTTGAACTCCTTATTGTCTAAAATTCCCCCACCAATATCGAATATTATTTCTCTCAGGGTTATCCCCATAGGAACCTCAACAAGCCCCGTATTCTGGACTTTGCCTGCCAGAGAGAAGACCTTTGTTCCCGGCGAACCTTCAGTTCCTATACTCAGGAACCAGTCAGCGCCTTTCTCAATGATCGGAGGTACGCAGGCATATGTTTCTATGTTATTCAAATTAGAGGGATACCCCCATGCGCCGCCACCTATTTCAGAAAGCCTTGGGGGTCTCGGCCTCGGAAAACCTCTGTCACCCTCCATGGACGCAACTAACGCTGTGGATTCACCGCATACAAAAGCACCCGCGCCTTCTCTGATTTGAACCATAAAATCAAATCCCGTACCGAGAATATTTTTACCCAAAAGCCCGAGTTCTTCGGACTGTTTAATAGCGGTTTTCAGAGTTTTGATCGCAAGTGGATATTCGTGACGTACATATATAAATCCATAATGGGCATTCAGTACATAAGCGCATATAAGCATCCCTTCAAGAAGGGCATGCGGGTCGCCTTCCATGACGGACCTGTCCATAAATGCACCGGGGTCACCTTCATCGCCGTTAGCAATAATCAGCTTAATCTTACTAGGTGATTTCTTACTATGCGCCCATTTTATGCCGGCTGGAAACCCTGCCCCACCCCGGCCCCTGAGGTTGGACTTCTTCACCTCTTCTAAAACATCTTCAGGACTCATACAAGAAAACATCTTCTCCGCAGCACTGTAACCGCCGACAGCTATGTAATTATAGATATCAAATGGGTCTATATTCCCCGTGTTCCTGAGTGCAACCTTTATCTGCTTCTCGTAGAAAGGTACCTCCCCGATTATCTCTATAGGTTCTTCAAAAAATGAATGCCTGTGAAGGAACTCCCTGACAGGCAGTCCGGCTGAAAATGTGGCGGAAATAATCTCTTTTGCTTTCTCAGGACGGACTTTCTGATAGAAATAACCATGTGGTTCAACCTGCACAAGCGGTCCCTTCTGACAGAGGCCCTGACATCCTGTCTTCACTATATCGATTTGGAGGCCGCTTTTAGGTATCTCCTCCTTTAAAGCCTTAACAACCTTATGAGAGCCTAACGTGCCGCAGGGAAGACCGCAGCAGACCTTTAATCTGTTTTTTCCGGGCATGAACACATCTTTAACCAGAAGCACCCTGAGATTCTTAAGCTCCTCTATACTCTTAAGCCGTTCCATAATTCGGATAACTTAATCCTCCCTTATTGACTTGATCAATGCCTCTAATTTCTCCGCACCTATTTCACCTATGATATCCTCGTTAACCGTGGTCACAGGCGCAAGCCCACAGCATCCCACACAGCCCACTGTTTCAAGTGTCATGGCAAGGTCCTCAGTTGTTTCTCCATTCTTTACACCGAACTTTTCCTCGAGTGAGGCAAGGACCTTCTTTGAACCTCTTACGTAACATGCCGTGCCAAGACAAACCCTTACAATTTTCCTGCCTCTGGGTTTAAAGTGAAACATCTTGTAAAAACTTGCCACACTGTAAATCTCAGCCAGTGAGATACTAAGGTTTTTAGCAAGCCTCTTTAATACCTCCTCTTGCAAATAACCATCATCCTCTTGAATCTTTTGCAAGGCGTATATCAGTAATCCTCTTTTCTTATCCTGCTTACCAAGTATTTGCCCTATCTCACCTATCTGTTCATCAACATCGATCTCTTCTACAACCATCATTAACCTCCCAAATCAATGAGCCGCAGTCCCGAATCCCGTCCCGAATGCTTTCCGGATTAGAGACGGGTCTATCCTGCGTAATAAACGCACCCTAAAGGGTGCGGCTACAATACTAATAAATACCTAAATGTGGTTTTGCTGCCTTTTCAATTTCACGCCTTGCAGCCATATCCAGAAGAACCCTCTCTGTAGCGAATTTGCCGGGTTCATACTTTCTGAGTTTAAGTTCTTCCCTGGCTTTATCTATATATTCAAGGGTAAGGCTCAGTATTTTCTCAGGGTCCGGCTCAAAGTGTACCGAACCCTTGAATCTTTCAAACCACACCTTTGTCATTATCTTCGTTACCTCTTTACTTGCTCCAACTGGTGACTCTCCTCCAAATATTACCGGTACACCTGATGCTGCAAAATAGCATCCGATTGCAATTGCTTTTTCACTCATCCACTCGGGCGCAATACCTACTGCCGGCATACCACCTATCTCATCCGAAAGGCCGCCTTCCTCGGCCATAGCTGTTGCTATTGTCAGAATCCTTGAATTATCTACACATGAGCCAAGGTGAAGGATAGGAGGAATCCCTATTGCTTCGCATACCTCTCTTAATCCTGGACCGGCATTTTCCAAGGCCATCTCTGGTGTAAGATAACCTGCAGTCCCACATGCATGAGAACCACAGCCTGTTGACACTATGAGCACATCATTTTTAATCAATTCAACTGCAAGAAAACGATGTAACCCCTGTGAGGGCACCCTCGGATTATCACAACCTACAAGGCCTACCACGCCCCTGATCCTTCCGGCCATTATCGCATCATTAAGGGGTCTGAATGATGCCCTCCACCGTCCTCCCTGCATGTACTCTATATACTCATGGGAGAAACCAGCAATTACCGGAAATTTATCTGAAATATGGCTTCCCTCTTTTCCCCTGTGAGTAAAATTATCAACCGCCATCTTTACAATCTGCCGTGCTATCTCTTTTGCTCTGTGTTCATCGTATTCTATATGAACAGCACCGGGTATTTTTGCTTTATAAGATGTGGTAATTACCTTAGTATGAAATTCCCTTGAAAGTTCTACTATGGCAGGCATTATGCACTGGACATCAACTGTTATTGCATCAACTAACCCTGTCATGATCGCTAACTCCTGATTTGTAAACCCGCCTGCTGTTGGGATCCCATGCCTCATTAATACTTCGTTTGCAGTACAACACATGCCTCCAAGATTTATCCCTTTGGCACCTTTTGATGTCGCATATGCAATCATATCAGGCTCGTTCACAACATCTACAATCATCTCTGCGAGTGATGGTTCATGTCCATGTACAACAAGGTTTACCTCATCTTCTTTAAATATTCCGAAACTCGCCTCTGCTTTTACTGGCTTAGGAGTACCAAAAAGAATGTCTGTTATATCTGTTGAGATCATGGAGCCTCCCCAGCCGTCTGCAAGAGAAACCTTAAGAGCACCGAGGAGAAGGTTGTCCGGGTCATGATCAACACCCATATGAGTGCGGTGCATAGCCTCTGTTATTTCTCTATCGACTCCCCTTGGGGTTATACCCCATTTTTTCCATCTCTCCTGTGTCTTTTTAGGGGCTCTCTTTATATAGTTAAGCTCGCCTTTCTGACGCCCGAAGTCATTCAGTAATGCCATAGCTACATCTTTCGCAACATCATTTACAGGACGACCCTCAAACTCTATTTCAAGGATTCCGGCAACCCGGTAAAGCTTTTTAACATCAGTTATCCTGAAGTCCTTTGTTTCACCGTTTGCAACTGCGAGTAATATAAAGGCCATATCCCTTGCATGGTCTGTATGGGCTGCTGATCCTGCTATGGCCATTCTGAGAAGATTCCTCGAAGCAACAGTTGGAAGCGTAGCCCCACATACTCCTCTTGCCTCTTCCTCAGCATTCTGTCCAACAAACCTGCAAGGTCCCATATGACATATCCTGCAGCATGCACCGCTTCCTCCTATAGGGCATGGTTTAAGCCTCTGTGCCCTGTCAAAGCATGTCTCTATACCGTGGGATTCACCCCACTCTATAATCTGCTCAGCAGCTTCATTTGCACTCTTTACTATTTTCTCCATATATCCTCCAATTTGAAAATCAGGCTGAGGCTGAGGTTGAGAGAAAATTATTTCTTAACCTTAGCCTTAACCTGCCTTTATAGCATCGGTTCCATCTCAAGTGCTGGATGTCCAACACTTGCAAGGAACTCTAAAAGCTTTTCTGAATCTTCACAGATGGTCTCATCAGCTATCTTGTCAAGAAGGTCTGGAACACCTTCCTCTTCAGCCCTTTTCTCAAATGCTTCTTTAAGACTTTCTTTCAAATTCTTTGTCATCCATACTATTCGTTTTATTCCCCCATCACCGTGAAGGAACTTCTTGCTGACTATAAAGTTCCTGCCGATGCCCATAAACCCGGGGTTCTGAGTGCCTCCGCCGACACTTCCCGCCAGTGTCGAAAACTTCATCCCCACAGGGGTCATAGCCGTGTGACCGCGTTGAACCACCATCACGCCGTTCGCCTCAGGAATTATCGCAACAATGCACTCGAAACAACCGCAGGAAGTCATCGGATTTTCCATTATGGTATAAAGATTAAGCGTCTCGACCGCACCCCCTGATGCTTTCTTAAGATATTCGTCAATGCCGGTATATCTGCCATATTTTTCATTCAGAAGCTCTCCCTTTGTTATTGGCTGATTCCCGCCTGTTGGGTCTATTTCGAATGCAGCCTTACAATCAAGCCAGTTGAATGCCCCACAGAGGCCAAGCCTCTCGGGACTGACAACACATACATGGCTGGGTGCAAATGACTGGCATAGAAGACACGAGTAAAATATATCTACTGCATCATCTACGAGTCCACCGAGCCTCTGGTCACGCTCTTTGTACACCTTTTTTGCCTCTTCCTGAAGCCTTAATACATCTGCCTCATCTGTATAAATCGTCACTTGAACCTTATCCACAATTGCCTTGAATCTATAATGGGTCATCGTAACATTGAGTATTCCAAGATGCTCAAGTGAAAATCCTTCTTTCTTGGCATTATGGTTTATCCTCATCCAATTTATATCTCGCTGGCCCATATGCCATACACCCTGTGCCTCATTGATATTCGAGTGCATCTTTCTTTCTATAACAGATTCGAAGTCCTTCTGCATCTTTCTGCCTGCAACATCAACAACTATTCCGAGTGGCATCTTCCCACCCTGCTCATATCTTTCCTGCCAGTTATCGCCAATAATTAAGACCTTACCATCCTCTATCTCTTCCATTTCTCTCATTCTTACCAATTCAAATGAAGGTGTGCAGTTCCCGCCAAACTCCATGAACATATCTTCTTTCCTTATCCTCTCACCTTCAAATGCCGGGCCATATGCAACAGGTATCGGTGGCTTCTCAACAATTATTTTTAAACCCCTGACCTCTATCGCCTTCTGAATAATCTTGTTATGGTCAAATTCTTTATCAACCTCTTCATATATACACACTCCGGTGGGATGTATAACCGGCACATCAGTATCACAGACAGCAGGAAAGCCCATATTTATAGCGCCTGCTCCTGTTGACCATTTAATACAATCTAAATCTCCAAGGGCAATTGCAAATGCAAAGACCCTATCCTTTTGGTATTTTAGATGCCCTTTAAAATCCCCTGGTTTTTTGCCTCCAAATATAAGGGAAGCCCTTATCGCCCAATCAAGGGCATAAAGGGTATGTTCTGTTTCAGTGCCGAGTGGGACGATTCTCGTATCCCAGCCCATTTCAACCCCTTTTCTCTGAAGCTGTTTAGTTACACTATCACCATTGGTGTGACCAGAAAGGAAGGTAAGGATATTCTTCTCCTGAAGCTCCCTGATAATCCTTACTGCTGTATCATCATCAGGTGCCGCCCCAATGACTGCAGCAAAACCAGGCATGGTGCCATCAACAAGCTGTATACCTAAATTCCTTTGGATAGTATCTGTAATAAATCCATTATATACAAAGCCTGTATCAGGGTCTGTTACAGGCTCAAGACCATTGATGTAACGTAATGCCATTATTATTTCCTCTGCAAATAGGGTAGCCATACCTGAGTCAAGCGCCTCACCTAAATAGGGTTTCCAGATATGATCCTCTGGTTCTGCATGGAGAAGCTCCTTTGCAAAACCAAGGCCAACTTTCATATCCCCGAGTGTTTTTACAGGAAATCCTGTCATTGCATAGATCATGGGAAGATAAAAGGCAGTATCCGGGAATTCAAATACAAAATCTTTACCCTTCTCAGCAATAGCCTTTTCGAGCATCTCTTCAGCCTGTTTTACGAGTATATGTGCGCCTCTTATAGCCTCTGAGGCTATCAACTTAGACATCCCGACCTCCTAATTTATATAGTTTATAGTGAACAGTGAACGGTGAATAAGTTTTTTTTCTTAACTAAATACTATTCACTAACAACTATTCACTTACCACTATTTTGCTGCCCTTGTCCTCAAGAATGCCGGTATTCCATTAGCCTCTCGCGGGCCAACAGTCACTTTCCAGCCTTCAAGCTTATCTTCTATTGCACCACTAAGTATCGCCACATAACCGGGGATTGTAATCTCCCTGTGCTTTATATCATTCTCTATCCCGCTTTCTTTTATAAACTGTGCAATCTTTGATGCTGTAAACTTTCCAGCTGCCCATGCAGTAAGAACTGAAAGGCCTTCACAATCCATAACAGCGAGATAACTCGGAACCTTGCTGTTTTCAACCTCGCCGGAGACTATAAAGTAAGTAAGTGAAAAGTTTGTTGTAATAAGTAATGGTGAGTCTGATGTTGGCTCACCGAATTTGTAAATCTTTTGCTCAACCTGCATCGGAACCTGTGGGTCTGTATAAAGGTTCTGCCTCAAAGTAAAGAGGGCAAGGTTCTTCCACTTCTCGATACTGCTCAGGACAATTATTGAAGAGTATTTCGCAACCCCTATTACTGTTATAAGTGCCTCGACAAGGCTATCTTCACGCTGTGCAAAGGTTATGACAGGATAACCGAGGGGTTTGAAATTCTTCCTTATAGCTGCCCTTCTGACTAATGTATTATGCTCTATGATTTCCTTTGCATTCCTTGCACCAGAATCTATGACTATATCTGCAATACCGAGTGACTTAACCTTCTCCGTAAGGTTCGATAGTTCATCAAGCCCTCCGCCTGATCCGCCAAAGGCGGTGGATACAGTAACCCCAAGTGTTGCCTTATATGTCTTTGCGATATTGACCATTGCCTCTGTATTTTCTGAATTTACTCCATATATGATTGGTTTCTTATCTGTAAATAGTTTTACCGCTGCCTCAGCAGCCTGAGAGTTGGCAGTACAGATAATTACAGGCACTTCTGACGCCTTTGTTGCAACAATCTTAGCAGCAGCCTCAAACCTTCCTGCATCGTTTGAATCATTCGTAATTGCTATTGCATCAATCTTAAGTTTCTGACCTACCCTATCTATTTCTGAGTTAAGAACCTCTTCAATTTTACTATTTATATCAGCCTCTGAAGATGTATCTTTTATTTCAAGTGCAAAAACAGACGGATTAACAAACCTCTTATCATGCCTGAAAAGCACTGTCTCCTCGCCCATCTTTACAGCTTTATCGCCTGCTCCTAAGATAATCGGCCTGACAGGAGGAGCAGATGCCTCACCTAATTTCTGTTTTGCTTCTTCAGAGACATCAGGACATAAATCTAAGGAGGTCTGCCTCTGCGCAAGTTTCATTGCAAAGGCAAGACATGTAGGGAACCCGCACTTCTTACAATTTGTTTTCGGCAGGAGTTTAAATATTTCAACACCAGTTAAAGCCATTATAAACCTCCGGAAAACAGGCAAAGGTAACGATAAAGATTAAGATTGATGAAGAAAATTTCTATCATTATCTATACCTATACCTATACCTCTACCTATTTTTAAAAAAGTTCTTCAATCACCTTTTCTAATGCCGTAACAGCTTTAGGGTGTCTCATTATAAGAAACTCAGCCCCGGCTGTAAGTAAGGCTGTCGCTGTAACAGCCTCCCATGTTATTCCTCTTTCTTCTAAATGACCCCACTGAGGTAAATCTGCTTCAATAGCCTGCGTCTCTTTTACCTTCCAGACATACATCCCTATGTCACCTAACATTGGAGGCTGCATGGTTACATCATTCTGTGTCAGGGCAGCAAGTCTTATCCTTTCCATAACCGAATAGGTGTATTCAAGACCATAACCTAAAGCCGAACTCATTGGGTCTGTAATTAATCTCTCCTTGTCAAAACCCATCTGTGTGATAAGTATGTTTAACTGTTTTGAGAGATTTATATCAAGTTCCGACATAGCAATCAGCTTGAGGTTATTCGCCATTGCAGCAGCAACAATCGTTTTATAGTTAGCCTCCTGTGCCTTACCTATAATACAGTTCCTGTCTTTTGCAGCTTCTGCAGCAGCAATCAAAACAGATGCATCCTTTTCAGCGTGGTTACTTCCGAGTATAATCAACGGGATATCTATCGCAGAAAGAACATCCCTGACAGCCTTTGCTGCATCTTCAGGCGAACGATTTTCCCTGTCAGGATGCGTACCTATGAGCCTGAGTGCTATGGCCCTGGCTTTTAAAGTATCCTGACAGAATTTTGCCCATGATACAAGGTCGTTTGAAACATCCTTATACGGTTTTTGCACATTTTCTGGCCAGTCGGCCGGGGGAACATCCTGTATCTCAAATGCAATAAGAGGTCTGTTCGGCGCCACACCTTCAAAGGTATGGAATGGAAGTACATTCTCGCCTCCAAAGGTAACCTCTCCAGAGGCAGTGCCGATATTTACTGCGTAAACCTTACCTGAATAAGTCTCTTTTGGCGGTATGAAAGCCATTTCAACCTCCAATCTTCATCTTTGATTCTTTGTTTTTGTACCGACCTGATTAAATAGATATTTAATATTATATAGTAAATTATATAATTAATCTACCCCTTTGGCGTTTTCACGATATTTCCAGATACGAATGGGCATAAAGTGTCCTGCCCAATATTACATCTATAGTCTTAACTGTTGGTGTTATCTCATGCGGATCTGCTATGGCAGCTGTAAGCCCTTCATATATTAATAGAGAAAGAAAATAATTGTTTATTACGGGTCTCAATTGCTTTGGACAACCGTTCGAAACATTACTAAGGCCCACTACTGTTTTCATAGGTGGATCATTTAACTCCTGAAACATCTTTATTGCCTTTATAACCTTTAACGCATGGTCCTGTGAAGTTGCTATCTGCAGTACAAGAGGGTCCAGATATAAGTCTTCAAGCGGAACTTCATATTCCATAGCACGTGCCATAATCTCTGCTGCAATAGCAGCCCTTTCCTCAGCATCTGCAGGGAGTCCGCCCTTACCGACTGTAAGGCCAATTATCTGAGCATTATATTTTGCTGCGAGTTCGAGCATTACAAATCTCTCAGGATCATTTGATGTGGAGTTTATCAGAGGCTTGCCCCACTGGTTGTTGTGGACCTTGAGACCAGCCTCTATCGCACCATAGTTTGTTGTGTCAAGACACAAAGGAAGGGGGACAACCTCCTGTATAGTGGTGACCATCCACTGCATCAATTCCTCCCCACCGTCTTCAGCAGGACCTATATTCGCATCTATCATTCCTGCTCCTGCTTTCCACTGAGAGGTTGCAATATCCTGTATAGGTCCTTTGTCCTTTTTCATCATAGCCTCTCTTACCCTTTTGGCTATTATGCTCAGCTTTTCACCTATAATTAACATGCTCTGAAGACTCCTTTCTGACTATCAGGGGCGATTCAAGAATCGCCCCTGCTTAATTTTAAAACTCTAAGAACCTTCCCTCCTTTACCCATCATAACTCAAGAGCGAAGGTAAACATCACCACAATAACATAAATTTTATTTTCAGGTAAAGAGTTTTTTAATGAATTTTTCAAAAATTTAATAGTATCTAAAGATTAGAATTATCATTAGCTTAAACTAATTTTTAGAAGGAAATAGCGATATTAAGTCTCTTTGAAGGGCCTTAGATAAAATTATTATTAGAAATACCTTGATTTTTATAGCAAACAGTTATAAAATCTTTTTGGGATTTTAGGTTGACAAAGATTTTTGTGTTATAATATCTTTTCAAGATATTTATTAAGTATTCGTGGAAGGAGGTGAAAATTAATGAAAAAGTTTTTAGCGTTAGTCTTATCATTATTGTTACTTGTTGCTTTTACCATTGGTTGCAAGCCAGCTGAAACACCAAAACCAGCCGAGGTACCAGCACCAGCACCAGCACCGGAACAGGCAGCACCAGCACCGGAAAAGGCAGCACCAGCACCAGCA
>Ga0214474_1000964_pt1 | contig 13602 bp, 14 predicted proteins | sample RVTome_2_FD_187335 | JGI IMG/M metagenome (GOLD analysis project Ga0214474, IMG submission 187335) | Soil microbial communities from uranium-contaminated site in the Upper Colorado River Basin, Wyoming, United States - RVT95D214 HiSeq ...
GCTGGAATTATGGCTTACATGAATCAGCTTCCGATCATAAGTGACAAGGTGGTTGAAATTGTTCTTAGACAAAACCAGGGGGTACTTCTAAAGCAGGGTGCGTCTGGAACGGTTGGACTAACTGGAGCCCTTATGTATTTTACGGTGGAGTAACCAATGGCTTCTGGATCACCGCTTGGACTATTACTGACCCTTACCGAAGCTGAAGCAGGTGAACAACATTCTGGTTCTGCATCAATATCTGGCAATGGTTCTCAGGTTGGATCTGTTCTGAAGGGTGGTAGAGGGTCAGCATCAATTTCAGTCGCTGGGACACTTCTTGCAATCGGCGTTGCAGGGATGCTGGCTATTGCATCGATCTCCGGAGGCGGTTCGCAAATTGCTATAGGTCAAAAGTCTGCACTTGGCTCGCTAAGTATTTCCGGAGATGGGTTACAGATTTGCATAGGTCAAAAGTCTGCACTTTCTGCACCAGTTGTATCCGGAAACGGGTCTTTGGTGGCTACCGGTGAAGCCTTTCAGGGAGAGCCACACTATGGTACGGCTTCCATTTCTGGTAATGGATCGCAGGTTGCGGTTGGTAAAAAGGACTGTCAGGCCAATGTTGCAATTTCAGACAACGGACAACTTACTTCCTCTGGAGTTAAATCTACAGGTGCAACCGCACAGGTATCTACAAACGGTGTTCTTCAAGGATCTGGTTTAAAGCAAGTTTCAGGGGGTGCCTCCATTAACGGGGCTGGCAATATTTATGCGGAAGGGTTTCAGCCTGAGTCACATTCTGGATTTGGGGTTATATCTGGAAATGGAGAATTGAGTGTAATCGTAAGTAAGGGTGCAACTGGAACGGCATTGATACATACCGATCTTGAAGAAGCTCCAACCACTATTATGCTTAGTACGGGAAAAATTTGCAGAAAGATTTCCACTAAATTTTACCTAGAACTGTAATTATGAAAAAAGTTATAATAAAATGGAATAGTCCTCCATATCCATCATCTGGTAAGATTGTTCTTCACTGTAAAAATATACCTAAGATCAACGGGAAGTCGATACTTAAACCATGGTACGTTCGTACATGGAGATGGATTGTAGATAGAACCTGGTTAATATGTCGGTAAAATCATACTCATACAAAGCTGTTCCAACCGTTAAGGAGTGTAACGCAGACCGCTCATTTATCAAGGCGATCATGGGACCATTCCGATCAGGTAAGAGTTCCGGGTGCGTGATGAACCTTGTTGAACTTGCAAAAGCCCAGGCACCCATGGATGATGGTGTGCGTAGATCACGGTGGGCAATTGTACGTAACAGTTATCCGCAGCTTAGAGATACTACTATCCCCACGGTATTCGACTGGCTGTACGAGTTCGGCGACTACAACAAGTCAGACTACGATTTCGTTCTCAACAAACTTAAGGCCCCTGATGGTTCACCCGTAGAGGCGTGGTTCCACTTTCGAGCACTTGATAAACCGCGTGACATTCGAAACTTACTCAGTCTCGAAGTAACCGGTGCATGGTTTAATGAAGTCAAGGAAATCCCTAAACGTATTATAGACACAATGCGTGGTCGTGTTGGTCAGTACCCGTCAAAGAGCAAATCCGGTGGGATTGGCGCATCATGGGGTGGTATTATAATGGACACGAACCCACCCGACACGGACCATTGGTTTTACAAATTATTCGAAGTTGAACGACCAATGTACTGCCCAACATGCCGTGACGCACAGGGTGGTATCATATTATTCGTTAACGGTCAATGTCCTAAATGTAATATATCACACGGAATACCATTTGTCAAGCTGTTTCGTCAACCAAGTGGTCGAGGGCCAAACGCTGAGAATCTTCCCAATATCCCAATAGGTTACTACGCCACCCTAACCGCTGGAATGGATAAGGATTTCATCCGCGTGTTCGCAGACGGTGAGTACGGTTACGTCTCTGATGGCAAACCAGTCTACATGATGTTTGACGACGACAAACACATATCTAAGGATAAGATCAAGGCTGATCCCGGGTACCCTTTAATTATAGGTTTCGATAACACAGGTCGTGATCAGGCCGCCGTAATCTGTCAGTACCTTCCAATAGGTCAGTTTCGTGTACTCCACGAGTTTATCATGACCGACACTGGAACCCGTACACTCGTTCGCGAGATAGTCAAACCTTTCGTACTCGCCACCTACCCCGGCGCTAAGCTCATTCTAACGGGTGACCCTGCTGGTGTAAAAGCGAGTGACACAGATGATCGCAATACATTTCAGGAAATCAGCGAGGCCTTTGGTATCCAGGCTACCCCTGCACGGTCAAACGCGCTGTCACCTAGACTAAATTCTGTCGAAAGTTTTCTCAAGAAATATGTAGGTGGAAACAGATTTGGAATGCTCATCGATCCTGGGTGTTCACTTATCATCAAGGGGTTCCGTGGTGAGTACCGTATGCGTAGACTGCAACTTGTAGGCCAAGAAAGGTACACAGATAAGCCAGAGAAAAATCTGGTGAGCCATGGACATGATGCTCTACAGTACGCATGTATGGCTGTTGAAGATGCATTGACATTACTATCACCAGGTTCGTTTGACATGTATGGTCAGAAAAGTTCAATACTAACACGTCCAAACGCGTGGGCTGCTTTCACATAGGAGATCTCAATGGTAAATGGAATAGTTCAAATGAAATCAAACGACCAGCTTTTAGCTGAAGAGCAAGCATCTATCGCTGTTAACCAAAAAGCTGAAGCTACTGCCACAGAAGGGACAAAGCTTAACTATCATCTCATGTCTGTCCTTAGAAATAGGTGGGACGATTCTGTTCGTAACAAGATAGATGTGGAAGCACAGTTCTTTAAAAACCTCGATCAGATCAATCGCGTGTACGAACAACAGAAACTCGCAGCTATTCGTGAGATAAGTGGTAGTGAGGTATTTATAGGTATCACTGAATCAAAGTTTCGTCACGCTAAGGCATGGGTTCGTGATGCTTTGTCCCAACGTCCATGGGGTGTTAAGCCTACCCCGGTTCCTGATGTATCAAAAGATCTTATCGCTCAGGTCCAGCAATCGTTCGTGTCTGAAACGCTCAGATCGATCCAGATGAAGGCCCAAGCTGCTGGTGTCACGGTTGATATGCCATCTGCTATCGCAGAGATTCAGGCAACAATGCCAGAGCTTCAGAACAAGGTTAAGTCAGAGGTTAAAAGCGAAGTCTGGGAACGATGCGGTGAGATGGAAAAAGAAGTTGATGATAAGCTGGTTGACGGTGGATGGTACAACGCACTTGACTCAACTGTTCCAGATACAATATCTCTCGGTACAGGCATCATGCTTGGTCCATTCAAGCGCAACAAGAAGACATTAATAGCAACAGATGATGGTGGAGTTACAGCACGGGATGTCGTTACAGATGAATTTGAGCGTGTATCTCCGTTTCATGTATACCCACAGGCAAGCTCAAACGGTCCAGACAGCGGGTGGGTATTTGTCCGCCTTCAATACCGTAAGCTCGACCTCCAGAAACTAATAGGTGTTGAAGGATTTGATAGTGATGAAATACTTGCTGTGTTGTCCGAAATGGAAAGCGGTAAACTCCGAGACTGGACATACGTTGAGGTTGAAAAGGCGATTCGTGAAAAGAAAACGGCAGAGAGTGTTTACGACTCAAGCGTTATTGACTGTATCCTATACATGGGTCCAATGGGTGGAAAAGACTTAAGGGAAGCTGGCATTGACATCCCCACAGACAAAGAAGACTTCGATTTCCTCTCAAATATATGGTTCATTGGGAGTCATTATATCAAGGCCGTCCTCAACGAAGATCCACTTGGTCGTCAACCGATCTCGATTGCTCACTTTGAAGAGAATGTGGATGGTTGGTGGGGTAAAGGTCTACCGGAACTGATCGAGCCCGAGCAGACTGTGTGTAACGCATGTGCACGTGCCGTTGTGAATAATATAGCTATGGGCTCGGGACCACAATGTGAAATTAACATATCACGACTAAAAGGTGGAGACCTCGGTGATACTCGTATCATCCCATGGAAAAAGTGGTTGACCACGGGTGCAGGAATGCAAACCGGTAAGGCTATCGAATTCTGGCAACCAGCTATGCACGCACAGGAAATACTGTACGTGTTCAACGATTTTAAACGTGGCGCTGATGATAGGTCAAGCATACCAGCGTACGCGCATGGTGATCCTAATGTTGGTGGTGGTGGCAACACGGCCAGCGGGTTATCAATGTTAATCACCCAGGCTGCACGTGGGATACGTGGGATCATCAAAGGTATAGATACTGACATGATATCCCGCAGCGTCGGATTTATTTATGAGCGACTTGCTCTCGATCCGAAGTACAGGGATAAGATAGGTGACGCCAAACTGGTTGCAACAGGATCTCAGGCACTGCTCGAGAAGGAACAGCGTGCCGTGCGTATGTTGGAATTCTTAAACGCGACAAATAATCAAGTCGATCTACAGTTAATGGGACCAGAAGGTCGTGGGTATCTATTGAGTGAGGTAGCTAAGTCTCACGACATCGATCCGGAAAGAGCACTTCCGAGACTCCAGGCTATGCGTGGACAGATGATAGGACAACCCGAAGCTCCGGTAGAAATACCGAACAGGGGTACGCCGCCCGTGGCAAGTCGAAACTTGGCCCCCGGAGGAATGGAGCCTCAAGGCGGTACTGCACAGTTGTTGGCTGGGCGTGGAGGATCTGCTGCGGCTCCGCCAACACAATAATTGATCACGATGATGAGCTATCCAAAGGGTTCCGTTCCGCGATAATGCTCATCGCTACAAGGAGGACATATGTTCAATATAACCGCTGACTTACTCAAGTCCATCACAATATTGCAGTCCACAGAGCAGACCCACGGTGCATGGTTGATGTTTCTCAATGAATTCAAGAAGATACGAGACGAACACGTTAGTGAATCTATTCACTATGTTCCTGCTGTTGACGACGTTAACTCAGGATCTCGCATGGACACCTACCGTGGAATCGCCATCTGCTTAGACGTTCTTTCAAACTCATTCGAAGACCCTATGGGCATTTTGTCAGATCTCGAAAAGACATCCAAGGATATTCAGAACGCTCCGGCTTCAACAGCATTTTAATGTACACTTTTTGTCACTAATTGCCATATGTGACAATTATATGCTATAGTTCACCACACTTCATCATTATAACACCTATCTTGTAGGCTATAATGAAATCTAAAAATGGGATCACCCTGGCGTAATGGGCTCCCGGGAGGAAATATGAACGCCATAGATATCGAAGCGATACGTAAGGAAACACAGAAAATTGAGGATGCGCTGTTTAAGCCGGGTGAAACACCTCCGGTTACGCCAGCAGAGACACCACCGGTAGTTCCGACTACACCGCCTGAATCACCAGTAGAGACTCCAGCTACGCCACCGACAGAAACACCTCCGGTTGAATCACCTCCTGCCGAACCACCGGTTATACCAACGCCAGATGTTCCCCCCGTGGAACCTCCGGCTACTCCCACCACACCTCCCCCAATAGAACCACCGAGTCCTCCCGAAGACTTTGAGCACAAATACAAGGTGCTACAGGGTAAGTACAATAAGGAACTCAAGGAGGTTCGTAATTCTGGGAAAGAAGCTTCTGATCGTGTGATCGCTCTCGAATATGAGCGCGGTCAACTCCAGGGACAGGTTAGAGACCTTACCTCAAGATTAGAAAGACTCGAAAAGGGTGAGACGCTACCAGCCACCAATACCAAATCGGTTGGCGGGTATGATCCTGAAAAAGATCCAGACGCTTTGTACATCAAAAAAGAATTTCCAGAACTATGGAACTCTCTTTTGCCGATGTTTAAGAAATCCAACGCTGCTGCAATCGCAGAGGCTACCGGCAGGATCGAAAGGGTTGAGAACGAAGTAAAGGGTGTTGCTGAACAAAGCAAGGCTTCCGCTAAAACATCGTTTCAGAGATATCTCGATGACAATGTTGATGGTTGGAGAACCGTAGACGTAGACCCTGAGTTTTCAAAATGGTTAAACACACCAGCACCGTATACAAACATTCCAAAGAGAGCCCTGATTGAAAAGGCGATCAAGGAATTCGATGCTGTGACAACTTCTAAATTCTTTTTAGACTTTGCCAATGAGCATAGTCAAGTAGATGATGGCAATACACCACCTGTGCCTACGCCGAAGCCAAAACCTACGGTAACACCAGGTCCCGTAACGCCACCGAAACCATCAACCCCCCCGCTCCCACAGCGGAGGGCCAATACAGAAATAATCACGACCGACGAGATCACGAAGTTTTACGAAGACCGGATTCACGGTAAATACGAAGGTAAGGAAGTAGAAATGCTTGCTTACGAAAAACGTATTGAAAAAGCCGTAGCGGAGGGTCGAGTGAAATAGACGAAATTGGAAGGTCGTGATACAAAGAAAGGAAAAATATCATGACTTTCCCTTATACACCAGGACATCCAGATTATTCAAGTACCGGAGACGTGAAGTTTATCCCTTTAAGATAATTTGGGGGATGTACTGCCAGCTAAAAGCAATTATGGGCTGGTAAGGTTATCGTTAATTATATCATTTGACGATAATAAACTAATCCTGAAAAACTGGAAAGCAAATAGCCAACCAGATTGAAGTGTCAAGAAAGAGAGGATACAGGCAATGCCAAGGCTCTCTGAAAAGTATTTGGCAGGATTTTTAGATGCAGATGGTTGTATACATCTTGCATGGCCGAGCGGAAAATTTACTCCTCAGCTATGTATGACATTTAGCCAAAGATCAAATAGGGATGATGTCCTGTATAGAATTCAAGAAACCTTTGGAGGAATTCTTGATAAAATCCAAATCAAAGACGGAGAGTACACAAGGTTGGGGTTTTACGGGAAAAACGCCAAGATGGTTTTAAACAGAATTCTTAAATATCTGGTTATTAAACGTCACTATGCTGGAATGGCATTAGAGATGTCTAATAAAAGGTCGAATGATGTGGAAGCAGATAGGTTACTATTAAAACAGCACCGCAAAATAAAGTCTCTTCCGATTCCAAACTTTCCATCCCGTAAGTGGATGGCCGGATATGTAGATGGTGATGGATGTTTCTCCACCACAAGAGTTTTTGAACATGGTTCTATATCTCTCTACTTTAAGTTGTGTTCGTCTGAGCACGATAGTGAGGGCATAGAATTAATTCAGAAAGCATTTGGTGGAAATATATACCCAATGCGTAGTAGCGTTAACCCTGTCATACAGTATACGCTTCCGCTTCCACCATCTAAGGCAATACAGTTTATTTCACACTTTGGTAAGTATTGTATTGTTAAAAAAAGACAGACAGATTTCATCCTTGAGTGTGCTCGAATCGGACATTACCGAAATGGTAAGTGGATAAAAGAGCATTTAAAAGCACTTAAAGACACACAAGCACAGACTGAGTGGATTAGCAAACCTAATGGGTTTGATGCGACAGTCGAAACCGATAATTAATTTATCGGAAGAAATGGTACGATTCAACATTACTTCCCAAGATTACGAATGCCGATTTTGAAGGCCAGATCAAGAAACAGGGTGACACGGTCATCCTTCGATCAATCGCAAGCGTAACCATCGAGGATCACAACATTGGTGATAGTTTCACTTACGAGAGACCAACCTCTACCTCCATTACCATGCTTATCGATAAGGGTAAGAGATGGAGGATTACCCTTGATGACGTAATCAAGGTTCAGACAGATCTACCATTGTTAAATCAGTGGACTGACGATGCCGGGATGCAGATGAAGATCAGCATCGAGACATCATTTTTTGCAGATAGTGGTATCTATGCAGGAATGCATGCTTCCAACACTGGTCTTACAGCCGGTGTGAAGTCTGCAAGTTTCAACATTGGAACAACCGGCGCTCCAGTTCAGGTTACAGACGCAAACGTCCTCGATTATATCGTAGACTGCGGTACCGTGCTTGACGAGCAGAACGTTCCGGAGCAGGGTCGATGGTTTGTCATTCCTACCTGGATGGCCGGGCTTATTAAAAAGTCTGACCTGAAAGATGCCAGCTTTTCCGGAGATCCCGGGAACGCAGCCCTTCGTATGGGTCGCCTTGGAATGATCGACAGATTCATCCTTTACTCCTCGAACTTGCTGAATCACTCAGGCACAACCTATTACCACTCTCTGTTCGGGGTTAACCAGGCGATTACGTTTGCAACCCAGATCACGGAAACAGAGAAACTTCGTAACCCATTTGCGTTCGAAGACCTCGTGAGGGGGCTCCAGGTTTATGGGTACAAGGTGGTTAAGCCTGAAGGTTACGGCGCATTGATCTGCTACAAGTAATTTAACCAAATAACGGGAGAGGATGTTCACCATTCTTTCCCGTTCACATTATATGAACATGGAGGTTTTAAAACATGACTCTACAGACTTCTTATCTTAAGGCTACCGCTCCATCGAGATCTGCTGATGGTATTAACAGCCATTTCGTTTTAAAGAGCAGGCTTGACTTTACGGATACTGCTTTATCTTCAAGTGACACAGCTAAGGCTCTGCTCATTAAGGAAGGTTGGCGGGTTGACCGTGTGTACGTCAGGCTCGTTCAGATCGGAACGGTTGGCGCTACAGTTCTTACAGGGATCGAAGATAGCGTGAATGGGTCTTCGAACTGGATTGCTACAGACATGAACATTGGAACAACTGGTACGGTTAACGATACCAAGGGTACATTGCATACAGATACTTCTGGTGCAACAAACGGATACCTATTCTTGGCTGATGCATACCTTATTGTTACAATCAGCACGGCAAACTTCGATGGTATACTTGAAGTTGCGGCTGAAATCGTTGATCTGTTCGGTGGGTCCACAATCGTTTAATTAATACTACTTACAATTCTGGGGGTGTCATATGCACCCCCAACTTACAGTTCCGGAGGTGGTGAACACGAGCCGGAACCGCTCACAAAAATAAGGAGCTTATCATGAGACACGTAAAAAGAAGTATTCAGCAGTTAAGGGTTAACACAATTAACGGATATCCATTCCCGAGCGAACTTGGCATGGGGAACATATATCACGCCTGTCTATCTTACTATGCAGGGCCATATGCCATGCTAAAACTGAGGTTTGGTGGACAGCACTACGAAGATGGTTCAAAGATGCTTTACACTGATATCAATGATGCTATTGATGCCTGTGTGTCTGGAAGAAACGATTACATTATCGTTTATCCTGGTCCCTGGGGAGTTGATGAATTAATTGATATGTCTGCTAAAACAGACATCCACATGATAGGTGCTGGTGGTTTAACTCAGGATATTGGAAGTTCCGGACCGGCGTATATCGTCCAAACCGGTAACTTTCACACCATTGAACTTGGTAGTTGGTGTGAAGTGGCCGGGTTACAGATATGGAATAAATCAGGATATACTGCAATTCATTCAAACCTTAAGCAAGGTATCAATGTGCACAACAATTTTATCCGTATGTCTGCTTCTGCAGGTATTTGTAGCGGAATTAATATTGAGGGTGCATACGGGAATAACTACAACCGCGTAGAAGCCAACAAACTACATCACTATGCAGGAACCGCTGGTGGATCTTGTATCACAACTGGTAACGGAACCGGGATAGATACCTGTCGAAATGAAGTTGTTGTTTTTGGTGGTGTAACTTATGATTATGGGATTTTCAATAACTCTCCGGGTGGTCAAGCAAATGACAACTTGATTACTGAGTGCGGAGGGACTGCGGGTGGTGGAACGATCACCGTAGGTCTTCAGATCAGAACTGATAATGGCAACTCAGCAATGGGTAATAGGATTGGGGTTGCTACTGGTCGAGGTCTGGCTGGTGGAACCGCAAACAGATCCTTCGTGCAAAATTTTGATGCACATGCTGGTGGAGCAGTAGCAATCGAGAGTTAATAGTCTACCGTTCAACTATGTTGAAAAGTTAATTACTTTTAAAGGGAAGGAAGGGTAACAAATCCTTCTTTCCCTTTTTTATTTTGGAGGTAACATGAGGCGCTTTACACATAGAAGTTGTGGTAAATTCCCGAGGCAGGCATACGCTATTGCTGCAACAGGAACCGAGTTTGACGTTACGTATGCGGTAGACGGTAACATCCTGACCAGGTACATTCTTGAATGTTACGATTCAACCGGTAATAGAACGCGTACCCTATCTATCATAGACGAAAACAGTGTTACTATATTTACCGGTTCAGCACACGCTGATGATGGAGACTACTCGGTACCGGTTGACATAGAACTCGACGGAGTGTACACGTTCAGAATCACATTGTCCGGTGCTGCGGGTGGAACTGGCGGTACAGATTACTTAACCCTTATGGTTCGATAGGGGGTAAAATGCGACCTGTTATTTCTAAACACTGGCAACCGTATCCGATTACACAGGAGTGTAAGCTGTACCTACCATTGTATAAATATGGTTCGAACGCTCAGAAGATGTGGGATATAAGCGGGAACCATAACGATGGGGTGGTGTCTGGTGTTGTTCCGTACCCGGGAAATCCTCGCCTTACGCAGCTTGGATCTACGTACAATTATGGTGATTTTACAGAAGACAACGCTTTCTTTTGGAGTAGTGTAGATCTATCATCTCTCGCTGGAACCGATTTGGGTTATACGCCAAATAGAATTCGAGTGATAGACGGTGCAGGCAAAGTTGCTACTGGCTACCTTGCTGGAGTCGGGGCAAATACGTTGGGGAGTGAGTTGATAACTAACCCAGGCTTTGCCGCTGATACAGATTGGACAAAACAATCATCTTGGACTATCGCAGCGGGAGTCGCAACACATAGTGCAACTGCAAGCAACTCAATATATCAAAACTTCTCTCGTACTGTTGGTGCGTTATATAAACTTGGTTTTACACTTTCAAATTATTCCGGCACTGGTGCATTTTCCATAAATTTTGGTGGGATTGGTGTTTATGTTTGTGTAGTTAATGCAGATGGATCATATACAGGATATATTGCAAGCACATCAGCAGATAATGGAAATTTGGTAATAAATGGTGGATTGAGTAATGCTGGAAACATTGATGATACTTCCACTAAGCGTGTTACCGACCCACCCTCAACCGCCTGTCATATTGTTTCTTCCCTCAATGGCACAACGAGGGCGTGGGAGAACGTGGAGGCGGGGTTTAACCCGAATACGATAACAAGCTGGTCTATCAATAGTGTAATTCCAAGCGAGTGTATCGGTTGGTACTTCGACGGTGTAGATGATAGGATTGTTCATCCATCCATCACACTAACAAAAACCCACACATTACACTACTGGCTTAAACGTACCAGCACAGATGATACACCAGTTATCCACGGAGGGGTTGCAGACTACCACGGACTCAAAATAACTGACACAACGGTAAGCTATAGTGCAGCCGCAGGAAGTGTTGTTGCAGTTTCACATAACGGTGTTGATACAACAACCAGGAACACTCTATTCAGCGTTACAAGGCTTCTCGACCAGGTTACATTCTACCAGGATGGATTACAGATCGGTGCTACACAAACACTTCCAGTTAATGATAATCAGACGCTGACAGATCTTGGACGGTATTCAGACGGAACGTATTACTTTAACGGAACCTTACATGACGTTCTTGTATATAGTGATTGTCATTCTGCACAGGAAGTTAGAAATTATTTTGAGCTAACGAGGCATATCTATGCTATTTAAGATACTCTTATCGTTTCTTTGTCTACTCTTTAACGGGATCGACACCTACCTGACGATACTCATCCTTAATGGTGGTGGGGTGGAACTAAACCCTATCATGCGTTCAAAATACTGGATACCGATCAAGCTCGCAGCATCCTGTATTCTCGTGATCGCTGGATGGATCTTACACTGGATGGTTCTGATAATCCCGTGTATACTATTTGCCGGAGCATGTGTCTGGAACACATACGTGATAGTAAAGGGGTCTAAATGAATATAAAAGAGATTATCGATAACACCCGTAGTGAGATCCTCGACGACACAGTACGTCCGTACCTATGGACAGACCTCGGCCTCATTACGTGTTTCAATAGTGCATACGACGAACTTGCTCGCGACACCTGGTGTATAGTTGATTCTGAAACAACTGCCGTGTGTCGCGTTCCACTCTTAGCGTACCAGACGCTTCACTCACTACACTTCAAGATTGTAAACGTATTCGACGCTCGACTGGAAAGTAACGGTCATCCGCTACGCAAGAAGACCGAAGCGTACATGTTTAGCATGTATAACTGGAGAGCATCCGAGGGTACTCCGTACATTCTCGTAATGGATAGTACCAACCGTAAATTCTCTGTATACCCTAAGTATGACGATGAAGGATATATCCTTGGTGCGTCCAACATATCGTTCGATTCGGTCAGCAAAACCATATCCACAGCGGTTTCTACGTCTGACTTCTCTGCTGGTGACAGTTTCGCCATCTCCGGAACCACATCTAACAATGGAACATTCACGGTTGACAGCGTTGGAGCTACGAGTATCGTTACGGTAGAAGCCCTGGTAGACGAAGCCTCCACGAGCGCAAAAATCCAACTTGAGCGAGACGCTGCTATTCTCCGCGTTGCTCGCCTCCCACTCGTACCATACGTTCCAAACGATCTAGAACTGACAACCCCACCCACACCAGAAATAGATGCATCTGACCACAACGGACTTATGAATGGTATAGCAAAGTATGCGTACATGAAGCGTGACTCCGAAACGTATGACGCAGAGCTTTCTGCTCGACATGCTGGTATTTTTCAACAGTTTAAAGATGACCTACGATTGAGGATGCTAATCTTAACGAGCGGTAATGAATTACAGGGATCACCACACCTTGGTACACTATAATGGAGTATGAATTCCCACAGGATCTCGTGGGTGACGTTGAACCATCAACCAGCGTCACAAAAAGCAAAAAGCCTGATTTTACCGGAGAATCTCTTGGTGGATTTTATACATTACCATATCAGGTGGTGCTCGTAACGTATGGGTTCGGAGAGGGAAGGTTTGGGGAAGATTATTTTGGAGTTGGTGATGCTGTAAGTCCAGACCTGTCGAGCAATAACCTATATTCTTATAATTTTAATTAGAAAACTATGGCAACAACTACAAATTATACATGGGACATATTCACCAAGGGTCAAAGACCGTACTGGGATGAATGGGTTACGCTTATGGGTTCCATCGATACTGAACTCTATAAGCGCACAAAAGACCTTTACATGCAGGGGAAGATAGTCTACGGGTCGGAAGCAAGTGGCGGAGATTTACTTCTTAAGTCTACTTCTCATGCCACTAAAGGGAAAATCTATTTTGGGAACAATTTCTATTTTGATGACGTAAATGAAAGATTGAACAGGCTGAGCGTCAATGGATTATTTATAGATCCTCGCAAGCATGGGGTTACGTTTGATAACGTGACAGATGATACTGGCGCATGGAATGACACCTTAGCAGAAGCAGAAGAAACTGGTTTGGCAATCATGGCTCCATGTGGATCATCATATATCGCAGGGCAACTTGTTCTTCCTAATAATGGTGCCACTCCTCCGAAACAACGATCCATTAAAATAATTGGAGCT
>Ga0214474_1000967_pt1 | contig 13575 bp, 12 predicted proteins | sample RVTome_2_FD_187335 | JGI IMG/M metagenome (GOLD analysis project Ga0214474, IMG submission 187335) | Soil microbial communities from uranium-contaminated site in the Upper Colorado River Basin, Wyoming, United States - RVT95D214 HiSeq ...
AATGTGGCCTTTGTTAGGGATATGCGTCAGCTCATTTCTGGTAGGGCTCTCCGGGGCCTTGATGCCGGGACCGGTGCTCACGGTGACCATTGCCGAGGCCACGAGGAGGGGTTTTTGGGCAGGCCCTCTTATCGTCTTAGGCCATGGCATCATCGAATTCTCCCTGTTTATCGCACTGGTCCTGGGGTTGGGGTCGCTGCTCAAACACAACCTCGTCTTCGGCATCGTTGGTGTCGGAGGGGCCTTGGTCCTCATCTGGATGGGTGTAGGCATGGTGCGGGGGGTAAAAGAGGCTACCTTAAAACTCGAGCTCAGACAGGGGGAACGCAGCAGGCCCGTTCTTGCCGGTCTCCTGACCAGTGTATCCAACCCCTACTTCATCATCTGGTGGGCAACCATCGGGCTGTCTTACATCGGCCTGTCCCAGCGACAGGGGATCATGGGGCTCGGTTCCTTCTATACAGGCCACATCATGGCCGATATCGTCTGGTACTTCTCCGTGGCCGCGGCCATAACCGTGGGAAAAAAGATCATGAGTGACCACACCTATCGATGGATCATCGGCCTGTGTGGGGTCTTTCTCATGGCCCTGGGAATCTATTTCGGATCAACAGGTCTCAAGGCACTGATGTAAAGACATCTATTGCCTATAGGCAATAGATGTAGGGTTCCAGGATGCAAGGATTCGAGGGTTCGAGTAATCCCTGGTTTTTTTCACTTGACCACTAGAATCCTCTTCTTATAAGGAGGTAGGCAGTGATAGTAAGATTACTGGTAGTCGGACCGATTCAGGCGAACTGTTATATCCTCGGCTGCGAGCGGACCAAGCAGGCGGCAATCATCGACCCCGGAGGGGATGTAAATACAATCCTGATGACCCTGGCCAAGGATGAGCTGAGCCTGGTCTATATCATCAACACCCACGGCCACTTCGACCACACCGGCGGAAACAAGCCCCTCAAGGCGGCGACCGGCGCCGAGCTTTTGATCCACCGCGCCGATGCCCCTATGATCATGCATCAGGAACAGGGAGGAGCGATGTGGGGGATGGAGATTCAAAACTCCCCTCCCCCGAATCGTTATATCGATGAAGGAGATATCATCACCTTCGGAGATATCTCGCTCAAGGTCCTCCACACACCCGGGCACTCTCCCGGGGGGATTTCCCTGGTCTCCGATAAGACGGTCTTTGTCGGGGATACCCTCTTCGCCGGCTCCATCGGCAGGACCGATTTCCCCGGAGGGGATTACGAAGGGCTGCTCCACAATGTGAGGACCAAGATCTTCACCCTCGGGGACGATGTGGTGGTCTATCCCGGGCATGGACCTGAGACCACGGTGGCACGGGAAAAGCAGTACAACCCCTTCTTCGCGGAAGGGGTGTGAGTTTGTTTTAGGATGTTCAGGCGACGCTCTTAGATTTCCTTGGAAGCAGGAATACGATGGGCAGGGCGATAACCTGCATGGCCACGGCAAAGGCGATGACCAGGCCGATGGAGCGCTCGTACAGGATGCCGATCACCAGGCCCCCGGCAAACCAAGCTGCCCCGTAAGCCGTATTGAATACCCCGTAGGCCAGGCCCCGTCGCGCCAGAGGCGTCAAATCGGCGATGGCAGCGCGCATGACGGTCTCCTGGATCCCCATCACCGCCCCCCATAAGACCACCCCTGCAACAGCCAGGGCATGGCTCCCTGAAAACCCCAGAAATGGTATAGGGATCGTCAAAAGCGGCAAGGCGAGCAATGATGCCAGGCCGATCCTATCGTAGGCCTTGCCGATAATAAGGGCTACTATCGCATCCACGCCCATGGCCAGGGCGTACAAGAGGGGGATCTGCGCCTGCGGCACGATCGATCGGGCAGCCAAGTGATAAGCAATGAGCTGGAAGTTGGCAAAGCCTGCCACGCTCAGAAAGGCAAAGAGCGTATAGAGCCAGAAGGCCTTGGGAAACCTGCCATGGAGAGCGGGTGTTGGCGAAGGGTGGGATTGCTCCATGGCCTCAGGTGCAGGCACCTTGCGCTGCGCTGCCCAGAGCATCGCCAGGGTCAGGATGGCAGGCACCCCGAGCATCGCAAACCCAAATCGGTATCCGCCCCCCAAAAAGAGCGCCGCCCCCAGCGCCAGTGGCCCGATTACCGCGCCTATCTGATCCATGGCCTCGTGGATGGCAAAGCCCCAACCCCTGCCCACCTGCTTGGTAGCATAGGAAAGCATGCAGTCGCGCGCAGGCGCACGGATGGCCTTTCCCATGCGCTCGGCAACGATAAAGAAGGCCGCCGCCTGCCAGACGCCTGCCAGGGCCAAGAGCGGGATAGCCAGAATAAGGCCGTAGCCGATAAAGACAAAGATCCAATAACGTCCGGTGCGATCGGCCCAGTGCCCGGATGCCAACCGCAGGGCATAGCCGAGGAACTCCCCGAGTCCGGCAACCAGGCCCACCATAGCGGCGCTCGCCCCCAGGGTATAGAGAAAGGGCCCGGAGACACTGCGCGCCCCCTCGTAGGTGATGTCCCCGAACAGGCTCACCACCCCCATCATGAGGATGAACTGATAGGCTGTCCGCCTCGAATCGGCGATTGTCCGCTTCATTCCCTATGCGCTCGTTATCTACGAATCCTTCGATCTTTCGCTTGTGAGCTGGGCAAAGGTTGTCTCGACAACGCAGCGGCCATGCCCCTTGACCAGGCTCTCCTTGATCGTGTGCAGGGGCTTGAGGCGCAGGGCCTTCATCACCCCGCTGCGCACTGCCTGACAGCCGCATTCGTAGCCAGCGAGCATCCCTGCTTTTTTGATTGATTCATAGACATGACAGCGGCTCCCGATCCAGACGGCGGTGTTGCCCTCGTACGAGACCGGCTCGTCGATATAGAGGCCGTCGAAAAAGGCGTTCTTCCACACGACCTTAAAGATGGACATCAAATCCTGGATCGAGCGCGGCCGTTGGATCACCCGCTCTTTCAAAAGCTGGTTCGTCATCATGCGGAAGATCTTTTGTGCCACCTCGAGGTTGATCCGGTTGGCCTGCTCGAACCCCAATTCTTTAACCAGGGCTGCATGCCAGAAGGAGTCATGCAGCCACCAGAGCTTTCTCAAGGTATCAACTGACGCAAATTCCGGTATATCCATACAATCTCCCTGAATCAAAATAAGGCGGAAATTATACCACACCCCTACCCTCTCAAACACCCTATTTTCCCTTGACTTTCCTGATTTACTTTCCTAAAATAGTTACAATAAGAGACAAAACATTGCAAATTTTGTTGATTTATGACGGAACTTTAAAGAAGCTTCATTCTGTATTTCAGGGGGAGATATTGAGCTTTGCGAAATCCCGCGAAACGCGGGACAGATGACCATTTTTCAAAGTCCTGAGAAGATTTAATGTTTCAGCCTTTTTACATAACCCATTTTCGCGAGATCTTCGGCTCTGAGCTCGACCCGATAGATGGTATCGGTGATGAAGCTGTCCAGGCCAGACTGGCCGAGCGCGGCCTGCGGATTCCCCTTGCCCTGTTTGACTATTACTCCCTTGTCGGATATCACCGGATCAATATGGAGCGCAACCGCCTTGTACCGATCGAGGAGCTCAATTGGTACAAGGACTGGCTCGTCTTCATGAACGACGATCACGGGATCGTCTCCTGGGGAATCCACAAGCACGACCTGAGCTCGCCTGACCCCGTGGTATGGCAGGGTGTGCTGGAAGAAGAGATCGTTTGGTTGCAAGAAGCCACCACCCTGAGCCGGTTCCTCGTAGAGATGTGGAGGGAGATAGTGTAGGGTGGACAACAAGACCTTCGATAACTCTTGACCAAGGGCTTTTTTTATAGTCACTCAAGAGCAATTGAGGGTATTGAGGAGGATATGGGGGGTAATGAGTAAAGCAACCTAAGTCACCAACGTTTCTAAACCAGCAATAAAAAGATGGGGGGAGGAATTACAATGGGAAATATCAAGGTTCGGAAAATACCGTATGTATCAATCATGATTTTAATTTTGTTGTTGACGGCACAGGTAGGCTGGGGTGGGGAAACACCGAAACCGGATCTCGTGCTGAAAGCCTTGTTTTTTGACGCCAATAATGTATTGAATCTAACCTTTAAAAATGAAGGGAATGCGGCAGTTCCGGCCGGGAAAGGGAGTCTGGAAATTTTTATCGATGGCCGTCCGCTCGGCGGCTATAGTTTCCCGATCCTGGCAGATCAATCATTCCGTAACCCCGGCGGCAGCTTGACCATCCGGACCAACTTTCGGATGAGCGGGAGCAATCGCCGTATCGCCGTATTTGTAGATTCCCAAAATGAGATCAGCGAGTCCAATGAGTTTCAAAACGCCCTGTCGCGGACGCTGACACCGCCTGTCAAGAGCGGTCCTGATTTCATCGTCAGCGATTTGAGCCTCGGCACGGGAAATGCCTTAAGAATTCAAGTCAAAAACATCGGCACGGCAAGCTCACCGGCCAATCTGCACGTGCGGATTCGAGTCATCGTCAATGAGACCGTCAGGGCCGATTTAACCCCTGCCCTGCCGTCATTGACGGTAAATAGCACCACCTTGCTTACTCCCACCCCGGCAATTGTAATCGGCGTCGGGAATAAGGTGCGCGTATTATTAAACACCAACAATCTTTATGATGATCTGGATAGCACTAATAACATCCGAGAAGAACTTCTTCCGGATGGGCCGTCGCTCACCGCGTATAACAACCTGCTGGCTCAGGCCAAGATTAAAAACAATATTATTTGGCAGGAAAGCAGCGGTGTCAAGAATTATTCGGCATGGACCGCCGGCCAAAAAACAGCCCTCAACAATGCCATCCTAGCATTGGAAAGAGGGGAGAACCCGGCTGGGACAGCGCCGCCTGCCCTGCTTGCAAACAATTATATATCGGCTAATGATGCCTGGAAGGTTTATCTGGCCCATATCGCACAATCATTATGGGTGGAAGTCCACGGCGCCGTCTCATGGCATCTATCCGGTTTTACCGATAGCCAACTCGCGTATCTTTTGGACAGCCGGAAATTGATGTCCTATAACGCCGCCACGAACAGGTATAAATTCATTAATGATGTCATGGGCAATATAACGGCCTGGAATCCCCGGGCCAGTTACGAGTTTATGACAAATTTAAAAACGATCAAATCAAACCAAGCGGCAACCATCTATGCCTTGACCGATTGGATGCGGGGACATTTGAATCACATCTCCAGCGACACTAATTATTCGGTTCAGTACGGCTATGCCGGCCCGCCTCCTGCCGACAAGGTGTTGTATCCGCTGGAGGGGAAAAAGCATATAACCGCAGGCTGTTGGGGCACGTCGGGACTTTACGCGGCAGTACTGAGAGGCGTCAATATCCCGGTAGAACATGCCCGCACCGTTTTTTATGGTGGAGCGTCGCATAGCAGGCCGTCGTTTCCCTCGGTGGATCGCAGTATGCCCCATGGCGATGATCCGTATAGCGGGATTTTGGTTCCGTCAGGGGCAATAGTCGCATCCTCTAAATTATTCTATACCCTGGCTCAAATGAACGGTAAATTCATCAATCCTCCTCTCGACTGCGTAAGCGGCGACTGCAATACCGTCGGGGAGCAAGCTTCGTATAATACTTCCAAGGATCATTGGCAATTGGCTTACGACTATATGACGGATTATATCATGTATCAGTACGCCCAAAACGGAGCGGCGTATCTGAATGATTCCCTACGCGGCGACAGGGTCGGCGGCTCGGTGCAACAATATGCCAAGCCCTTTTTTACGGATGCCGAGCGCGCCGCGATGGTGACGGCGGTGGAAAACAAGATCAAAGAAATCGGCGACGGCAATTTGGCAACGGGAAAGACCATCGTCATTCAACGATTTAACCGTTTCCTCGGGAATAAGTAGCGGTAGTAAGAAGGTAGTGATCAACAGAGGAATTTGACGAGCGCTCACCCATGCAAGCTACCGTATGGGTGAGCGCTGACAACCGTCCCCATTGGGATTATACGCAAGGCCTGCTCACCTTTTACGCCGTGGTATGGCAGGGTGTGCATGGAGAGGAAATGGACTGGGCGCCGGAAACCTCCTTCGTAAGCCAGTTTCTCGTGGAGATGTGGAGGGAGATAGTCTAAGGATCAAAAAGGGGGTAGTCAGGGGGGAAGGCGTAATGCGACCAATGTCACAATGGCGCAAAGCCTTTTTACTTATTTTGCAGGGCTCTTATTTAAATTTCACTATTATTTAAGAGCGAGGCCTCGCCCTTCCTGCAAATGAGGGTCCTCGTGTGCAAAATTTTCCCTTGACAGATACCACATTTTGTGGTACGAAAGTATCATAATACAATATATATGTGGCTTTTCTATATATTGTATAAAAAAACCCTGGCCGTTGCTGCGACCAGGGTCATCCGGTTGAAGGCACCGAGGAGACGGTGCCCGGTTAATTGCTTGTTTCTTCTTAACAAAAAGCTCGAGCCGATGTCAATAGCTTTTTGAAGAATTTGGCTGACCCTCCCATTCCTCGGTAGTCTTCAAGTCTTACCGGGGAAAGGAGGTGCCTCAAATGCCACTAACGCAAAGGAAGCTAGACTCAAGAACGTGGTATGCGTTCATTCTGGCAAACCTCGAATTGGTTCCGGCTGCCACTGGAGTGTATTGGTTGGGAGTCGACAACAATACTATCTATATCGGAAGCACGGCCAACCTGAATGAGCGGCTAACCGCCCATTACTACGCAAGCAACCCTTGCATCAGTAAGGCTAGTCAGTTCGCGATTGAGCTTTGCTCAAATTACAGAGAGCGTGAGCGAGAATTGCTTCAAGCTTTCCTGAATCAGTACGGCAGGTTGCCCAGCTGTAACGATCGCATACCATAATCACCAAAAGGGCCCCATCTTTATGATGGGACCCTGAATGTAGTCGTGAAGGCTAGCTTCTGGTTGTTGTTAAAGCGATTGCAAAGCTCGTGTCATCGTAGTAGTGGAATTCAAAACGCAATTTTAAGCAACTATTTCCCAAAATTGTTATAGTGAAAGTGAGAAATAAAACATTTGAAATATGCAGTAATTTCTTATTCAAAATAATTTTTTAAAATGTTATGTGAATGGAAACGTAATAATCACGCTCGAAATAGTCACTATCGCTACAAAAAAGAAAAAAAGTCTATAGCTACTGATAAGGACGGTTAAGTTGCCGGACTTTCTTAATCAACAGATTAACCCGCCCGCCCTATGGCAAGAGTTTGAAAAACTCTGCGCTGATCTTTGGGCTCGTATCTGGAATGATTCCAATACAGCGATGCATGGACGCGCCGGACAACCGCAGCACGGTGTTGACGTTTATGGTCGTCAAGGTGGTGATGGAGACTTGGTCGGCGTCCAATGCAAAGGTAAAGATGGAAGGTATGGAGAGGCTGTTACCGCAAGAGAACTTAACGAGGAAGTAGAGAAGGCAAAAAAATTCAGACCTAAGCTTAAAGAATTCATCTTTGCTACTACGGCACAGAACGATGCCAAAATTCAGGAAACTGCCCGGAAAATTACAGAAAAACATAAAAAAGAAGGATTATTTAGGGTCGAAGCTACTGGATGGAGTGAGATTCACCGCCGCCTTGCCGATTATCCTGACCTCATTGATAAATACTACCCTAATCAGGGACCGGCCTTGCACCGCGTTGAAGAAAAAGTAGACGTACTTCTTAAGCAACAATTCATCAAGGAAGAACGGCATGACAGACTTATTTTTGATGTTGCAAACGCAACATCTGAAAAAACAGTCTCAAATATAGAAAAGCTTCTCACGTCTGCCGGTCTCTTGACCGATCCCAAACACGAAATTCCTTCATTATCGGAAGAATTTGTTAGTGCTGAAATAGACGGCTACCGAGATCTCCTTCTGGAAAACAAGCCCCGTACCGCACTTGGACTTTTGAAACAACTGAAAGAACGATACTGGGATAAGGCAACACATTGGCTGAAATTTCGAATACTAACGAACATCGCATCTGCTCATCTTAGCCTCGGAGAGAAACGGGCAGCGTCAAAACTTTTTTTGGAGGCCGAACAATATGCTCCTCAAAGTGAGAAAGCTTCATGCAATACGGCTTTAGCCTATTTGATTGTTGGTGATAACGCTAAAGCAAAAAATGCAGTACTAAAGGCCATCGATGCACACCCGGGCAGCGCCAGAGCTTATTCACTTCTCGTAGCAACTTCTATCGTGGATAAAAGTATAAAAAAACCGGAAGATCTTGTTCCTGCGAAACTACTAAAGGTCGGCGAGGTCGCATATGCCATTTCTCATTTCTACCTTAAACGCAAAAGAGGGGATGAAGCGACTAAGTGGATTTCAAAGGCTTATACCCTCGACAAAAAACATATCGAGATTCGCAGCAGCTACGCAGCAATGCTTCTCGAAAGTGTCACTAAAGAACAATCGGCTACCGTAGGCGAACAACGAAACGAAGCCCAAGAAGAAGCCATTCAAACGGCAGAAAAAGTTTTTCAGGGAATATGGGATGAAGTTAAAAACACAGAGACGGCACCCCAGTATCTACAAACTGCAATCAATCTCATATATGCCGACCGACTGCTGCGTAAATATGAAGCAGCTCTAAGGGTAGCTAATGATGCCCTAAGGCTTGTGCCTGACTCATTTGCCATAAAACATCAAAAAGCAATTATTCTTCTAGAAAAAGGTGATCCTCAGGAAGCTTGTAAAGTGATAGCAACCTTGCCCGAGAAAGAAAAGCTTAAGATCGCCCTATTGTATGCGGAAGTATTGGACCAGATAGGAAGGGCTAAAGACGCCCTCGCGCTCATGGACCGTTATCTTCTCACAAAAGCGTCCTATAAGGAACTTTCCGTGGCGGCGGGTTTACGACTTCGATTACTTTTAAAAACTAATGGCAAAAAAACCGCAGTTGATTCGATTAGCGAAGCGATCTCTAACTACCCAAATGCCATTGTTGTTCGAGTTAATGCAGCTACAGTTTTTCAAGAATGTGGTGATACGAATGCTGCACTGGCGCAATTTCATGCGGCTAAAGAATTGATCGGCTCTAAAACGGAATATAAAGAAAAGCTATTGGTCGCCGACGTAGCTTACCACCTGGCGGACTACGAAGAAGCTTCGACTCTATATAAGCGACTGGTTCAATACTACGGTAATTCGCAACCACTCAGACGGCTTTTGATTTGCTTGTATGAATGTGACCAGCGGAAAGAAACGCTGGAACTCCTCAAAAAAATTCCGCCAGCTGTGAGAAAAATGAGTTTCTTTCGGCGGATGACAGCCGCGATATACGTACGGATTGGCGATCTTAATGCGGCACGTAGTGAAATCGAAGCATATCTAGCTCTTGAACCCGATGATCTCCATATGCGCCTCAACTGGATTAGTATTCTAGTACGCCAAGGAGAGCAACAGGCCGTTGAGAAATATTTAGCTGACTTGACCGATCTCCCAGAAGCTCCGCCTGAGGATCGAATGCATCTTGCGCATCTTTTCGACCACTTCGGCCATTTGAAGAAAGCTTTAGAACTAGCATACCGAGTTTGCTTGGAGAACCCATATAATTCAAGAGTCCATCTGGGCTACATTGGATTGTTCACCATGGGGAATGCAGCTGCCATTCTCCAGGAACCAGATCGGGTAGGCGTTGGGACATCTTTTTTAGTCGAGGATAAAAGGAGTAGACATTATAGTTATTTCATTCTCGAACACGAAACTAATAACCCCAAAGAAGGAGAGATTAACCCAGACCATCCCGTGGCCTTATCCGCAATTGGTAAAAAGGTGGGCGACACCATAAAAATCGAGCAAAATCCTTATCAGATAGAAGAACGCCGGATCATCGAGATTAAGAGTAAATACGTTCAGTTATTGCATATAACTACGAGTGGATTCTCTGATAAATTTCCAGCAAACCAGGACTTCATGTTGGTGTCAGTCGCAAACCCTGAGGGTGACGGTTATTGTTTTGATCCAATTTTTAAGTCGTTGTCAGACCGCCAGGATCAAGCCAGTGAGATAATGGCTATGTACAATTCACAGCCATACCCGATTGGGGTTTTGTCTAAATTGTTAGGTACTCATCCAATCGATGTTTGGCGCGGAATTTTTGCTGATCGATCGGTTCAGATCTATTGTTGTGATGGGACCGCCCACGAACGCCGGAAAGCTATAGCGCTGATTAGTGAAGGTAACAACGAATTCATGGTGGACCCACTTACCCTCTTCAATATCTACACATTACGTGTCCAAGAAATTGTAACAGCCACAATTGGGAAACTTGGGATAACTCAGTCTGGTTTAGACCTTTTACGTTCCCTGATTGAGGAACGCAGCCTCCTGGGCGTAAGAACCAGCCATGGCTACATGTCGAAGCAAGGTGATCAGTATATTTGGCGCGAGGTCACCAAAGATGATATCGAAGCCGACGTGCGAAAACTCGAGGAAATTTGCGCCTGGGCGTCAAATCACTGTGTCGTTTTACCTGCTGTTGGTACGGATGAGTCACCTGCGGTGGCCCGAAAGTTTGCTGGAATGATGGATAGCGCTTTCACTGACTGCATTTTAGCGGCAAACGGAACAGGACGAGTGCTTTTAAGTGATGACCAACGGCTACGGCTCTACGCCAAGCAGTTATGGGGTGTCGATGGTGTCTGGTTACAAAGTGTTCTTTTAGTTGCAGTTGATCGTAATTTAATGCCATTTGATTTGTATAGCGATGTGACCGCATCGCTTGTTGAAGCTGGCTTCTACTTTACAACAATTAACCACAATGTGTTGCTCAAGCTTGCTGAGAACGAAAGATGGGGTGCATCGGATAGGTTTAAAGCGGTGATTGCCACCCTGGGGGGCGAAAAAGTCGACGTAAGGTCATCCTTAGCTGTAGCCTCAAATTTTCTGCATCATCTTTGGTTGGAACCTTTACTAATTCCGAAACGTGAGAATCTGACCTTTGCTTTAATTAACGCTATTACAAATAAATGTTGTAGGCCGGAAATTAAAGAACTGCTAGAGCGACTCGTACTAATAGGATTAAATTTCCCCCTCATGGAAAGAAGAAACTACTGGATAACCATCTGTAAGTGGTGCTATGGACATTTCGTCCCCATCCCCTTATGGAAACCATAAGCGGAATGCCCTTAAATAACTTAACTTGAAAGGAGGGAAGATGGGCTATAGATTCCTAGCAATACCATTCATGGTTATGGTTTTGCTTTTTTCCGCATCATTGAGCAAGGAGGCGAGTACAATGGGTGCATTAACAATAACAAGCCCTGCTTTTCAGAACAACGGTACTATTCCCCGGCAGTACACCTGTGACGGAAAAGATATGAATCCCCTGCTCGTGATTGGAAATTGCCCGCAAGGGACAAAGTCCATCGCCCTGATCTGTGACGACCCCGATGCGCCGGGGGGGATGTGGGTCCACTGGGTGCTCTGGAATATCGATCCGATTGTGAAGGAGATCAAAGAGAATACCGTTCCGCAAGGGGCCGTAGAGGGTATGAATGACTTTAGAAGGCACCGGTATGGGGGGCCGTGCCCGCCATCCGGCATTCACCGCTACTTTTTTAAGGTATACGCCCTGGACACCATGCTCGACATCAGCCCGGATTCGCAAAAGGCGGACCTCGAGAAGGCCATGAAGGGGCATATCCTTGCCCAAGGCCAGCTCGTCGGATTGTATAAGCGGGGATAGAAGCGAATCTTTACCCTTGACAATTCGGACGCAAAGGCATAACCATTCATTCCAGCGGAGTCGGTTGACCGCACTGCCGAAGTGGGGCAGCAGCGCGCCAAAGATTTTAAAAAACAATAAGGAGATAGTGCAATGGGAAAAAAATTATCTAAAGCTATAATAATTGTGTGTTTGTCTTTTCTTGTTTTCTTAGCAACATGCCCATATACCCAGGCCCAAGAAAAAAATGCAGAAGTTAAAGTTTATCAAAAATTTTTTAAGGCAACAAACATCGAAGCTCAATACAACCAAATACAGAACATAATGATTATGCAGCTTCAGCAAGGTTTTGTCCTATCGATCAGGGAAATTGTAAAAACAATAGGCGATATCACACCGGAAGAACAAGAAAGATTGAAACAGCTGTTTGAACAGGCTATGGGAAGTTATGTTAAAAGAATGAAAGTAAAAATAACCGAGGCAATGCCGTTAAATGAACTTATCAACGATGTTTATTATCCCGTGTTTTCAAAACACTTTACTGTCGCAGAAGTAAAGGAGTTGACGGCATTTTTTGAAAGTCCAATTGGCCGGAAATTCATTTCTGCAACACCAACTGCAATGCAGGAAGCCATGTCTATAATGAATGAGAAGTATACTCCGCAGATACAAAAAATCGGCGTCAAAGTAGCCGAGGAAGAGCTGAAAAAGGTCAAACCGGAAATAGAAAAGCTTCAGAAAAAGAATTGATTTCTATACGATGTGCGCAAGCAGTTGGGTCGGATCCTTATTCGGAATTAGCGTCATAACCATTTTTTTAAGCGGAGGCGGTAAGGCTACGAGGGAAGAAGATGGACTTTCAATTTGATGAGAAGAAGTTGAAGTTCGTTCAGAGGGTCTTGGGCAACCGGGTGCTTTTCAAGATCGTGCTGTTTTTCCAGGTGCCCATGAACTTCATCACAAGCATGCGCATCAGAGAATTAAATAAAAAATCGTGCAAAGTCACTGTTCCCTATAGATGGCGCAACAAAAATCCTTTTAAGTCGACGTTCTGGGCTGTATTGGGGATGGCGGCGGAGATGAGCACCGGCGCCTTGGTCAAGATGTACACCTATAAACTCGAGCCGTCAATCGCCATCATCGTCGGCGACTGCACCGGCGAGTTCCTTGCCAAAGCCACGGATCTTACGACGTTTGTCTGCAATGACGGAGGGCGTATTGCCGAGACGGTAAGAAAGGCGATAAAAACAGGGGAGCCTCAGGAGGTCTTGTGCAGAACCATCGGATATTCAAAGGCAGGAGAGGAGGTTGCCCGCTTTACCTTTACCTGGAAGATGAAAAAGCGGGAGGCATAAGTATGAAGATGCGGGTATAGATATTACAAACTGATTTTCCCCTTAAAAGGATCATGACAAGGAGGAATCCCATGGGTAAAAAGGTTATTATCTCGATGGTTGCGGCACTGATGCTCCTTGCCGTTGGTGCGCAGGCAGGCAACTTTACCGATAACGGCAACGGGACGGTTACGGACGCAGCAACCGGCCTCATGTGGCAGAAGGAAGACGACAACGTGCAAAGGACATGGGCAGACGCGGTTTCCTATTGCGAGGGGCTTACCCTTGCCGGATACAGTGACTGGTGGCTTCCCAATTTAAACGAGTTATGGTCGTTGAAACAACCCAATGACTATACCGATCCGACCATCGATGAGACATACTTCCCCAATACTGATTCGGTCTACTGGACTTCCACCTCAGGCGGCAGGACCGAAGAGGGAGGCTCTGTGAGGATCACCAACGACCCGTCCAAAGCATGGTTCGTGGCCTTTAGTCTTGGCATCACACTCGCCAGCAATAAGTCGAGCGCTTGCCATGTCCGGTGCGTGAGAGGGGAAAGATAACGCCT
>Ga0214474_1000968_pt1 | contig 13572 bp, 8 predicted proteins | sample RVTome_2_FD_187335 | JGI IMG/M metagenome (GOLD analysis project Ga0214474, IMG submission 187335) | Soil microbial communities from uranium-contaminated site in the Upper Colorado River Basin, Wyoming, United States - RVT95D214 HiSeq ...
TTTCTGAAACATTCCCAACGCTCGATTGTGCGCAGTGCACCTTAACTCCTAAAACAGTAGAGACAGGTCAACACTCTCATATTAGACTTCTCACCTATTCTGAAGTGGACAGTGTTGAGGGAAAGGTAGGGGACTTCAAGGTGAGGATTCGAAGGAAGGCGGCCTATGTGGATTGGGAGAAATGCACGGGTTGTGGCCTCTGCCAACAGAAATGTCCTTCAACAAATCCATCTGAATTTGATCGGGGTATGGGATTGGGAAAGGCTATCTATACCTTGTCGCCTCAAGCTGTCCCAAATAAACCTGTCATCAATCCTGCTCACTGTCGCTATTTTAAAGAGAAGAAATGCAGAGTGTGCGAGAAAATCTGTCCGGTTGGAGCCATTGATTACGAGCAGAAGGATCGTTTTGTTGAAGAAAGGGTAGGGGCGATCATTACTGCAGTGGGTTTTGATTTGATTCCCAAAGAGAGTTTTGGCGAGTATGGATATGGTGAGATCCCGGATGTGATCGATGGTCTTGCTTTTGAAAGACTCAATTCTGCATCCGGACCCACCACAGGTGAGATTCGGAGACCTTCAGACGGTAAAATCCCTAAAGAAGTGGTTTTCATTCAATGCACAGGATCAAGAGATCCTGAACGCTATATGCCTTACTGCTCCCGAGTTTGCTGCATGTATACAGGCAAACATGCCCGACTTTATAAACACAAGGTCCACGATGGACAGGCCTATATCTTCTACATGGATATCCGCTCAACAGGAAAAGGCTATGAGGAATTTATCCAACAGGGGATGGAAGAGGAGGGAATCCTATATTTGAGAGGAAGGGTTTCACGAATCTTTCGAGATGGGGAAAAAATAATTGTCTGGGGTGTGGACACATTGATAGGGAAAAAAGTTGAAATCCCTGCGGATCTGGTGGTCTTGGCAACTGCGATTCTTCCCCAGAAGGATTCAAAGGATCTCGCTAACAAGTTGGGCATCGAGACAGATGAATATGGATTCTTGACAGAAGCCCATAGGAAATTGCGACCTGTTGAGACCAATGTGGAGGGAGTCTATATTGCAGGTTGTGCCCAGGGGCCAAAAGATATTGCCGATGCTGTGGCCCATGCCAATGCCGCAGCGAGCAAAGTCCAGGGGCTGTTTGCAAAACACTCATAAGAACCGTGAGGCGTTAGGCGTCAGGCGCAAGGGGAAAAACTAAAGAAATAATTTTTCAATGATGTACGCCTTGCGCCTTGCCACTTGCGCCTAACGGGAGTAAATTATTTTTATGAAAAGATTGGGTGTTTTTATCTGCCATTGCGGAATGAATATTGCTGGAACAGTGGATGTCAAATTGGTAGCTGAAAAGATAGACAAGGTTGAAGATGTTTCCTACAGCACCGATTACATCTACATGTGCTCTGAACCGGGACAGCAGATCATCCGCGAGGCCATTCATGAAAAGGATTTGGATGGAGTAGTGGTGGCCTGTTGCTCCCCCAGCATGCATGAGAATACCTTTCGGAAGGCTGTCAAATCTCAAGGGATGAATCCTTATCTTTGTGAGATTGCCAATATTCGGGAACAGTGTAGTTGGGTCCATCAGAAGGAGAAGGAAGAGGCTACCCAAAAGGCAGAAGAAATCATCCGGGCCACCCTTGAAAAGGTAAGAAAAAATGAAAAGTTGGAGGCCATCGCTGTATCCATCAACCGAAGAGTATTGGTGGTTGGTGGCGGGATTGCCGGTCTCACTGCCTCCCTTGATCTTGCTGAAGGAGGTTATGAAGTCATTCTTCTGGAAAGAGAAGCTGCACTGGGAGGTCATATGGCCCAATTGTCAAGAACCTTTCCAGATCTTGATCCTGCCTTCAACAGTCTTCTCTCAAAAACTTTGGAGGTGGAGAGGCATCCAAAGATCTATCTTCACTGTTATTCAGAATTAGAAGATGTGAAGGGCTATATAGGAAATTTCGAATTGGTCATCCGGAAAAAACCTACTTCTATCGATTGGAAAAAATGCACAGGGTGCGGCCAGTGTATTCAGAACTGTCCTGTTGAATTTATTTCAGAATTTGAAGGGGGGTTGGGGGTAAGAAAGTCGATTGATATCCTCTATCCCTCAAGTGTTCCAAACAAACCTGTGATCTATCGTGAACATTGTCGGTATTTTTTAGATGGGAGTTGTCATCGATGTGAGGAAGTCTGTCCCGAGAAGGCCATCGATTTCAACCAGGAAGGTGAACGAATTTCAGAGAAGGCCGGAGCCATTGTAGTGGCGACAGGATATGAGCTCTATCCCAAGGAAAAAATTGGGGAGTATGGATATGGTGAAATCCCAAATGTGATTGACAGCCTTGCCTTCGAACGGATGCTTTCACCCAATGGTCCCACAAAAGGTAAAATCATTCGCCCCTCTGATGGGAAGGTGCCAAAGGAAATGGTCTTTATCCAGTGTGTAGCTTCGAGAGATCCAGACCGATATATGCCCTATTGCTCCCGAATCTGCTGCATGTATACGGCCAAGCATGCAAAGATTTATAAGGAGCAGGTTCCTGATGGGCAGCCCTATATCTTTTATATGGACATCCGCTCAGACTGCAAAGGCTACGAGGAGTTCCTTCAGAAAACCATTGAGGAGCAAGGCATTCTCTATCTTAGAGGCCGTGTCTCCAGGGTTTTTCAGGACGATGGAAGAATAAGGGTATTAGGAGTGGATACGTTGACAGGTAAAATGGTTGAAGTGGCAGCTGATATGGTTGTCCTGGCAACCGCCATTGTTCCGAGCAATGGAGTGAGGGAATTGGCGGCCAAACTAAGGGCCACAGTGGATCGACATGGTTTTTTAACAGAGGCTCATATCAAACTCTACCCGGTGGAGAGCTCAACAAAAGGGATCTACCTTGCGGGTTGTAGTCAGAGTCCCAAAGATATTTCAGACACGGTCTCTCAGGCTTCTGCCACAGCAAGTAAAATACAAGCATTGCTTTCTTCGGACAAACTTCTTCAAGACCCTTTAATTGCTTTTGTCGACGAGGAAATTTGCAGCGGGTGCGGGATCTGTGTTGAAATCTGTCCCTATGAAGCAAGGGAGATGGATCCTCATCGTGGGATTTCAGTTGTGCACAGTGCCCTCTGCCAGGGATGCGGAGCTTGTATTGCCTCTTGCCCAAACAATGCCTGTGAGTTAAGAAATGGATCAGCCAATCAGGTCCTTCAAATGGTCGATACATTTGTATCCTAATCCCCCCAACCCCCCTTTAGAAAAGGGGGGAGAGGGGGGATTTGAGAATTAATAGAAATGGAGGGAATCAATTGGAGACAATGACCAGTGTGGGGAAAGTGGATTCCTCTTTTTTAGATGAAGTCAAAAGGAGAAGCAGAGAAGATCTGAGCCTCTGTTACCAATGCTTGAAGTGCACCGCAGGTTGCCCTACTGCACCCTATATGGATGTTCGGCCCAACAACATCATTCGGATGATCCAGATGGGAATGAAAAAAGAAGTTTTGGAAAGCAGTGCCATCTGGTTTTGCGTTTACTGCCAGACCTGTGGAACTCGCTGCCCGAATGAGATCCACATCGGTGTCTTGATGGATGCCTTAAGGGAAATGGCAATGGAAGAGGGGATTCCGGCTAAAGAGAAAAATATTCATCTTCTCCATGAGGCTTTTATTCAAAGCATCAGAAGAGGGGGAAGAGCTCATGAGGTAACCATGTTGATGGATTACGTACTCAGGAGTAGGGACTTAATGACAGATTCTCTTATCCCTGGCATGATGCTCTTTTTGAAGGGCAAATTCCCCTTGCTTCCCAGCTTCATCAAGGGAAGGCGGGAGATCAAAAAGATTTTTGAGAAATGTAGTAAGGAAAAAAAGAAAGGAAGGATGGAATAATGGGATATTGGAATATTGGGTTGATAAAAAACATTTTGGTTTTTTTTCACATTATTCCACCATTCCATCATTCCATTATTCCAGAATCATCTTTTGGAGGCTTCGAATGAGATTCTCTTATTTCCCAGGTTGTACGGATCATTCCACCTCATTGGAATATGGATTATCGACCCATGCAATTTTTAAGACTTTGGGAGTGGAGTTGGTAGAGATTGAGGATTGGAACTGCTGTGGAGCTGCGGCGACTCATAGTCTCAATCGTCTCCTTTCTCTCTGCCTTCCAGCCAGGAATATCTCCAAGGCGCAGTCTGCGCAGGCAGGGCCTCTGGTCGTACCCTGTGCCGGGTGTTTCAGTTATCTAAAAAGGGCTGAAAGTGTCTTAAAAAATGATGAAGCAGAACGAAAAGAGATTGAAGAGATCGTTGGATTTACCTACCAACCTTCTCTTGAGATTTTGGCTTTAATAGATGTACTCATTAATCGAATCGGCTTGGAAAAAGTTCAAGAAAAGGTGAGGAAGCCATTAAAGGGATTAAAGTCTGCCTGTTACTATGGGTGTGCTTTAGTTCGGCATCCAAAGATTACTCAATTGGATGATCCTGAGAATCCTCAATATCTGGATCGGTTGATGAAGGTCCTGGGCGCTCAACCGGTTGAATGGTCTTATAAGACTGATTGTTGTGGCGCTGACTTAGCCATGACCTATGGTGAGGTGGTTAAAAAATTGGTGGGGAGAATTGTATCTATGGCAAAGGAGGCTGGAGCCCAGTGTATTGTGACTTCTTGCGGTCTCTGCCAGATCAATCTGGAGATGAGACAGGACATTGGTCTCCCCATTTTTTATTTTACTGAATTAATGGGAGTGGCTTTAGATGTTGAAGAGAGAGAGAACTGGTGGAGGAAACATTTGATCTCCCCCAAACCGTTATTGGAGTCATTAGGATTGACGTAAAATAATCCCCCCTTCGCCCCCTTTTAATCCCCCCACCCTCCTTTTGTAAAGGGGGGAAAGGGGGGATTGCTAAAGGGGAGGGAAGGGGGGAATTTCCCCTCACCTCCTCCCTCTCCCCTTGGGGGAGAGGGAGGAGGGTGAGGGGGCAGAGGATGGAAATGGGACAAGAGAAGATGAGGGGTGACAAAAGCTCGGCATTAGTGATCGGAGCAGGGATTGCAGGAATGCAATCTGCGCTTCTATTAGCAGAGATGGGAACAAAGGTTTTCCTCTTAGAACAGGAACCAGCGATTGGAGGTTATTTCCCGCTTTTGGATAAGACCTTTCCAACCAACTCTTGTGGAGTCTGCTTTATGAGCCCCACGCCTCCTGCCTTCTGCCCAATATATGAATGTCATCTTCATGACAATATTGAATTACTGCCCTATTCAGAAGTAGTGAAGCTGGAGGGGAGAGAGGGAGATTTTGATGTCTCTATCGTTCGGAAACCTCGATTCGTAGATCCAAAACATTGCACCCTTTGCGAAGCCTGTATAAAGGTTTGCCCTGTGGAGGTGGAAAGAGAATTTGGTAATGGTCTGGAGAGACGAAAGGCGATCTACCTTCCCTATCCTCAAGCCATCCCGCACAGTTTATTGATTGATCCAAAAACCTGTACCCGCTGTGGAGAATGTGTGAAGGTCTGTAGCCCAGGGGCGATCGATCTCAATATGAAAGAAGAACATGAGATGATCAAATCTGGAGTTGTCCTCTTGGGATTTGGGTTTGAACCCTTCTTAGCTCAGAAAAAAGGGGAATATGGTTTTGGAAGATATGAGAATGTGATGACAAGCATTCAGTTTGAAAGATTGCTCTCCACATCGAGTCCAACACAGGGATTGCCCATCCGGATTTCCGATAGGAAAAAGATGGAGAAGATTGCGTTTATCCAGTGTGTGGGATCAAGGGATCCCTCCTGCGGCCAGGATCACTGTTCCACCATCTGCTGTATGTACGCGACCAAACAGGCCATGATTGCAAAGGACAGATCTCCCGATCTTGGAGTCACCTTTTTCTATATGGATATTCGACCGATGGGTAAGGATTATGAAAGATATTATGAGAGGGCAAAGAATGAATACGGGATTGAATATATCCGTAGCGCCATTTCTTCAATCAAAGAACTCCGGCAGACGAAAAATCTTCTGATCACTTATGTGAAAGAGGATGGGACTTTTGAGGAGAAGGAGTTTGATGGAGTCGTTCTTTCCGTCGGTTTTACTCCTCCAAAGGCAATCAAGGATCTGGCCCAAAGAATGGGCCTTCAATTGAATCCGCAGGGATTTTGCCAGACAGACGAGTTTAATCCTGCTCAAACCTCCGTTAAAGGAATTTTCGTGGGTGGCGCCTTCAGAGGTCCCAGAGATATTCCGGAAACAGTCGTGGAAGGTTCGAGTGCAGCGGCCTTAGCCGCATCCTTTCTTGCTCCCCATCGCCTTCCCCAGACACCTAAAGAGTTTCCCATAGAAGGGGCTTTAGGTGAGGAGATTCCAAAAATAGGAGTCTTTCTCTGCCATTGTGGCGAGGAGTTGAAGAAGAGTCTATCTATCTCTGAACTCATCAATGGGACAAAGCAATTGAGGGAAGTGGTCCATGTTGAAGAGGTGGGTTTAGCTTGTCTTCCAGAAGATTTAGATCACATCAAAAAGAGAATTGGAGAACAGGGTCTCAACCGAATCGTCATCGCGGGTTGTTCCCAACGGGAGATTCGAGGAGCCATGGAAGAGATGGCTAAGGGGATGGGTTTTAATCCCTACCTCATTGAATATGCCAATATACGAGAACAATGTGCCTTCGTCCATTTAGATTACCCCCAATTGGCCACAGAGAAAGCAATGGCTCTCATCAGAATGGCAGTAGAGAGGGCAAAGCGATTTCAACCTATTCGAAAAGGGAAACAGAAAATCGATAAAAGGGGATTGGTGGTAGGGGGGGGTCTCACCGGCATGACGGCATCTCTACAGTTGGCAAAACAGGGTTATGAAGTTTATTTAATCGAAAAAGAGAAAGGACTGGGAGGGAACTTAAGGGAATCCTTCTATACCTTGAAAGGATCGAATCCTCAAGACCTTTTAAAAAAACTCACCAATCAAGTGGAAAGCAATGATTCTATCCATTTCTGTCCCGAGGCCGAGGTTCTTGGATTTGAAAAGAAGAATGGGCACTATCAAACAAAGATTCGTCATCAGAATGTCGGAGACTCGACTCTACGAGAAGAGAAGATCTTCAACCATGGAGCGTTGATCATTGCAACTGGCGGGAAGGAGATCACTCCCAAAGGATATCTCTATGGAGAAGACTCGCGGGTGATTACACAAAGACAATTGGAAAAGATGATCCATTTAGATGATGAAAAGTTGAAGGGTGTTCGTTCAGTCGTGATGATTCAATGCGTTGGGTCCAGGGATGAAGAACATCCTTATTGCAGTCGTATCTGTTGCAGTCATGCTGTGAAAAATGCCCTGAAGTTAAAGGAAAAAGACCCCCGAATAAATATTTATGTACTTTATCGGGATGTGAGAACCTATGGATTCTATGAGACCCATTACCACGAGGCAAGGGGGAAGGGTGTGGTCTTTATTCGATACGATTTGGAAAATAAGCCGAAGGTGGCCCTTCGGGGAGGCAGCCTTCAAGTATCCCTGTTCGATCCTGCGATGAATCATCCTGTCACTCTTCCAGCCGATCATGTCGTCCTCAGCACTGGAATTGAACCGAACAATCATAAAGAGTTGGCGAGAATCTTTGATGTGGATCTTAATTCAGATGGTTTTTTCATGGAGGCCAATCCCAAATCTGCTCCTCTTGATTCTGTGGATCGTGGAAAATTCTTCTGCGGCCTCTGCCATTCTCCTAATTTTATTGAAGATGCAATCTCTCAGGGAAATGCGGCAGCGGCCAGGGCTGGGGCACTTTTATCCAAGGAAGCAGTAGAGGAGAAAGCCTATTTGGCTTATGTGATCAAAAGGCTCTGCTGCGGATGCGGCCTGTGTGTCACGGTGTGTCCTTATGGGGCAAGAATCCTTAATGAAGAGGAAGGTAAGGCAGAAGTGATTGGTTCGCTCTGCCAGGGTTGTGGTTCATGCGTGATCGCTTGTAGGAATGCAGCCTCTCAGCAGAGGAACTTTGAGAAAGAATTGAATCTGGCCGCCGTAGATGCGGTCATCGACTAATTCCCTCACCCTCCCCCTCTCCCTTAGGGAGAGGGATGGGGTGAGGGAGCATAGCGCAAAGAGCATAGCGCATAGCGTAAAGAATTTGGAAGCATTTTTAATCAAGAGTCCGTTTCTTAAGGATGGATAGATTCTATCGCTTTGCGCCATGCGCTTTGCGAGCCTGTGAGTATGGAGGTACGATATGTCTGAATTTGAACCGAGGATTGTAGCTTTCTTATGCCACTGGTGCACCTATACTGGAGCAGATCTTGCCGGGACCACTCGGCAACAATACCCTCCCAATATCCGTATCATTCATTTGATGTGTTCAGGAGCTGTAGACTCCATTTATGTGCTGAAAGCCCTTATTGATGGGGCGGACGGCGTATTGATCGGAGGTTGCCATCCAGGAGACTGTCATTATCAGACAGGAAATTATAAGGCTCGGAGAAGGGTGGCCATTTTAAAAGGTATTCTTCAACAGATGGGTTTTACCGAGAATCGCATCTGGCTCAAATGGATCAGTGCCAGTGAAGGGAAACTCTTCGCAGACACCGTGACGAAAATGGTAGACGAATTGAAGAAGATGGGCCCAAACCCAATGAAAGAACTTTGGAACGCGTAACAACAAAGATGGGGTGAAAAGGAAATAGGGTGATGGGGGGAAAAGGAATAACGGTAATACTTTAGTGCTTTGAAAAAGACTATCTAATCCCCCTCTATCCCCCTTTGTCAAAAGGGGGAAGTATTTCTCCTCCCTTTGGCAAATGGTTCGGCATGCTCACCATCCTGAGCTCGTCGAAGGAGGGAGGTGGGGAGGGATTTTAGAGTGCGGTTTCAAACAGCTAAATTGATACGAATTACAGAAATGAAGTACGCCTTCCTGCCGGTAGGTAGGGGCGCGGTCACGTTATTTAATTAATGAAAGGAGAATGACTGAACATGGCGAAAAAGGCAGCGGTTAAAGTAATAGATGGGAGAATGGAGGAAGCCATTATTGGTTTTCTGAAATCTCTTTTAGAAAAGGGGGTGGTGGAGGCAATCATGACCCCCAAAGTTCTCCCTTCGCAGGAGGGAGTCGTACAAACACTCGTCCGGGATCCGGAAAAGTTAAATGGTGTGTGTGTCCTTTCACCCACCATGCCAGTCCAGTCTGCGAGAGTTATTTCAAATCTTTCTATTAAAAATCTTGGGAAAAAGATTGCTGTCGTTTTAAAGGCATGTGAGATAAGAGCCGCTGTCGAATTGGCTAAATTTCTTCAGGTCAAATATGACAATTTATACCTTATTGGCATCGATTGTCCCGGAACCTTTGAAGTGACCGACTATGCGAAAATGGTACAGGAGGGAAAGGGAGGAGAGTCACTAACGAAGGAGTTACTCAAAGGTATGGAGAAGGGTGAAATCTTCCCACCTTCTGGGTATGTTTTCAGGACAGCTTGTCAGATGTGTGAATACCCTGTTCCTCAGTCGGATGTGATCATCAAACTATTTGGTTATCAAGCAGATCAAGAGATCGGCATTGAGATAGGAAACAAATTGGAAAAAGAGATTGAGGAAAAGGATGTTCTTTCTTTTTCAGAGAATGAGCCGACCTCTAGGAGCGAGGTGGTCAGCAAAGTTATTGCTGGGAGGATGAAGAAGCGAGATGCCCTTTTTCAAGAATTTAAAGGTATCGTTAAGGATCTCCAAGCCTTTTTAGACCAGTTTTCCACTTGTATTCGATGCCACAATTGTATGGTGGCCTGCCCGATTTGTTACTGTAAGGAGTGTGTTTTCAGGACAGCGATTTTTGAACATGATGGAGATCAATTTTTAAGGTGGGCAGATCGGAAAGGCGGAATTCGAATGCCAACCGATACCCTTATTTTTCACCTCATTCGGATGTCCCACATGGTGACGTCCTGTATCGGCTGCGGACTCTGTGATAGCGCCTGTCCGAGTAAATTGCCAGTTGCCACTCTCTTCCGCAGTGTGGGAGATAAGATACAAAAAATGTTTCAATATGTTCCAGGGAGGAATATTGAAGAGGTGCCTCCTGTGGCTACCTTCAAAGAAGATGAATTGAAGATTGAATCAGGAGCACTATAGCACAAAGTGTATAAAGTCTCCAGGTTCAGGTTAAGGCTGAGGTTGAGAAGTTCTAAACCTAAACCTTAACCTCAACCTTTTTACCTGTAGGAGGTTATTCATGGAAGTTGAAGAGAAGAAGAGAGAAGAACTTGTTCCTATCTTCATCATGGGGAAGCGGTATGAAGTCCCTTCCTCCATCACCATTCAAAAAGCATTTGAGTATGCTGGATATCAATTGATTCGGGGCTGTGGGTGCAGGGGAGGGATATGTGGTGCCTGCGGAACGGTCTATCGATTTCCTGGAAGTTATAAGATTGAAATAGGCTTGGCCTGCCAGACTGTTGTTCAATCTAACATGTATCTGACACAGATCCCGTTCTTTCCTGCCACCAAGAGCACCTATGATATTGAGAAGGTAAAACCTACCATCGAAACACTGGTGAAAGCGTACCCAGAATTGTTGAGGTGCTTACAATGTAATACCTGTACCAAGTCGTGTCCCATGGAGATAGAGGTCATGGACTACATCGCAGCCGCTATGAGAGGGGATGTGGCACGATTAGCCGAGCTCTCCTTTGACTGTGTGATGTGTGGCCTCTGCACAGCCCGATGCCCAGCGGAGATCTGCCAATACAATATTGCAATTTTGGGAAGACGGCTCTATGGAAAGTACATTGCACCCAAGGCCGAGCATCTTATCTCAATGGTTAAGGAAGTAGAGAAAGGCAAGTATGAACAGATGCTCAGGGGGCTGATGGATGCAGATGAAGAGGCGTTGAAGGACCTTTATAATAAAAGGGAGATTGAGCCTGAACAAGCCGATGAAGATTGGATCCCAAAAGATAATAAATATTTATAAAGAAAGGTTAAGGTTGAGGTTAAGGTTTAGGACTTCTTGACCTCAGCAATAAAAATTATCTACAAAAAAAGTTGAGGTTAAGGTTTAGGTTTAGAACTTCTTAACCTCAGCCTCAACCTGAACCTGCGAAATCTATGCCTTAGGAGATAAGGATGCCGTATACCAGTGAGTTGAAAGAGTTGATTAAGAAAGTTGAGGCGACACGACCCGCCAGAATTGAAAAGAAAAGGAGAGGGGAAGAATTTCCCTTGCTTTCTCTCAAAGAAAGGCAGGAGCGGCTGGAGAAGTATCACCCGGATTTCAAAGAGGGATCGAGGAGGGAAATTCGTGTAGGGCCCAATAAAGGTTATACCATCTCCCCGGAGATCGTGAATCTTCTTGAAGCTAAGGGCCGGGTCAACCCTGATGTAATTGATTTGACAAAAGTTACTTATGAAACAGATGTCCTCATCCTTGGTGGAGGAGGGGCGGGGACAGCAGCCGCTTTGACGGCTCAAGAAAATGGAGCGAAAGTATTGATTGCTACCAAATTGAGGCATGGAGATGCCAATACAATGATGGCAGAGGGTGGTATTCAAGCAGCAACCAAAGGAACCAAAGATTCTCTTTATTACCATTACCTTGATGTCTTAGGAGGAGGCCATTTTAAGAATGTTCCAGAGTTGGTCTATACCCTTGTCACCGAAGCCCCAAGGGTTTTAGCATGGATTGAAAGTCTTGGTTGTATGTTCACAAAATTTCCAGAAGGGAGACTCAAAGCACTTCATGGAGGGGGGACCTCTCGAAAAAGAATGCACTATGCCGCAGATATCACTGGCGCAGAAATAATGAGAACCCTAAGAGATGAGGCAAGGAATCGGGCAGAGGATATTAAAGTGCTCGAATTTTCTCCAGCCGTTGAGTTAATACTAAATGAGCATGGACACTGTGCAGGTGCGGTTCTCTATAATTTGGAAACTGAGGAATACTTCACCGTCAAAGCAAAAGCAGTGGTCATGGCCACAGGAGGTTCGGGAAGGCTTCACATTCAAGGATTCATGACCACGAACCATTACGGTGCCACCGGAGATGGTCTTATTCTGGGTTATCGAGCGGGTGTAAAATTATGTTTTCTTCATACGGTCCAGTACCATCCGACGGGCGCAGTCTTCCCAGAGCAGGCAGAAGGCCTCCTGATCACAGAAAAGTTCAGAGGAGCAGGAGCCAATGCCCTCAATATCGATGGCGAGCAATTCGTCAATGAGCGGGAACCGAGAGATGTGGAATCGGCTTCGTTCATACGAGAGTGTACTGAGGTTGGAAAGGGGATTCCGATATATACCGGAAAGTTGGGCATCTGGTTGGACTCTCCAATGATTGATATTCTCATGGGGGAAGGTGCGGTAAAAAGAGAGTTTCCTGGGAAATTTATTCTGTTCAAACGATTCGGTATCGATATTTCAAAAGAGCCCATGTTGGTTTACCCAACTCTTCATTATCAAAATGGTGGGTTGGAATATAACAGCAAGTGCGAAACATCCGTTCCGGGACTTTTTTCATCAGGTGAAGTTTCAGGTGGAGTTCACGGCGAGAATCGGTTGATGGGGAATTCTCTTCTTGATGTCTGTGTATTTGGCAGGATCGCAGGAGTTAGTGCATCGCTCTATGCAAAAGAGAAAGCGAAAGAAGGTAAATTGACCCTGGATCATGTACGAAGATATCACAAGGAGTTAGAAGAGGCAGGGATCATTACAGATCGAGTCGCTCCGATGCTCCTTCCAGATTACTCCAATCCAAAAGTCCGTGAGCGCCAACTGACCGCCCACTATATCGGAACGATAAGATAATAAAAGAGTTCGATTCCAAAGGGTCTCTTCGTTAAGTTACAACTATTCCACCACCGGGGACCTTTATAAAGTGCAAAAAAGAGTCCGCAGAGAAAAGCACTCCCTCCGATGAACAAGTATGCAGCAGGATAAGAGTTAAAAAAATTACCACCACGTAAAAGTTCTCCAATCACGGATGCTGTCCAAATCCCAAACCCCATTGGCGTACCCAGTATTGTACCAAAAAGAAAGTGCACTATGAATTCTTGTGAGTTAAATCTCTTTTCTCTCATATAGGGGATTTCCTCCTTGGGCACCCCAAACGCTTTTTGTTTAATCCTACCCAACCAACCTTTCACTGTCAGTAAATCTGTTAGAAAGGGTAGGGCTTTGTCCCCTAATAAAGAGCTGATGCTTTCTATTTCTACCATCCCTCAGTATAAATGTTGGGGCTTTCGTATAGAGTAAATTACTCAGCTTTGTGAGCTGAACGGATTTTTTTGGTACGTTTTTCAAACTTCTCAGCTTCTTCTGTTTTCCCAATCTTCTTATAGAATTTAGCCATGTTTTCGCAAACCTTGGCCACATCGGGATGCTCTGGTCCAAGAGCCTTTTCGCGTATAGCCAGGGATCGTTTATAAAGGGGCTCAGCCTCGGTATCCTTTCCCCACTTATCATAAAGCAAAGCAAGACGGATATGGGGGACGTTGTTGACTAAGTTGAATTAGTCTTTATTTCCTTGGGCGCTTCTTTGCATGATCTTTGATATGGCCGATGTCGAAACACCCAATAACCTCGCCACCTCAGC
>Ga0214474_1000969_pt1 | contig 13565 bp, 16 predicted proteins | sample RVTome_2_FD_187335 | JGI IMG/M metagenome (GOLD analysis project Ga0214474, IMG submission 187335) | Soil microbial communities from uranium-contaminated site in the Upper Colorado River Basin, Wyoming, United States - RVT95D214 HiSeq ...
CTAAGAAATATCAAAAGGAAAATTTTCATAGTCTTTCTCCTTCAATGCTAATCGAATATGGTCACTGATTAAAATAGCCTTGACCTTCAAGGGAGAAGGGAGAATATCTATTGCTTCATTTGTGAATTTTGAAGGAGGCCTCCATCTTCTTTTGCTTAAGGTCTTTTTTGACACTGAAGACCACGATTTACAGATCGACTGGCTTGATGATGAAGTCAATCGCTCCCAGGCGTATGGCCTCTGCTGCCATATTGACGTCAGGATAAGATCAGCTTATCTTGAATGTCGTCGCTACTCCAGTAGCACCAGCAGCACAGCCAGCCCATAGGCCATAACCTCCACCGAGGATAACCACCTTTATCCGAATGTGTTTGAACCATTCTCACCCTGAATCTTCTTTCATCTCAGCGCCCATCAAATTAGTAGCCCCCAGAATGGCAGGGAAAGAAGGATTGAGTAAACAATTCCTCTGGCTGCGTCAAGATCATCATTTTCCATTTATTATCTCTTTACTCCCTTGTGCAGAACCTTCATCTTTCCCGATACCTATTGGCACCGTTTCAGGTCAAAGCGCCACTATAATAACCAATATGTTATGAAAAAGATCATGCGGTCGACCAGCCCAAGAGGTTGAGGTGATGTGTCCGTTGCAGTCCCAGGAGTACCTCCGGTAATGGTTATATTATCCGTAACGAAAAGGCCTTTTTTAAATTCGCCGCTCATAATAACGGTTTTGCCGGGCGCAAGCTCTGCGGGGAGATCCCCATTGGCATAGACAAGGCTAATCGTGCAAGGACTTTCCGCTGCCTGAACAGCGAAAAACTGACCTGTCACATTCAGCACGGTGCCACTCACTGAACTGCATGGCAGGTCGAGCTTTGCCAGACGTTCAATTCGTTTCTTCCCATCGCGGTCTGCCAGAGCCGAGCCCGTTAGACCTTGCGGCTTGGCCAGCACATAAATGCCGAATAAGGCGGCCACGATTGTGAGGGCACATAAGGTTTTTAACATGTAAATCCGGTTAGAGTTCATTTAATGTACCTTCTTAAAAAAGCGTTCCATCACTCAATGATACGGATGACAGCAAGAAAGTCTTCGAAAAAATTCTTAAATGCTTTCTTTTATTGATGGACTCTAAAAAAGCAAGATCACAACAACGATAACCGTGCGGCAATCTCGATGATAAATGTCAATGGAATCAACTTGCTTGAATGCTGATTGGGATAAGACTGACAGGATTAAGACCTTTGAAGGGACCAACACCGATACCGTGGAAATTCAAAGTTAACAAGAAATAGGTTTGTATTGGAAAACGTGAAGAAGCCTGATGAAATAGGGATTAATGGGATTACCCGTTGCGAGAACCACATCAAAATCAAAAACTCATCCGAGAGATGAATTAAAAGAGCCGATTCCCTTCAGGGAATCGGCTCTTTTAGGCGTGGGAAAGGGTCAAATCATACTAAGTCGCACATATCGATATGTATAGCGGGATATCGAATCGGCAGATTCGATAGAGGTTACATTGTAGGCACTCAAAAGCTTTTCAAGCATCGTGATCTTCCAGTCCTGACCATCGCTTGCATTACTCATCCCAAAATCCGGAGGGGGACCTCTCTTCATCTCCTCCTTCATCTTTTCCAAGTGGGCATCTGACTCCGATTGGCTAATGACTCCATCATTGTCTGGATCCACCTCTTTGTAACTCATTTCTGAACCATTATGTGCAAGGCACGAAGCGCTTAGTGTTTTTCTATAGGTACGCCCGCGTGCCCTGCCTCCGCCGGAGCGGCTTCGCGCAGGCAGGCGAAAGACCTGCTCGACGGACAATTTCTATGGAGGCAGGCACGCCTGCGTGCCGAAACTTCATACTAATAAGAATCCCTGTGTTCAAGCACTCCGGCGTGCAGGCACGGACACGTTGTTTAATACTTATACCAGCCGGCTCCGGTTTTTCTCCCCAGTCTTCCTGCCCGAACCATCGACTTGAAAAGGGTTGGGGCAGACCACTTGCTTTCCTTGTTCAATTCTTTATAGAGATATTCTGTGACATGGAGGGTAATGTCTACTCCAGTTAGATCCATCAACTCAAATGGTCCCATAGGATAATTCAGCCCCAATTTGACCGCTTTATCGATGTCTTCGGCACTGGCCACCCCTTCCTCGAGCATCTTGATCGCCTCTACCATATGGGGAATCATCAGGCGGTTGACGATGAATCCTGGAGTATCCTTCTTCACCTCGACAGGTTCCTTTCCCATCTTCTTCGTCATCTCCATGACGGTGTGAATTGTTTCGTCGTTCGTATGATACCCTCGTATCACCTCGACCAATTTCATGATGGGGGCGGGGTTGAAAAAGTGCATTCCCGCCACCTTCTCAGGCCGTTTGGTGGACATGGCGATTTCTGTAATCGACATGGACGAAGTATTGGTGGTAAGGATGATACCGGGTCGTGTCAATTCATCCAATTGTTTGAAGATACTTTTCTTTAACTCCAGATCTTCGAAAACGGCTTCAATCACGAAATCCGCATCCTTCAAATCTTCCATTCGGGTCGTTCCCTTGATTCTGCCCAGAACCCCTTTCTTCTGTTCTTCGGTCATTTTTCCCTTTTCAACGCTTTTGGAAAGAAACTTTCCGATGGCTTTCAAACCGTTTTCAACGAAGCGGTCTTCGATATCTCTCATGACCACTTGATAACCAGCCTGTGCCGCCACCTGAGCGATTCCGTTCCCCATTGAGCCTGCACCCAACACGCCGATCATTTTAATGTCCATAAATCCTCCTTCCCTGTGTTTCGTTTCTTTTTACAGGATTTAGTTAATTTTTTCACATAACTTATTATAATCTATTCGTGATGTCAATTTATTTTTTAACATGTTCCGAAAAGATTCAGAACTTTGTGATCTGTGCCATAATTTCCTAATCGGTGTCATCATTTTTGTAATCTGTGGAATCAGAGGTCTTTAGGTATTTTCTCAGAGACCTCAAAAATTTCTTGACAAATAAGGGGTGATTCAGGTCTAATGATTAGCGTGTTTGTGAATGGTGGCGGTGAATGGGGAAGATCTAATGTAATAACGGATTTCACGAGTCACCAATCACCATCACGAATCACTAAGAAAGGGGAGGTATTTATGGCAACACCCGTGACAGTTCCCATGGTAGGAAAGATTGTGTCGGTATCGGTTAAAGTGGGAGATCACGTAAAAGAAGATGATCAGGTAGCCGTATTGGAAGCGATGAAGATGGAGATGCCTCTGGTTGCCCCGGTGAGCGGGGTCGTGAAACAGATATGCGTCTCTGCAGGCCAGGAGGTGGAAGCGGACGCCACCATTGCTTTGATTGAATAGAGGATTCCCCTTTCCCCCAATCCCATCTGTTGAAATTCATTTGACACTCTCCTGTCTGTGTGATATCCATTGACTTCATAAAAAACGTATCCGTAAATTCATACAGTCCTGTTTGCAATCGAATCTCATTAGGGACACAGATGGCGGACATAGACACGTAATTTGGAGAAGACATGTACCGGGATAAAGTTATTGCTATCATTGTTCCTGCCTATAATGAAGAGAAATTAATCGGAAAGGTTCTTCAAACAACCCCGAGCTTCATTGATCACATCATCGTGGTGGATGACGCCAGCAGCGATCGGACAGGCGAGATCGTGAAAACCCATCAGGAGGTGGATTCTCGGATCGTCTATTTGCGCCATCCCAAAAATGAAGGAGTCGGAGGAGCCATCGTCACCGGATATAAATGGGCCCGAGACAATGAAATTGCTATCAGCGTCGTCATGGCAGGGGACGCGCAGATGGATCCAAGAGACCTTGCCGATTTATTGGATCCCGTGGTCGATGGGGAAGTGGACTATGCAAAAGGAAACCGTCTCTTCACAGGTAAGGCCTGGGAAATTATTCCTAAAACCCGTTATCTGGGTAACGCCGTTCTTTCTTTTTTGACGAAGATCGCCTGCGGATATTGGCATGTAGCGGATTCCCAATCAGGCTACGGAGCCGTTAACTTGGAGGTGCTTAAAACCATCGATCTCGAAAACGTTTACAGACGTTATGGAATGCCTAACGACTTCCTGGTGAGGCTCAATGTCTATCAATTCAGGGTAAGGGATGTGCCTGTCAACCCTATTTACGGTATCGGAGAACGGTCAGGGATAAAAATCTATCGAGTGGTTTTCACCCTTTCGTTATTGCTTCTGAAACTGTTTCTGTGGAGGCTCAAGGAAAAATATGTGATTCGGGACTTCCACCCGTTGGTCCTTTTCTATCTTCTCGGTTTTGTCCTGACGCCTATCGGGATTGTCTTTGGCTGTTATCTTGTGATATTTAGGCTTTTCGTCGGCCCCGTGGCAGCGACCAGCGCTCTCTTTGCTGCTTTCTTTGCGATATCAGGTCTTCAATCTCTCTTCTTCGCCATGTGGTTCGATATGGAATATAATAAAAAGTTGAAATAACGTTAAACAATCGCAGGAAGAATATAGCAATGGCGTTTCTCTTAGCTGATTATAGGAAACTATTAGAAGCTCTTGCGAAGAAAGGATATTCTTTAGGTCCTGTGAGAACTTATTATGAAGGGGTGATCCCCCCTTTTGTTTTTTTAAGGCACGATGTAGACAGGTTACCAGGCCGTGCTGTTAAGATGGCTCAGACTGAGCATGATTTGAGCGTTTCATCAACTTACTATTTTAGATGTGACAGAAAAGGAATCTTCCCCTGTAAAACCATAAAGAAAATTGCTGCCCTGGGTCATGAGGTGGGTTTCCATTATGAAACGGTGGCTCGGACAAAGGGCGATTTGTCTGTGGCTGTGAAATTCTTTGAGCGCGAATTGGAGGGGTTAAGAAAGATAGCCGATGTTAAAACTGTTACGGCGCATGGAAGCCCTCTCTCAAGGCATTCCAACATAGGCTACAGCGAAGAATTGGGAATAAGAAAATTTGGCCTTCTGGGAGAACCCATGGCTGACATGGATTTTTCAAGGGTCTTCTACATTACTGATACAGGCGGCGTTTTTGGAAGCGCCGACAACCTTCGGGACTGGTCTGATGGTAAAAATCTCAGGGTCGCTACGGCGCCCTCTGAACTCAGTAAAATTCTCATCCCCCAAAAAGAACCGATGATACTTCTAAACAGCCACCCTGAAAGGTGGCCCAGTGGAATGGTAGGATTTTTACAGGCGACCGGAATAGACATGGGGGTCATCCTCTTAAAAAAGATCGTTAGGAGTCTAAGAAGATAAAAATTACAGAACGTCATATTCACGTTCCTATCGTTGTTACCAATGGAGCAAGTCTTAAATGCCCTCCAGTTGCAAGAGCGTTGAAATCCGCCGGCATTGCTGTTCACATCGGTGAATACTTTAAAAAGGCACCTACTTTCTACTCAAACCTCTCTCGCTTGCTAAACCCTCTTGTACTTGATCGGGTCTTGCTGAGCTGTCATCCGGAGAGATGGCCAATGAGTGAATTGGGATTTATCCAAGCTGAATTGTTGGACAAGGTGATAGCGTTAGTAAAAAAGTTTCTTAAGGCAAGGAATTAAATTATGTGGAATTTGCAGGAAGTTACTTTGAGATGGGTGCAAAGACAACTTGGTACGGCAAAACTTGAAGAAAAATCCATAATGAGTCTTATAAGTGGAATTTACGGCCGCACTCTGTCATCGCTGGCCATGAGCTCATTGCCACTACCTCCGTCCTTACGAGTGACTCTTCAAAGAATGCGTGGTGTAACTATTGGAAACCATGTTTTCATTGGACTGGGGTGTTGGCTGGATTCGGTTGCTCCCGAACTCATTACCATAGAAGATCATGTATCTCTTGCTGGACGTGTTACAATTTTGACCCATTCCGACCCCACCGAACCCGTCAGGGAGATTTGGGGTGCTGAAGAGGCTCAGGTGTTCGGGCCTGTCACCATCAAGCGTGGTGCATGGTTAGCTATCAATGTGGTGGTACTGCCAAAGGTTACGATAGGAGAAAATTCGATTGTTGCTGCAGGAGCGGTAGTCACTAAAGATGTCCCTCCTAATGTGATGGTAGGAGGAGTTCCTGCAAAAATCATCAAAGGCATAAAAAAATGATTCTCGACCGGAGGAATTTAACAAGCTTAGAGTATTTTTCCTTAGTGAATTTTCATTCTCGTTACTGCCGTCAGATGGCAGAGAAACGACTTGGAGGATGTAAACTCTGTGGTTGGTTGGCATGGATTAGTCATGGTGGCGTTCAAGCTGGATTCGAACACACAATAGCCGATTTTGATGGAGGTTAACCCTCGTGTCTGGGGATCTATTTTCCAATCCATCGCCGCCTGTTGTAACCCGAAAGAGAATGACTATGCCTTTAAACTAGCAAGAAGGTATGGTAAACCGGGCATCTTTGGTAGTGATGCCCACCTGAAAAGGGAAATTGACATTGGATATTGCGAAATTGATGCCACAGTAGACTTCAGTAGCATCAAAGCGGGGATTCTCAAAGGCGCGACTGCAGTCCATGAAATCTGTTCACCAAAATGGGATACCCTGCTCAGCCAAATGGTGAAGATATTCCGAACTGGCCACGCTCTTCCCTCGATGAAGACATTGAAAGAACCAAGTAATGCCCTTCGAAAGAGCAACCAAAGTAGATGAAGGAAAGATCGATTTTTGATAATCCGTTACTTGGGTATCTCCTGATTTGAAATCATTTTCTATAAAGTATCAGATTACGAAAATGAGAATATTGCTGATTACAAATAGTTTCCCAAGTAGAGGGCGGCTGGGAGGCATGTTCTTGCCTGATCTGATTGCCGAATTAAACAAATTAGGATGTGAGGTAAACATCCTCACTCAAAATTGTGATTCCAATCGTACCGAGTCAGAAACCTTATGGAAAGGATGCAAAGTCACATACTTCGGCTGGAGGGGGAATGATACACCTCTCATCAGTATCTTTGAGAAGGTTAAATCTAACATTTTGTTGATCGTCCATTTTTTCCTAAATGGGATTCGAGTCGGTCACAAAATCTCGAGACGATGGGAGCCTCACTTTATTTTTGCAGAGTGGCTTATTCCGGCTGGTTTGATTTCATATGGTGTTTCAAGGCTTACCGGGGTACCTTATGCAGCAAGAGCATTGGGTTCAGATGTTCTTGTGGCAACCGAGCACCCGTTGACCCGGAAATTTGTCCGGTTCGTGGCCCGTCATGCTTCTGTCCTTTTCGCCGATGGATTTGACCTCTGTAAAAAGACGTCAAGAATTGCAGGAGGAAAGGAATGCCATTTTGCCGCCACCAGCCGGAAAATAGGAGATAAGAGGTCCAATTTTAAACCGTTGAAAGACGACGGACTTTTTGTGACACTGACGGTGGGTCGTCTTCATCGTATGAAAGGACAAGACATTTTAATCAATGCAGCTAAGATTCTCAATGAAAAGGGAATCGAATTCCGTTCATACATTGTTGGAGAAGGAGAAGAATATAAGGCCCTCTCTAACCAAATTCGCGAAGTGGGACTTGGGCATAGGGTCATTTTGACGGGAAGAATAGAAGATGGAGATTATTTTGATTTGCTTGGGCATGTCGATTGTGTGATTATTCCATCTCGGAGTGAAACCATTCCCCTTGTCTTGAGAGAAGCGGTAGAGGCTCAGAAGCCTCTTATCGTCGCCGATGTCGGTGATATGAGATGCCTTGTGGAACAGTACAATCTTGGATACGTTGTTCCAAGGGAGGATGAAGCAAAACTGGCGGGTGCGATGGAGAGAATGAGCAAGATAAGGAATCGTTCTCAATTTATACAGAATGGAGGTAGCGTTGTTTCCATTCTGGGTGTGGAAAAAGCCGCTCGGACAATTTACGAAAATCTTGCGAGACATTTAAACTGGTAAGATACTATTCTATTCTGCCACTATATTTGATTCGATAAGGAATAGGGCACGGAGACGGACATGAGCAAGAGGGAGGAGAAAAGGTTGAAGGCAGTTATTTTAGCAGGGGGCAAGGGGACAAGGCTGGCCCCCTACACAACCGTATTCCCTAAACCTTTGATGCCCATTGATGGGATGCCCATTCTTGAAATCATCGTCAGGCAGTTAGCCCATTTTCGGATTAAAGATTTAGTCTTCACCGTGAGTCAACAATCAGAGCCGCTTCTCACGGCTTATTTTAGAAATGGAAACCAATACAGAGTCGCGATTCGTTATTCGAAAGAAAAGAAGGCTCTTGGAACGGCCGGTCCTCTTTCCATCATCCCAAATCTTCCGGAGACCTTTCTGGTGATGAATGGAGATATCCTTACCACTCTCAATTATGAAAAGTTGATCAGATATCATCGCCGGCATCAAGGAATGATCACGATCGCTATGACTCAGAAGAAAGTCCCGCTGGAATTGGGGGTCATGGAATCTGATCATACCCATCGCCTGACTCGATATATTGAAAAACCAACACTCTCCTATTCTGTCAGCATGGGAATCTACGTCTTTGAAAAGAAGATTTTGAGATGGATTCCCCACGAGAGATACCTGGATTTTCCGGAATTGATCCAGAAACTCCTTAAGCAAAGAGTAAAAGTAGTCTGTTATCCTTCGAATGATTTCTGGCTTGATATTGGCCGTCATGAGGATTATGAGGAAGCGCAAAAGAAATTTCAGGAGATGAAGAAGAAGCTTTTATACGAAAAGTGATAGCGAATAAGCACCAAATCACAAGCGCCAAATCCCAAATAGGCTCCAATGAGCAAAATTCAAAATTCCAAACTGTATGATTTAGAAGATAGGACTTTTAAGTTTGCCAAAGATGTTGCTTTTTACATAAAGCAATTACCAAGAAATATTTCCAACCTGGAATATTCGCAGCAAGCGGTAGACGCTTCAGGTTCGGTTGGAGCCAATTACATTGAGGCTAACGAAGCTTTAAGTAAGAAAGATTTCGTGATGAGAATTAAGATATGCCGTAAAGAAGCAAAAGAATCGGCCTATTGGTTAAGATTGATTTATGAAACCAATGATGGAACGTTTAAAGAAGAAGGACAAAGACTCTTTAATGAAGCCTCTGAGTTAAAAAAAATATTTTCTTCTATTCTTGTAAAATCAGAATAGTTTTGATCGTTTGGTTATTGCTGATTGGAATTTATTTGTTATTTGGAATTTGTAGTTTGTGATTTCATTTCTGCTTCGTGTAATAAGAAATAATAATCGATGAGAGGTTGTTATGGGAAAGGTTCTGGTGACTGGTGCGGGAGGGTTTATCGGAAGCCATTTGGTTGAAGAGCTGGTCAAGCAGGGAGAAGAGGTGAGAGCCCTTGTCCGATACAATTCAAGAGATGACAGGGGCCTTTTGGAAGAGCTGCCCGAAGACATTCAAAGCCAGATTGAAATGATCCCGGGGGATCTGAAGGATCCGGACGGCGTGAAAAAGGCGGTGAAGGGATGTCATAAGATCTTTCACCTGGGCGCCCTCATCGCCATTCCTTATTCTTATATTCACCCATTCGATTTTATTCAGACAAATGTCCTTGGGACGGCTCATCTCCTTAATGCCTGTCTTGAAGAGGGCACAGTGGAGAGGTTCATCCATACCTCTACGAGTGAGGTTTATGGGACGGCACAATATATTCCCATTGATGAGAAGCACCCTCTTCAGGCCCAATCTCCTTATGCGGCCAGTAAGATTGCCGCAGATAAGTTAGCAGAGAGTTACAATCTTTCATTCGGCCTTCCGATTGCCACCATTCGACCCTTTAATACTTTTGGCCCCCGGCAATCGTTGCGGGCTATCATCCCGACGATCATCTCCCAGGCCATTCATGGGAAGAAGATCCGTTTGGGCAATGTTGAGCCCCGCAGGGATTTCCTCTTTGTCAAGGATACGGTTCGAGGGTTTATTGAATTGGCAAAATGTTCCAAGGCCGTTGGGAAAGTGGTGAACATTGGGACGGGGAGAGATATCTCCATTAAAGAATTGGTTAAGAAAATTCTTGGTCAGATGGGGAAGGGTGGAGAGATTAAAGTTGAAGGCCGGAGGATTCGCCCGGAGAAGAGTGAGGTGATGCAGCTCATCGCAGATATCGGGTTAGCCAAGAAGCTTTTCAAATGGGCCCCTCGATACACCCTTGAGGATGGGTTGAAAGAGACGATTGAATGGTATCGAAAGAATCTGTCCCGATTTAGAGTTGGGAGCTATCCGCTATGAATTGGAAATATCCCCTCTCGGATGTTGATTTTGGGAAAGAAGAAGAGCAAGGAGTTCTGAAGGTTCTGCGCTCAAGATGGCTTTCCACGGGTCCGGTGACCGAAAGGTTTGAAAAGGCCTTTTCCGAATATCTCGGAGGAGGACATGCGATTGCTGTTTCGAATGGGACGGCTGCTCTTCATTTGGCCCTGGTAAGCCTTGACATTCGGGAGGGAGATGAGGTTATCCTCCCCTCACTCACCTTCGTGGCTACGGCCAATTCGGTCCTTTATGCCGGAGCGAAACCTGCCTTTGCGGATGTTGTGGGCGTGGATGACCTCAATATTTCTCCTCGGGAGATTGAAAAAAAGATCACAAGAAAGACAAAGGCAATTCTTGTCATGCATTACGGAGGATACCCGTGTGATATGCAATCGATCCTGAGGATGGCCAAAAGACGTGGTCTTTATGTTGTTGAAGATGCAGCCCATGCTCCCGGAGCAGAATATCAAGGGGAAAAATGCGGGGTCCTTGGTGATATAGGGTGTTTCAGTTTCTTTTCCAACAAGAATTTGGTGACCGGAGAAGGGGGAATGGTGGTCACCCGGAACAAAGAATGGGCAGAGAAGGTCCGAAGGATGCGATCCCACGGGATGGAGGCGCTTTCATGGGATAAGTACCGAGGTCACCTCTCCTCTTATGATATAAGAGGACTCGGTTATAACTATCGAACAACAGAAATTCAATCCGCTCTGGGGCTGGCCCAGTTGAAAAAGTTGGATCGAAATAACAAGACAAGAAAGAACCTTGTTGAAATCTACCGAAGTGAACTTCAGGAGATGAAAGAAATCTCCATACCTTTTTCGCAGGTTAAGGCCATTTCTTCTTACCACCTTTTCCCGATCTTGGTGGCTCCGTTCGTTGATCGAAATTGGGTGATGGAGAAACTAAAGGATTTCGGGATTCAATCAAGCATTCACTATCCTCCGGTTCATCTTTTTTCTCTTTATCGAGACCAATTTGGCTACAAAAGCGGAGATCTTCCGAAAACGGAAGAGGTGAGTGGGAGAGAAATAACTCTTCCGCTTCATCCACGATTAAATACGCGGGATGTGAAGTGGATTGCAAAGAAAGTAAAGGTTGTGATTCGTGCCTGCACGCCGAAGCGACCAGCGTTTCGGCACGCAGGCGTGAATCGTGACTCGTGAATCGGATGAACTCATCACCAATCACCAACATGAGGTTTCATGGAACTAAAGGTTTTTGAATCACCTGGGAAAGAATGGGATGAATTCGCCTCCCGGTATACCGATCTTATCTTTTATCAGTCGGTCTGGAGTCAGGTGCTCAAAGAGGGGCTGGGCGGACAACCCCTCTATTTTCATCTGAGAGAGGGAGGAGAGATCGTTGCTGGTTTACCAGGAATATTGCTCAATTTTAGGATTTTCAGAATTCTATATGCCTCTATCCCTTATGGAAATTTGATCGGCGAACGAGAATATTTCGATCCCTTTATGGAAGTTCTGGAAGACGATTTCCGAAAAAGAAGAATCGATCAGGTCCGGGTGACGGAGTCCCCTTTCTCACAGTCTCAACCCCCTGGCTCATGTAAGTCCATTTCTACCAAATGCACCTTGTTAGATCTGAGAGGTCTTAATAAAGTGAAGATATGGGAGGGTTACAAAAAAAATATTCGTAGAGATGTTAGAAAAGCGCAAAGAAGTGGCATTACCATTCGTAATGGGGATTCATCGGAAGGGATCAATGTATTTTACAAACTTTATCTCGCCTCTATGGAACGGAATAAGGCGATGGCGAAGTATCCATTACGATGGTTTGAGGCCATTTTTGAAATCGTGACAAAAAGTGGGCTGGGTGCTGTCCTCATCGCCGAACTGGATGGAATGGCGATTGCTGGGGTGGTTCTTATTTACTCAGCTTCTTCGGTCCACTATTTCCATAATGGTTCTCAATATGAATTCTTGAAGTTTTGTCCTAATGAACTATTGGTTCATTCTTCGGTAGAGAATGCAGTTGAGAGAGGGATTTCCTTTTTCGATTTTATGGGTTCGGATCCTAATGACTTCTCTTTATTGCGGTTTAAAGAAAAATGGGGTGGCCAATCCGTGAACGTTAATACTTATGTCAGAGATTATCATCCTTTTCGATGTAAGATTTGGGAGTGGAGCAAAAGGCTGGGAAGCTCTCGATTGGGGAATCGGTTGGCAAGGATGGTTCAAAATAGGAGATAAATTTGATTGAGAATGTGGATTGGGGAAAAAGAGCACAAAGCGGATTCTTGAGGTCTGGCATTGATCCAGCCGACCGAAAAGGCCATAAAAATGATTACATTGACCTTTTACAGAAAATGGCTTTAAAAGAAGTCGTGGAGTTAAAGGGAGATGAAGTCGTTTTAGATTTTGGATGTGGAAGCGGAAGATTTTCTTATTGGATCGCTCCAAAAGTGAAAAAAGTGGTCGGACTGGAAATCACTCCCGAGATGATCAATCTGGCCGAAAAGAATCGCACTATGGAGAATGTGGAATTTATGGTTTACGATGGCGCGCATTTTCCGGTGATCCCATATCCGGTCGATCTCATCCTCTCTGTGGGTGTCCTCCAGACCATGAAAGGGGATATATTGAAAGATACCCTTTCCAGTTTGGCCCAGTATTTGAAGAAAGATGGGAGGGGGTATTTTATCGAGCAGGTATCAGACAATCCAAAAGTGGATCGTCCCAGCCTGAAAGAATATCTTGATGCCTTCAGCTCAACCAAAATGGAATGTATTCAACATCATCCCATTCGGAGCGGCCGCTGGTGGATGCTCTATCTCATCCGGTATGGAGTAATCCCTAAGGGTTGGTTTGGCCAGATCGCTCATTATGAGTTAGAAAAAAGAAGAAGAGAAAAAGGGTTTGTTCGTTATTATAAAGATTTTCTTTTTCTGTTGAGGAAGGGATGAAGAGAACTATCCTGGTGACAGGGGCGGCGGGATTTATCGGATCCCATTTGTGCGAACTGCTTGTTCAGAAGGGTGATATCGTCATTGGGCTGGATAACCTCTCTTACGGGATTCTTCACAATCTCTCTTCGGTCCTTGGACATTCTCGGTTTGAATTTATTCAAGGGGACGTTCGGGATTTCGAGCGTTTGCTCGGACTTGGAAGCCGGGTTGATGCCATTATCCATCTGGCCGCATTTAAGATCCCGAGGTATGGAAATGCCCTTGAAACACTAAATGTGAATGTGAAGGGGATAGAAAATGTATTGAAGGTTTCTCAAAAAGTGGGTTGTCGGGTCGTTTTCGCTTCCACTTCAGATGTGTACGGGAAAAATCCAAACTTACCCTATTCTGAAAATAGTGATTTTTATATGGGACCTCCCCAAATAC